>OBLW0100003967.1_pt1 | contig 11392 bp, 7 predicted proteins | sample 1520161 | NCBI WGS metagenome assembly OBLW01 (sample SAMEA3539309, study PRJEB22396) | soil metagenome | biome: tundra; feature: field; material: soil | place: USA | collected 2010-05 | depth 0.15 m
ATTCACCCCCTGCCTTCAGCACGCGCTCCAAATGGCTAACGGCGTCAGGCACGTTGTCAAACATCTTCGCACCAGCAAAGCCAAAAACGAATCGCCGGCTTAGCAGTGGCTCCAACGCGCGAGCCGTAGGCCCTACGGCCACAATCGCCAATGGGCGGAAGCTCGCATTTTTTTCCATTAGCGCCACCGCCAAGCCACCAATCGCATCTCCCCACGTGTAATCCAGGTTCCGGAGATCGAAGAGCATTGCCGCGGTGTTGGTCGTGCTTAAAGCCGAACGAACATAAGCCACCATCTCCGCCGCACACTCATTACCCTCCGAACCTGGCGGATACATGCCGGCAAATGCGATGGCCAGAATCGGCCCCCCGTGTTGCCGAAGAATCTGTTCCGACGTTGCCGTGAGCTTGCTCATTTCTGATAAATCGGGCGAACCTCTGTTCGGGTTAACCTGCATAAACCGGCACGGGGTTGGCCTAATTCAGGACGCCCGAAGCGAGCCGTTAAAAAGATTTACACCGTCTAGCCACTTCTCATTCAACAAGTTGCATCTGCCTTCTTAGGCCGAGTGGCCATCGCCTCTAATCCTCCTTGTCTTGCCGGATTCGCTCCATCCGCAGCTAGTCGAGCGAGCTGGTGAACCCCACGTCTACCAACATTTCAAAACACGCCGACGGAGTTGGTCCGCCGCACCGAGGCGCTTAAGAAGATTCTGGCTAAAGCTCCGAGAATTAGAGCACATCATACCTGTCCGGAAAACGCTGAAGCTCTCGAAGGTTGGAGACTAATAGCTGGCGGCAACAGCCCGTTGCGCCACCGATTGATTCCTGCCGCGATGGGGATTTATCAACAGCGAATCGCGTGCTGAACGCTTCGGTGTCAGCGAGGATCTATTCCGGGCACCTGCCAAATCTCAGTAACGCGCGTTACCCGTCAAAGTGGATAGTTTCCGGATACGCCGTGACTCAGGATCTATGTACCTTCTGTTCGGCTACACTAAGTTGATTCAATCACATGGCGCTATTCGCAGGCGACAAACTCGGCCCGTACGAAATCATTGCCCTGGTCGGCGCGGGCGGCATGGGCGAGGTGTACAAGGCGCATGATCCACGTCTGAAGCGCGATGTGGCGATCAAGGTTTCCGCGGCGCAGTTCAGCGAGCGCTTCGAGCGCGAGGCGCATGCGATCGCAGCGTTGAATCATCCTTATATCTGCACGCTGTACGATATCGGCCCGGATTATCTGGTGATGGAGTACCTGGAAGGGCAGCCCTTGAAGGGGCCTCTTCCGGTGCGGGATTTTCTACGGTACGCGGTGCAGATCGCAGATGCGCTGGATGCGGCGCACCGGCAGGGAATTGTCCATCGCGACTTGAAGCCAGCGAACATCCTGGTGGGCAAGGGGGGAGTAAAGCTGCTCGATTTCGGGCTGGCCAAGATGACGATAAAGCCGGACGACAAGACGCAAACAACGTTGACGGCCGCAGGGAGCGTGATCGGCACACTGCACTACATGTCGCCGGAGCAGGTGCAGGGAAGGCTCGTCGACGCGCGCAGCGACATTTTCTCGTTTGGCGCGGTGATGGTGGAGATGATGACCGGCAAGCGGGCGTTTGACGGGGAGAACACTGCGACGGTGATCTCGGCGATCATGACGGGAGATCCCCTGGCGCTGCGGACGCTGGACGCGTCGATTCCGGCGGCGCTGGTGAGGGTGGTGCGGCGGTGTTTGGCGAAGGATCCGGAGGACCGATGGCAGACGGCTCGGGATTTGGGAGCGGAACTGCGATGGATCCAGGAGGGTCCGGCAACGGAGACGAGGGCGGCGCCTGCCGAGCGGGGGCGATGGAAACGGTGGGTGCTCGCGGCTGCGGCATTGGCGGCGATCGCGGGTGGCAGCATGTGGTTCCTACTGGCGACCCGCATCCGGAATGGGCCCGAGCAACCGGTCATTCGCGCATCACTGCTGCCGCCGCCCGGATTCACGTTCCTCCCTTACTCCTTCGCAATTTCCCCCGATGGTACGCGCCTGGCGTTTGTCGCCATGGGGGCGGACGGTTCAAGCGCGCTGTGGGTGCGGGCGCTCACGGGATCAACCCCGCAGGAACTTAAGGACACAGAGAAGGCCTCTAATCCCTTCTGGTCGCCTGACAGCCATGAGGTCGGGTTCTTTGCCGACGGCAAGCTTAGAATCGTGGATATCACTGGCGGCGCCGTGCGGATCCTCGGCAACACCAACTCTATATGGGGAGGATCGTGGAGCAAGGATGGCAACATTCTGTTCGTCAGGGGCAGCAAGCTGAATCGCGTTCCGGCGGCTGGGGGCGAAACAGCGGCGGCGACCAAGCCACGAAGCAAGAGCGAGGCCCATCGCTGGCCCTGGTTTCTTCCGGATAGTGAGCACTTCCTTTATTTCGTTGACTGGACCGCTCCAGGCGACTCCCCGGAGGATGGTATTTACGCCGGTTCGCTCCAAGCGCCCGACTTTAAGCCTGTCTTACCGGATGTCAGAGGAAACGCGATGTTTGTCTCCGGCAATCTACTCTATGTTAAAGACCGGAGCCTGATGGCGCGGCCGTTCGACCTGCGAAAGCTGGAAGCAACCGGTCCCGCTGTGCCCATTGCAACCCAGGAACTGGACGCAAGCCCTCAATCGGGATATGGGTTTTCCGCGTCGGACAATGGATCGATTGTCTTTCAGTCCGCCGCGGATTTTCCGGCGCGATTAACCTGGTTCGACGCGAGCGGCAGGGAATTGAGCCAAATGCCGCAGGCCGGTTACTGGGATCCGAGTTTGTCGCCAGACGGCAATCTGCTTGCCGTTAGCTCCGACGATGAGCACAACGGCAAAAACTTCATCCGCATCATTGAACTGCGGACAGGAATCGTCACCGGCCTTAGCCAGGGAGGGGACGAACACAGTCCTTGTTGGACGCCGGACGGAAAGTTCGTTACGTATCAGAGCGGCACCAACCAGACGGCGTCGATAGAGCACAGGCCGGTGGACCGGTCTAAGCCGGCGCGAACTCTGCTGCGCGGCTTCAATGTCAAACCGAGCAGTTGGTCGTCCGATGGGAATCTCCTCTACATTGATTATTCCTCGAACGGACCCGCTCGAAAGCTATATTCGGCTGCCACGGGAGAAACCGTGTCGGTGGACGACGAGGCATCAAGCCAGCACTCGCCCGACGGAAAATGGGTGGCCGTTTCCGGCACGAACGTATTCGTTCAACTAGCGAAAGGTCCAGGCCCCCGAATTCAGGTCTCCAGCGGGTCCGCGGGCGGAACCCAGCCTCGCTGGAGCCATGATGGAAAGCACATCTTCTATCTCCAAGCGGACAGGAAAATGATGGTAGCGGACTTCGACCCCGTGAAGGGGACTGCCAGCGCGCCCCGCGTTCTGTTTCAGACGCACATCGTTGCCGTCCGCGCTTCCATGCCTCAATACGGCATCGCTCCGGACGGGCGGTTTCTGATCAATTCATTTCCAGCGGGCAATTCTGCTCCGTTGACCCTCCTCACAGGGTGGACTGAACTGCTGAAAAAGCATTAATCTGTCCGGGCCCGGCCTGGAGATTGTTGATGGCTCGCCGGCAGCGTCGCGGAACATCCGGTAGATGGCGCCTCACTAATGCGCATCAAAGCGCATCCCGCCGGCACGCCGTAACACGCGCCTCCGGTGGAGATGGAGCCAAGCCGCCCGTGAGCTTCATGCTGAACTTCTTGGACGAACGGTGGCGGGCGCGCCCGTCGGCAAGTACCGTCGCCAGCCCCTACCGAACGGAAGTCTCTGATAGCAGTTTTCACTTTTAGTCGAGGGTTGGCGGGATATTCCTGGATAGTCGGCCACCCTTCCACTCCTTTTGGCGGGCGCCGGAGACGCGTAGTGGAAGGATGCGACGGCACGTTTGGAACTTCGAATGAAGCGTTCAATCTCGCCTACGGCGGCGAGAAGTGGGGCAACTTCGTTTCAGTGAATGGATTGAACACGGGACGCTTTCTAGATCCGCCCGAATTCACAGTCATGCATGACAAGGGCAACGAAGAGAATGCGTTCGACCGATTCGATTACAAGCCCACCATCGCCGATACACTCAGTCTGAACCTTCAATACACGCGCTCTTGGTTTCAAACCCCGAATTCGTTCGACGAGGAATATCACCCAGGCGTGTCTAACCCGGTCACCGGTGCTCCGCTCGGCCCGACCGATCAACGCTCGTTGATCAAGACCTTTAACATCGCCCCGACGTGGACGCACATCCTCAATCCAAGCACCGTATTGACCGTCGGCCTCTACTTGCGGAAGGACCAATACAACTACTATCCCAGCGCCAATCCATTCGACGATTTTTCTCCGGACCTGCTGAGCGAGACTGTTACCCAGTCACGATCGCTTGCTAACGCGGGTGTTCGATCCAGCGTGTCGTATATACACGGCATCCATAATATTAAGGCGGGAATCACCTATGGACAGACCTTCCTCACGGAGGGTGATAGCTACGGCATCGTCGATCCAGGCGTAATCCCAGCATGCCGGGCGTATATGGAGCAACGACATGCGCGGTTCTCGCGCCCCATGACTTGATAACCGGGGGCACGGCATACGAGTTCCATGGACATACGGACGTTAAAGAACTGGCCATGTACATCCAGGACACGATTACTGTTAGGAACTGGAGCTTTAACCTCGGCATTCGCGGTGATTTGTACAACGGCCTCGCCATCGCCAGGCAAGCCGAGCCGCGCGTTGGAATCGCATACAACTTTAAGCCAACCAATACGGTCTTTCAAGTTTCCAACGCGCGAACCATGGAAACTCCTTTCAATGAAAATTTGGTTATTGCCAGCACGGGATGCAGCAGCCCGTTTCTCGCACTCCTGGTGCCGCCGCTAGGAGTCCCATGCAATCTCGGACCAATTGTCCCGGGCCACCGTAACGAGTTCCACGTCGGCCTGCAGCAGGCCTTCGGCAAATACCTGGTTATTGACGGTGAGTACATCTGGAAATACACGCACAACGGCTACGACTTCGGTGTGGTCGGTAGCACCCCAATCACGTTCCCAATCGAGTGGACTGCCTCCAAAATTCCCGGATACGCAGTCCGCCTGACCGTGCCAAACTTTCACGGCCTTACGGCTTTTGTGGTGATGTCCGGCGTGGCTGCGCGCTTCTTCCTGCCGCAGGTAGCCGGCTTGCCCATCATCCCCGTGGGAAATGAGGTTTTTCGCATCGATCATGACGAGATATTCAACCAGACCACTCACCTGCAATACCAGCCTTTCAAGCGTGGTCCATGGTTGTCGTTCAACTGGCGCTATGATAGCGGCCTGGTAGCGGGTGCGTCGCCTTGCTCCGCGCCCACCGCGACATGCTTCTCCTCCACCCCCTTTGCCGACGGCGGAGGCGCCAACATTCCAAGCGGCCAGGTGGCGCTGGTGAACACCGTGAGTGGGCTGCCACTGACCGCCGATCAGGAATTTCAGGCCGGCCTAACGTGCAATGGCAAGCTGGCCGCCCCAAACCCGCTGGGACCCGCGCTCGCCACATGCAGCGCGGCAGGTCTTGCATCCATTTACCTTCAGATCCCGAAACCCGGTACGAAAAATGACGATCACAACCCGCAGCGAATCCAGCCGCGCAACCTGTTTGACATAGCCGTGGGACACGACAACATTTTTCACGGCGATCGGTACAAATGGAGCGCCCGATTGGCAGTTATCAATCTGACGGATAAAGAGGCGCTCTATAACTTTCTGTCGACTTTCAGCGGAACCCACTATGTCACACCGCGCGCGGTGACGGCAACGGTTGGTTTCCATTTTTGACCTCATCGGTCGCGAACTCCATAAGCCGCATAACGTCCAGTTCTAACTGGGCGTCGTCGAACCGCCGTCCTTCAGCCGATTCGCTCTCTCAGCTTGAATCACGAGCCACGACATGGACGGGACTGTTTCACTCGCCCAACGGTAGGCTTGGTCTTTCGAAACCAGCGCACGGTGGTGTGCCGAGTAAAGAATGCGGCAAGCCCCACACCGACGGCGTGAACTGCGGCCATGAAGCCGTACCGCATGGCAACCATGTAGATTACCTTGTGAATGGCCATCTGCACCATCCTCACGGTACTCACTGCGGCGATCACGGCAAGCTGGAAGTGCTAGTGCTGGCCCGGGCTCCATCACAATCTGCCTCGACCGCATAGTTCCTCGGCACATGATCCGGCTTGAGCGCGCTGCGGGGGCTTGGAAGCAATAACGACCCGTGTTTCCTGCCCTCTCGACCCGGGTGAATAGCCCAGCGCTTACGGATAGGTGTCGAGAACAGCCCTTCCCACCACGAACCCGGAGTAGTCGGCCGTGAGGATCGCTACCGACAATTGTTGATAACAGGTCTCACCAGACTGCCAAAGCGCCCAATAACCAGGGCCTTTCATGCAATGCCCAGGACAGGTCGATTGGGCCGGCGGATTTTTGCGCTCAGTTGGTGGTAGCGATCGCTGGGTTGATGCGCACTAGTTCCCCGTGCAGGCGCCGGATGACCGGGCGGTTCAAGTACGACTGAAAATCTTCCGCGGGCCAAGAAGCCTTCAGTTCGCCGAGCGCGGCAGCGGCCTGGGCCGCGACAGCGCGGTCCGGAACGCCGGATCGCAGCAGCAGCACGCAAGCGCGCCACAGCGACTCCGGCTGCTTAGCCGATTCGAAGGACGCACCAGCACGGCCTGCGTATTCGGCGGCTGCGGCGCGATTCCCAGCGGCCAACGCCGCCTCCGCCAAGCCCAGCAGAGCGGCCGACTCCGCCGCGGGATTGCCGGCCGCGTGCGCCAGTTCGAACGCCCTGCGGCACGCCTCCAGGCCACGCGCCCCGGCACCAGAGCGGGCCAGCGCCAAGCCAAGCGCCAGGCTAGCGCCGCGCCGCGTTTCCAGGTCGCTCGCATCGGCACGTTGAAGCAGAGCCTCGGCTTTCGCGCGAGCCTCACCGAAACGCTCCTGCATCAAAATGATTTCGACAGCACTGACCGGATTGGAACCCGCTGCCTGCTCCGACACCGTGCCGCCACTGGCATGGCCGAGCATGGCCTGCATCAAGGCCACGTTGAGTTCATTGGTGGTCCTACCGGTTGAATTGCCGATGGCCTCGAAAGCGCGCCGCGCCTGGTCGAACATGCGCAATGCTTGCGGCCAGCGGTCTTGGAGCACTTCGAGGGAGGCCAGTCCCTCCTGCGCGAGGGCCAGCGGCAGCGATGGACCGGCGGGCTGCAGCGTGGCCAGCGTCTCCTCAAAGGCGCGGCGCGCCCCTTCGTAGTCGCCCTTGTCGCGCGCAGCACGGCCCAGCAGGATGAGGGCGAGCGCGGCCTCCGTGCGGTAACTGCCCTGCCGATAGTAGGCCAGCGCGGTCTGCACGTCTTGCCAGCCCTGCGCTGCATCCCCGGTCTGGATGCGAATGCTCCCCAAGTTCACCAGCGCGCGCGCTTCCGACCGCTTCTCGCGGTTCCGCCGGGCGATATCGAGTGCTTCCTGCATGGTCCGTAGGGCCTCGGCCGTGCGGCCTTTGACGAACAGCGCATCACCGAGATCGATCAGCCCCCGCGAGACCAGGTTCTCAATACCGCCGCTACGCGCGATGGCGATGGCGCGGTTGGCGTCATCCATCGCTTCCGCAGTCTGGCCGGCATTCAGATCGATGTTGCTCGACAGCAGCAAGAGCTTGATCTGCTGCTGGTCGTTACCCGTGACGCGGGCCGCCGACAACGCCTTGTCTGTTAGTTCTCGGGCCTGGGTGGGAGAGCGGGCATACCGGGCGCGAACGTAGAGGCACTCGGCCACACCTTCGACGTTGGAAGCGGCCTGGAACAGGATCTCCGCACGGTCGAGCGAGCGTTCGGAGGCCTCCTGCGCCCCGGTCCGTGCCTGCAGCGCTCCCAGACGCATCCAAGCGGCGGCGTTTTGCGCATCCAAGTGAATCGCTTCCGAATATGTCGCCATCGCCTTTTTCGTATCCTGATCGCGTTCTTGCGCGCGGCCCAGGTCAAGCAGTGCCCCACCGCGCTCGTCCGGCGCCAACAGCGTAGACAGTTCGCGATACTTCTCCGCCGCAGCCTTGAACTCGCCGATGACGGTCTGGTGGATCGCATCGAGATGGAGGCCCTCGGCCGCTGGCAATGAACCGCGCGGGGCCATCGCTTTGAGCAATTCGTCCTTGGCGCGTTCCAGGTAGTCGAGTTCGTACCAAGCTTCGGCCAGGTGAGCGTGCGCCATGGCGTAAGATGGGTCGATCTCCACCGCACGGGCCAGAGCCTTGCTCGCCCGGTGATAACTGCCGTTGTGCAGCGCGGCTAGGCCGTCGCGATACCAGGGAACCGCAGCCGCCGCTGGGTCGCGGTGACGCTTCGCATTCCACAACCAAACCGATGCGCCGCCCCCAGCGCAGACGACGCCACCGACCAGCGCGGCCACCACGCGGCGGCGCGAGCGGGGACGTCCGGGAGCACGCAGGTCGGCCAGAAGTTCATCAGCCGAGGCGTAGCGTTCCCGCCGGTCCTTCGCCAGCAGCTTTAGAATGATGCGGTCGAGGTGGGCCGGCGACTGCGGGTTTAGCCGCGAGGGCTGCGGCGGTTTCCACGTCAACAATCGCGCTACAACCGATGGGAGGCTCTCAGCTTCGAACGGCGACGTACCGGCCAGGCACTCATAGAGCACCACGCCGAGTGAGAACAGGTCCGAGCGCGCATCCACGAGTTCGCCGGACGCCTGTTCGGGTGACATGTAAAGCGGCGTTCCAGAGAAGCCTTCGAGGGTCACGGTGGCGGCGGTGGCGTGTCTGGCATCGCGCGGAGTGGCCGTCCGCGCGATGCCGAAGTCAAGCACCTTCACCTCTCCCGCGGAGGTGATCTGGATATTGCCGGGCTTGATGTCGCGGTGGATGAGGCCGTGACGGTGCGCTTCGGCCAGCGCCGACGCCACTCCGGTGGCCACTTTCAGCGTCTCCTCGACACTCAGTCGCCGCTCGCTGAGGATACGCCGTAAATTCGCACCGGACACCAGTTCCATTGCGATGAACGGGTCGCCGCCGGGGTTCTCGACGAACTCGTAGATGTGCGCGATGTTCGGATGCGATAGCGAGGAGGCGGCGCGCGCTTCCTTGAGCAGGTTGGCACGAAGTCTCTCATCCTCTCGGCCACTGGTGCAGAACTTGAGCGCTACGTGGCGTCCCAAGGTCAGGTCCTCCGCTTCATACACGACACCCATTCCGCCTTCACCCAGCTTGGAGACGATCCGGTAGTGGCTAATGGTTGCGCCGGTCATTGACTCCTACATTTGAAACGATACTATTGACCCGAGTTTCCTACTGGAACGCCGGGTACTGCTCAGCATACACCCAGTCGCCATCCACTTCGGTTTTTGAGCGTTCGTACTTGACCGCCCCGGTTGTGAGGATAGGTACCGATAAATGCGTGATAACAGGCCCCCCGCGCGAGAGAGGATTGCTTCCGGCGGCGCCGCGTGCGAAAACGTATATGCACAGTGGCTACGAGCCCGAGTGAACAATTTTCGAGGGAATATACGCGTCCCCCAATTTGTCCTATACTGGCCGCTATGCGCGACCTGGCCGTTCCTTTGATTCTATTCTCGCTGTGTTCTGCAGCATGGGCACAAGAACTGGCCAACGTCATCGTTTTGGAGCCGGTAAGTAAGATCGACACGCGCGGCGCCGAGGTCACCGAGAAGATGCCGCTGTTCCGAAAGGCCGCCGAACAAGCAAAGTACTCGGGCTGGTTGCGTAACGAATCGGCGCAGCGGGCCTTGCGCCTCTACCGCGTGGGTTACGAAATCGCGCACGCCGGGGGAGGCACGCCGGATTACTACGTTGCGTTGGTTCCTGGTGGCAACCACGCAGCGGTCGGCTTCCGTATTCAGAGCGAGGATCGTATCGAGGACCATCCGCGTCAGACATATATTCTGCTGGATGCGGACCCATCGCGGTTTGAAACCACGCTGCTCCATGAGACCGGGCACATGGTGATGGAGACGCTTGCGGGAGGTCGGCAATTGGATGGGAAGGAGACCTCTTCGATTCCGCATAGTACAGCGACCCTCTCCGACCGCACCACTGCCTTCAGTGAAGGGTATGCGATACACCTGGAGACGCTGGCTGCACACCTGAACCATGATCAGAGCACGCGTCAGCACTTTCATCGCGAGCTGGTCCTGTTCGGCGACGGCCCGTTCCGCGAAGCTGAATACTTCCATCACTCCGCCGACCTCGCCAGTTTTTCCCAGAACATCGCCCGCTATCTGGACGTCCGGGACAATAACTTTTCATTCGAGAGCGCGTTTCAAAACCCCGATTATCTGCGCGTGCAACTGGAAAAAGCCCGCGATTTTGCAACGGTTCGCGATGCCAATCAATTGCTGCAATCGGAAGGCTTTTAACAGCTTCTTTTTTCTATTCGTCATGCGTGGTACGGCGCCGCCGGCCGAATCCGTAATCGCCCAGCGCGAACGGCAGATTCTCGAATCCATGCGCGCCGTCTTCAGTTCCAGCTCCTCAGACACCTCGCGTAAATGGTTACTGGACCTGGTCGTCGAATACATGAAGCTGTTCCCCGATCAGAAGGCAGCTATCGTAGACGCATTGAACGATCTGAGTCACGGAGTATTTGTCGATCCTTCGGCGGCGACGCTCTGGCGCGAACATTATCTCGCGACCCTTCGATTGGACCAACAAAAGATGAACATCCAGGCGATCAATGCCGCGCGGAAGAAGTGGCGCGAACAGGTGCTCGAAAACCCACAGATACTATTCTCGCGTCTGGGGCCTGAAATACCGTGCACGTTGCCCGGGACAAAGGTGCGGCTCGAAGCGTTGGGCGAGGATGCGCCGGTCCGGTTCGACATCAACACTGCGCCAGCCGGTATCCTGCGTTTGATTCCGGGAATTACGGATGCCGAGGTCGGGGCCTGGTTGGCGTGGCGAAGCGAGAGGCCATTCGCAAGCGTGGACGATTTCCAGTACCGTGGATCTCTTAGGCCAGCGATCCTGGCAGCACTGCAATTCGAAAAATGAATCGCGTCCCACGTGGCGGGGGCATGCCCCGCGGGTTTCTACCTTCTTAACTCCGACCACAGCATTCCCTGGCCGATCTGGCCGTGGATGTTTTGGTCCATCGTGCCTCTGCGAGGGATGCAACGGGCTGGTCGGTCCGCCCCGAACGGCGAACGCCGCAACGAAGTTAGAAACGCGGGTGGGTGCTCGGGAATTGTACCGACAATGCTGCTTATCAGGCTGTTTCCCAGCGCCGTTTCGTGCCAACTTCCGGATGGCCGACCAACTGGACAGAACCGCGCCGACCGTCACTTCCCCGCAGGTACCCGCCGCCGCAACTCGTCGAAAAAGT
>OBLW0100003968.1_pt1 | contig 11391 bp, 12 predicted proteins | sample 1520161 | NCBI WGS metagenome assembly OBLW01 (sample SAMEA3539309, study PRJEB22396) | soil metagenome | biome: tundra; feature: field; material: soil | place: USA | collected 2010-05 | depth 0.15 m
GCCACTTGCGCGGTGCTGGCCCGCATGGCGGCGCTGTATCGCAAACTGGATGTGGTGGGCGTGCGCGCCGTGGCCACCAGCGCAATCCGCGATACCAAGAACCAGAGAGACTTTCTGGACCGCGCCTCGGCCGCGGCGGGGACGCCGGTGGAGATTATCTCCGGACGCGAAGAGGCGCGGCTCATTCACCTGGGGGTGCAAGGCAGTTGGCCGCAGACGGGAAAGCGCGTGCTGATCCTCGATATCGGCGGCGGCAGCGCGGAAATCATCGCCGCCGAGGACGGCCAGTTGCAGGAGGCGTTTTCGAGGCCGCTGGGCGCCGTGCGGCTGAGCGAGATCTTTCTGAAGAGCGACCCCCCGGACGCCCGCGAGATGCGACAGATGCGCGAATATATCCAGGAAAAGCTGGCCCCGGCCGTGCGCCGCCTGGGTGGGCGGAAGTGGGATCGGGCGATCGCCACGTCCGCCACCGCCTCGGCCGTGGCGAGCGCGGTGGCCCGCGTGGCGCGAACCAAGCGGGACGAAATCGACCGCCTGCGCGTTCCCACCCCGGAAGTGCGCAGACTGCACGGCAAGCTGGCGGAATTGAACCTGGCCGGCCGGCGAAGGGTCACGGGCATCGGGCCGCGCCGCGCCGAGATCATCGTGCCAGGGGTGGCCGTGCTGCTCGAATTCCTGCGGGAGTTCCACCTGCCGGCGGCGTACTACTCGCGGGCGGGCGTGCGCGACGGAATCATCGCAGACCTGTTGGCTCGCAACGTGGGGGCCGAGCTCTCGCGCCTGAGCCGCGACCAGCGCCTGGAGGTGGAGCGCCTGGTCCGCCGGTACGGCGTCTCACTGGAGCACGCGCGGCAGGTGGCTGGCATCGCCAACGCGCTGTTCACGGGGCTGGCGCCGCTGCACCAGCTTCCGCCCGCCTCCGGCAGACTGCTGGAAGCCGCCGCCTATCTGCTGGACGTCGGGCATTTCGTGAGCAGCACGGGCCACCACAAGCATTCTTATTATGTGGTGGCTAACTCGGACCTGGCCGGGTTTACGGAGCGGGAACGGCTGCTGGTGGCGAGCCTGTGCCGCTATCACCGCAAGTCGCTGCCGAGCCCGATCCACAGCGCGTACCAAGCGTTAGCGGCGGAGGAGCGGCGCATGCTGCTGTTGACCATTCCCCTGCTTCGCCTGGCCGACAATCTGGACCGCGGCCACGAGCAGCGCGTCAGCGGCGTGAATTGCCGGCTGCGCGACGGCGAAGTAACCCTGGAGGTTCGCGCGCGCGGCGATATCGACTTGGAGCAATGGGGCGCGGAGCGCGCGGGTGAGGCGTTCCGCCAGGTTTATAATCGGACGATCCGCGTGGTGCGCGCGTCGGATTGATATGCGGGAATACGTGCGTCTGCAAACCGAGGTGCTGTTGCGGCGGCTGGCGTTTCAGGTGAGCCGCACCGCGGCATCCGGCAAGGACGCCGAGGCCATCCACGACCTGCGCGTGGCCATACGGCGCCTGAGCCGCTGCCTGCGGGTCTTTGCGGAATTTTACCCGGGCAATTCCTGGAAGAAGATCCGCAAGAAACTCGGGGCGCTTATGCAGTCGGCTGGCCGCGTGCGCGACCGGGATATCGTCCTGGCTCTACTCGCCGAGGCCGGCGTGGGACGGCGCGGGGCCATCGCAGCCCGTCTGGAGGCGGAACGGAAACAGGCAGCGCACGACCTCCAACTCGAAACCCGCCGCTGGAAGAGGAGCAGTTTTTCGAGGAAATGGCGAAGCGCGCTGGAGTTGTAGCATGAGTAAACGGAAGCGGGCCACATGGGAGGCGGGCGCCGGGGCTGCAGCCAATGCGCGCCGCGAGTTGCCGCGCCTGGCGGCGGATTATTTCGCCGGCGTCCGCAAGACGCTCGCGGAAAATCCGACGCTTTCGGAACTGCATCGCGTACGCCTGGCCACCAAGCGCCTGCGCTACACGCTGGAGCTGTTCCGCCCCTGCTACGGCCCGGGTTTCGAAACCAGGCTGGCGGCCCTGCGCGCCATCCAGCAGTTATTGGGAGAAGTGAACGACTGCGTGTCGGCCGGCAAGCTGCTGCCGAAATCTATGCGCGCGCACGAGTATGTGCAACGGCGCGGCGAAGCCAAGGCCGGGGAATTCCGGAAGCATTGGGCCGAGGTATTCGACGCGCCGGGCCAGGAACGCCGTTGGACGGCGTTCCTGAGGCGCAAGGCGCGCAAGCGATAACGCGAAAGGGTCCTACAGCTCGGGGCGCAGGTGTAAAGTCTTGCCGGCCACTACGTAGACGCTTTCGGCATAACGCTTCTGGCCCGCTTCCCGGATCTCAATGCTGTAATTGCCGGGGCGCAGATGCATCGACTTGTTCTCCGCGGTCGTGCCTGCGTAGGAGCCATTGAGGAACACCTCGGCGTCCTTCACCTTGGTATCCAATTTCACTTGGCCCGAGTTCGGAGCGTAGCTATAGCCGTAGGCCGGACCCCAGTAGGGCCCCCAGTACGACCCCCAGAACGGGCTATAGAAACCGCCATAGCCGCCATAGATACGCGGGCCGCCAATAGCTACGAAGCCTCGGACGGCGGCCGAAGCGCTTGGCGCCAACATCATCGACGCAGCCGCTAGTATGAGCAATGCCTTTTTCATATTCGACCTCCTCCTTTTTTCCGGATCACTCTGGTTAGTTAGATCCATTCAAGGTCACTCCGGTTACAGCAAGCCGCTTGCCACAAAGTATGTACATTGCCATCAGTCACTTGGAGCAATCAGCGCTGGCTGAAGGCGAGCACTTTGGTGGATTTCGGCCACCACGAGCCAAAACCTCCGAAGGGCAAAAAGACGGACAGGCCCACAGTTTGCGCCATCCGCCAATCCGCGCTATCTTGAAGCTATGGCTAAAGGCAGTCGAATTGATTTCGACGATCCGGCGCCGGTCGATGAGGAGGAAGACGAGGACACCCTCGCCGCCATTGATGAGGGCGTCCGCGACGCCGAGGCCGGCTGTACTGTGCCCATAGAGGAAGTCCGAGGCCTCTTGCCAAGGTGGATTATCGCGTCCTCTTCACGCAAAGAGCGCTAAGCGACTTATCCGAAATTGTGGAGCGCATCGCCCAGGACGACGTCGGGGTTGCGTCCCGTTTCGGTCAGTCCTTGCTCGATCACATCGATTTGCTCGGCCGGTTCCCGCGCATGGGGAACGCCATTCGAAAAAGGCGGCGAGTGCGTAAGCTGGTCCACAGCCCGATTCTCGTCTACTACCAAGTTCGTGAGGAGAAGCGACTGGTTGAGGTCCTGCATCTCCGCCACGGATCGCGCAAACCGCCCAAATTCTGAAGCGCCCAAGCGTTTTTCCCAATTGATGCGGGTGGATGCTCACCGGACGCCGCGGGACTGTTCGCGGGCGGCCTGGGAGGCCAGCTCGTCGCAGCGGTTGTTGTCGGCGTGGGAGGCGTGGCCCTTGGTCCAGACCCAGGTGGTGACGTGGCGGGCAACCTGCTCGTCCAGCTCCTGCCAGAGGTCCTGGTTCACCACGGGCTTCTTGGCCGCCGTCATCCAACCGTTGCGCTTCCAGCCTTGAATCCACGAGGTGATGCCGTTCTTCACATATTCGGAATCGGTGACAATTTCCACCTCGCAATTCTCGAGCAGAGAACTCAGCGCTTCGATGGCGGCCCGCAGTTCCATGCGGTTATTGGTGGTGTACCGCTCGGATCCCCACATTTCCTTCTGGTGTTCGTTGAAGCGCAGGATGGCGGCCCAACCGCCCAGGCCGGGGTTTCCCAGGCACGCGCCATCGGTAATGACCTGAACTTTTTTCATAGCGCCGTCGCCAACTCCGCATGGAAGAAGCTGTCCACCAGATCGAGGATGGCAGCCGCTTCGCGCTCGTGATATATGGAGGCGCGAAGCTGCGCCCCGCCCCGCACGCCGTGCGTGAAATAGGTGGCAAACTGCTTCATTTTTCCGATGGTGTCCCTCTCGTCGCGCGCGATGAGCATATCGTAATACCGCCGCATCATAACATATCGGTCGTCTTGCGTAGGTTCATTATAGGCGCCGGTTTCGAGATACTGCGCAATCTGCCGGAAGATCCACGGATTGTAAGACGCGGCGCGGCCGATCATGACGGCGTCGCACTGGGTTTCGCGCACCATGCGGACGGCGTCTTCCGGCGTGACGACGTCGCCGTTGCCAATCACGGGGATCTTGACGGCGGCCTTGACCTCGGCGATGAGCCGCCAATCGGCCTGACCGGCATAGCCCTGCGCCCGGGTGCGCGGATGCAGCGCCACGGCCTGCAATCCGCAGTCTTCCGCCAGACGGGCCATGTCCGCCGCCACGATTTCGCCTTGGTCCCAGCCCGCGCGGCACTTCATGGTGAGAGGAATGGAGATGGCCTGGCGCACGGCGCGCAGCAAGCGCTCCACCAGGGGCAGATCGCGCAACAAACCAGACCCGCCGTTGCACTTCACCACCTTATTTACCGGGCAGCCGAAGTTGATATCGACGACGTTGAATCCCAAATCCTGGCAAACCCGCGCGGCATCCGCCATCACGGCAGGGTCGGCGCCGAAGAGTTGCGCGGAGATGGGGCGCTCCTCGGGTTCGAATTCCAGATAGCGCAACGTCTTGGTGGGCTTCCGCGCGCCCAGCGACGCGCTGACCCCGTGCGAGCTGGTGAATTCGGTCATGAGCAGGCCGCATCCACCCAAGTCGCGAATGAAGCGCCGGAATACCGTATCCGTGACGCCCGCCATGGGCGCCAACACGGTGGCGGGAGCGACCTCCACCGGCCCGATCGCGAAACTCGCGGGAAAGACGTTCATTTTCAGCCGACTCTTCAATTCTAGCGGCTTAGGAGGGCGAAACGGAGGGGCGCCGCCGGGCGTCAGACGATTTTAGGAACGGGACCGCATGAAACCGCTGCACATCGTGATCCTGGTAGGCGCCGGCGTTATCGGCGGCATCGTGCTGACGAACGTCTTGCAGAGGCCGCCCCGGACGGCGCCGGCCCCAGTCGTGGCGCTGGCCCCGGCCGTGCCAACGCCGGAAACGGAACCGTTCAATCCGTCGCGGCCACCGGCGCGGCCGGCCCGGAAAGAAGCCGCGCCCAGGCCAAGGCTGGCAGAAGCCGCGGCCTCCGGCGAGAGCCCGCAGCCAGTGGAGATTGCCCAACTGCCGGCCGTGATGGCGCCTCCTTCTCCCGCGGCAGCGCCGGAAGCTATTACCCCCGCGCGCCCGCAGCCGGAGCCTGTGGCTCCGGCCTCTCCGCCTCCGCCCTCTCCGCCGAACAAGGTGACGCTGAACGCCGGAACAACCATTCTGGTGCGCCTGATCGACGGTCTCTCCTCGGAGCGGAATAACACAGGCGACGCCTTCACCGCCACGCTCGATCAGGAGTTGGCGGTGGAGGGCTTCGTGATCGCCGGGCGGGGCGCGCGGGTCGACGGGCGGGTGGTGACGGCCGTCCACGGCAGCAAGGTATCGGGCGGCGCGGCGCTGGAGGTGGAACTGACCCGCATCCATACGTCGGACGGCCAGACCGTGGAGGTGTCGACCGAGAGCTTTGCGAAGCGCGGCCCGCAAACGCAAGCCAAGACCGCCACGAAGGTGGGCGGCGGCGCGGTGCTCGGAGCGGTGATCGGGGGAATCGCGGGTGGCGGCAAGGGCGCTGCCATCGGAGCCGGGGTGGGCGGCGGCGCGGGCGCGGGCGCCGTGGCGCTCAGTCCCGAGCAACAGGCCACGCTGCCTTCCGAGACGCGCATTACGTTCCGCCTTCGCGCGCCCGTTACCATTACCGGGCACGGAGGGTAGGCCGGTTTACCGGCGTTCGCCGTTGGAGGCGAAGGCGAAGGGGCCGGCGCCGGATGAGAGGTAGTCGCGGATCTTGCCGCGGTTGGGGCCGGCCTGGGCCGCGGCGGTGGTCAGGCAGCGAATGGCCTCGGGGACGGACGTGCCGGCGTCAAGCCGGAAAATCCAGGGGATGTTGGCCGACGTCAGGGCGCGGTCCGAGGAAATCGCGATCACCGGCACGAAGGTTTTGACGGCGATCTGCTCGGCCAGGTGGGCCGACGCGCGGTCCGTGGCGATCAATCCGATCACGCCGGGATCGTAGACCAGTTTCACAAGCTCGTCGGCGGCTTTGCCCCAAGGGACGTCGGAGGACACCCCCACCACTCGATAACCAGCCGCGCGAACCGTGGATGCCAACGCCTCCGCGCCCGGACCGAACAGGCCGATTTTCAGTTCGCCTTGCGCGCCGGGGACCTCGGGACCGGCAAACCCCACCCCGCCTTCGCCCACTTTTGCGTATGGCTTGTCCATGGTGTAGCGGCGGTAGGTAAGCTTTCCATCCTTCACTTTGCCCAGATACAAGGGGGCGATGTTCTTGGCGTTGGGATCGAAAATCAACTCGCCGGTGACGCCTTTGTAGCTCTCCACGCTATACAGGGCATCGCGAATCAGACCGCGATTCAGGCCCGCCTGGCAGATGGATTGAAGCAGGATGTTCATGGTGTCATACGCCAGCGCGGAGAACATGTTGACGTTGGCTTGGTAGGCCGCCGTATAGCGTTTCTGGAAACCAACCCACGCCGGGTCGTCCCGATTCGGGTCGTACGGGTAAACCACCTCCAGCCCCTCGGCGTCCTGGCCGGCGATGCGCAGCAGGTCGTCGCCCACCACCCTGGCGGCGCCGAAGACGGGCTGCTTCATGCCCATCTGGTGCATCTGTTTGAGGATGGCGCCGGCCGCGGCGGCGTCGGCCCAGAGCACGATGCCGTCCACACGCGAATCGTTGATCACCTTCAGATAGCGCGTGAACGTCGTCTCCATCGGATCGTACTTCTGCTCGATGACCACCGGGTGTCCCAGGCGGCGCGACGCATCCTTGAACTTGAGGACGCCGAAACGCCCGTAACGTTCGTTGACGCGCAGCAGCGCGATGCGCTTGAGGCCGAGGTCGGTATAGATCCGCCGCGCCAGGGTGTAGCCCTGCTCGCGATCGTCCTGCAAGCTGTTGAGAATCCACGGAATGATGGTTTCCGGAATGGTGGGGTCCGTGGCGGCGCTGTTGACCATGGGCAACTCGGCCCGCAAGGAGACGCGCAAGGCGATGTGGGTGGTATCGGCGCTGAGGGAACTCATCATGGCCCAGACCTTGTCGTCGTAAACCATTTTGACCAGCTCGTTGCTGGAAGCTCCCCAGATCGCGCTGTCGGCATGGATTTTGAGGCTGAAGGGCTTGCCGCCGTAGCCGCCGCGCGCGTTGGCTTCATTGACGGCCATTTCCGCGCCATGCAGCATGGCCTGGCCAAGCGCCTGGTCCTTGTGATGTTCGAGCGGCGCCATGAACCCGATAGGCACATCAGTCACGTCGGCGGGGCCCGGCGCTTTCGGGTCGCGCGCCGCGCCGTTATACTCCGGCGTTTTCGTGTAGTTCTTGTAGTAGGGCTCGGTGAACTTGGAGAATGGCTCCAGGTCCTCGGGGGTGTTGGCGTATGGCTCAAGCGTCCGATTGGGCGGAGCGGGCGGATTGGCGCCGCACGAACAGGTTTGGGCGGACGCCGTTCCCGCGGAGAGCAGTACAGCCACCAAAGGGCAGGCGAATCGCCTGCCCCACCTGGTTCTGTGGTCGTTCCGGCGCATCACTACTCCTCCCGCGGCGGTATGAACATGGCGATGGCTTCGATCTCGACGAGCAGTTCGGGACGGCACAGAATCGCCTGGATCCCGGTGGAAGCCGGAAGCGGGTCCAGTCCCTGCTCATGGAAGAACGCGGTGCGCCCTTCGTTGAACGCCGTGTAATCGCGCTCCATGTCGCGGAGGTAGCACGTGGTGCGCACCACGTCCTTCCAGGTGGCGCCCTCGGCCGCGAGGAGGCCGGTGATATTGTCGTAAGTCCGGCGCAACTGTGCGGGAAAGTCGCCCACATGGACGGTCTCGCCGTGTTCGTCGATGCTGGCCGTGCCGGAGATCAGCAGGATGGCCAGCCCGTTCAGGTCGATGCGCAATCCGCGCGAAAAAGAGCTTGGCTTCTGGTACGCGTAGGCTTCGTTGAGCACCGCCGGGTTGCTGATGGCGCTGCGCTTTACCTGTGTCGCGCCGCCGATTTGTGCGAGTGCTTCCGTGATGGTCATTACTTTGAGTCTCCCGTCTTGATTCGGATTCCGTGACTGATGCCATTGGCCGTGGCTACCCATAGATCGTCGCCCTGGAAATCGACTCCAAAGGTGTAGTGGTACGCCGGCGCCGTATCCACCGCGACATGCGTCACTTTACCTTCGGCGTCGCGGACCAGCATTTCGGGCGCGTGCGTATCGAGCGCGGGCCGGTAGGTGGCCCAGTTCGTTCCGTCGAAGTATGCCAGACCTTTGTCGGTGGAGAACCAGGTCTTCGTGCCGTCGATGGTCTTCACCTGGTTTAGAAAATTGCTCGGCAGGCCGCTATCCTTGTCGAGGAAGTTGCGCCAGTTCCGCCCGTCGTACCGGCTCACCCCGAAGTAGGTCCCGACCCATAGGATCTGGTTTACGTAGCTGACCGATGTGGTGATCTCATGAATGAGCCCCTCGTCCTTGTGGAGGACGATCTCGGTTTCGCCGTCAGGGTCGTTGTAATCCTTCCAGTGGTCGGTTTTCACGTCGTATTCCAGCACTCCGCCGCCCCACACGGCCAGGTAGACCTTGTCCGGGGCCGCGGCCACGTTGTAGGTCCAGATCTCATACATGGGCGTGTTGCGTTCGTTGAAGAGGCTCCACTCCCCGGTGCGCGTGTTGAGCCGGCTGGCGCCCGCGGCGGTGGCCACCCATACGAAGTCGCCCTGCACGGAGACGCCATAGACAACGTCGTTCGCCAGGCCGCTGTTGAGCTGAGTGAAGGTATCGAAGCGGCCGGCCGAATAACGGCTCAGGCCTCCCATGGTGGCGGCCCAGAGGTCGTGGGTACGCTTGTCGAGCGTTACGTAGAGCACGGCGCGGTGGGCCAAGCCATCGGCGGGCGTGAAGACCTTCCAATGGCCTTTTTCGTAGAGCGCCAGCCCGTTATCGGTGCCGGCCCAGATGCGATCGCCATCCACGCATACGCTGTACACGCGGTTATCGGGCAGTCCTTGCGCGGTGGTGAAATTCTCCCAGCGGTACCGCGGCATGTCCTGGCCGAGAAGCCCGGACGCGACGAGGAGCATGACTAAAATCGCGTGTCTCATAGCGTTTTTATGTACTCGATGAGGTCGTTCAGCTCATCTTTGGTCAGATCGTTGCTCACGCCGTGGGTGTCGTTCGGATTGAAGACCGTCCAGATTTCCTCCAGGGTCCGGGCCGAGCCATCGTGGAGGTAAGGGGCGCTGTAGGCCACGTTGGTCAACTGCGGAACGTCGATCTTGGGCGACCGGTCGGTGGGCTTGCCCGTGCCCACATCCTGCAATTGCAGGTTAGTGTAGTACGGTCCGGAGTGACACACGAAGCACTGGTTCATGTCGGGAATGGGAGTGCCGTCTTTCTTGGCGGTGCGTTCGAAGAGGGCCTTGCCGCGCTCCTGGGCCGGCGTCATCTCGCCGTTCGGAAGCCGGTAGCGATTGGGCCGCAGCGGGATGGACGTGACATATTGCGCCAGGTCCTGCAGATCGTCGCCGCGAAAACCTTGCGAGCGGAAAAAATAGCGCTCCGTGCGCGGACCGCACTCGGTGGGCAGATCGGGGTTGCCGCCGTTCCACTTGTATGGCGCGGTCCCGCCGATCTCTTCGAGCTGCCGGTTATCCACGATGTCGATGCCGAACCCGTCCGGCTCCAGGTCCCACTGAAGACCGTCGAAGGTGGAATCCAGGTGGCAGTTGGCGCAGCCGAACTCGTGTCCCCAGGCGTACTTCGAGGAGTAGAACAGGCGCTCGCCGCGGCGCTCGGCGGTGAGCGTCGCAGGCCCGCCCAGCGAAATCGTGCCGGTGACAACGCCGCGCGCCGTATCCACCATCGAGACGGTGTCGTCCAGGCGATTGGTCACGTACAACGTGCCGCCGTTGGGTGAAAGCGCCACGGTCCGCGGGTTTCTGCCCACGGGGATGCGCGCCAGCACGTACTTCGCGGAGGCCGACAAATCGTTAGCCAGATTGGCCGCATCCGGCGACTTCGCGGCCGCCACCAGCTTCCGCAAATCGACAATGGCGATTTCGTCCGTGCCGCTGGCCGAAAAATAGGCTTTCGATTTATCCGGAGCGATGGCCACGCCGAAGGGCAGCGAAAAGTAGCTCTCGATTTCGTCCAGCGGCAGTTGCACGGCCCTGCCCACATCTTCGCCGAAGACTGTCAGCGAATTGCCCAGAACCCAGCCGTGTTCCACGTGCGCCAGCGGCACCAGATTCTTGGGCCGCATCTGCGTCGCGATGCCCAGCCGCCCGTCGCGCGACAACGCCACATGAAACACGCCGCCTACGTTGTGCAGCCGCACGCGCGACTCGACGGCTTGACGCCCGGTATCGACCTCGGTGATTTCGGACTCTGGCGTGGTGCGCCACTTGGCCGGGTTGGGGTAGATGTGGCTGACGTACACGTGGGCGCCATCGGCCGTTGCCGCCACGTAGCTAGCGCCGCGGCCCGCCGGAAGCCGTTTCGCGTCCAGGCCGCTGGCCAGATCGATCAGCGAAATGTCGCCGCCGATCCGGTTGGCGACGTAAAGGGTTCCACGCGCATTCGTAGCGATGCCGGTAGGCTCGAAGCCGGCCGGCAGCGTTCGCAGGACCTTCAAGGTAGCGGCGTCGATCTCCGTGACCGTGTCGGACCAGGAGTTGGTCACGTACAGCCGGGTTCCATCCGGCGCCATAGCGACCCCGCGAGGCACGCGCCCCACCGGCACGCGGCCGGAAACGGATTTCGCAAGCGGATCGACGGCCACCAGTTCGTCCGAGCCGCTGCAAACCACGTACAAGCGGTGACCGTCGGGGGAGACGACCATGTCGTCGGGGCTAGCATAGCGGTTCGGCGTTTCAGGGACCGATTGTCCGTAAAGCAAAAAGGCGAAAGCTAAGCCTATCGTGGCGCAGGCTCTCAGCCTGCCGGGTCGAGACTCGTCTCGACCCGTGCCCAGCCAAGCTGAGAGTCTGCGCCACAATCGCATCATTTCTCCGTCACCGTGAGGACCTGGTCGGCGGCCACGTTCTCCAGGGTTTGTGCGGCGCCGCTGGGCCAGGTCACTGTGATTCTGCCCGCGCGCGCGTTGGCGCCCAGACCGAAGTGCAGGCGCCAATCGTCCTGGCTGAGGTAGCCCGACCCAGCGACCCGCTGGGAAAGTTGCTTGAGGCCGCCGGCAACCACCTCGACCTTGGCGCCGATCGCATCGCGATTGCTCTTGGTACCCACCAGGTGAATCGTCAGCCAGTGCCCAGATCGGAAGAGCACACGTCTGAACTCCAGTC
>OBLW0100003969.1_pt1 | contig 11388 bp, 12 predicted proteins | sample 1520161 | NCBI WGS metagenome assembly OBLW01 (sample SAMEA3539309, study PRJEB22396) | soil metagenome | biome: tundra; feature: field; material: soil | place: USA | collected 2010-05 | depth 0.15 m
AAAGGCCTTTCTAGGCCGGGATGGCGGAACTGGCAGACGCAGCGGACTCAAAATCGCTTCTTCTTCTTCGCAATAATCCCATTAGCACTGTGGTTTCTTGAGCTTGAGTTATTTGGCATGACTCTTGCTTAATGCGGTCTTATCGAGGCTTTTTTCGGTTGGACAGCCAGAGTTCAGCCATAGTCGAGCAGGGCGTCGTTCACATGCTAGACCACTCCCCGACCTTCGTAAGGCGCACACTCCCGTCCGGCAGCCCGCGTACCGAGACCTTGTCTAACCGCGCAGCCGCGTACAAGCCGGAGCGGAATCGGTTGCGGCTCCTCTCGTCCGTGCCGACGCCCGGAACATCGAAATGCTGACCGATCTTCAGCCTGTGTACGCGCTTGGCAATCTTGGGGTACTTGCCCGGTTGCTCAACTCGCGGACGGAGATAGGAGTGCCGCAGCGCGATGCAGCGGTTGTTGCCGCACGAGGCATCGACAACTTGGGCGGGAGGGACAGGGCCGTGCGCGTCTGTCCAGTTTCGACGACGACGACCGTAGGCGGTGGACGGGTTGGCGATCTCCTCGCAGTCGCCGTTTTGCGTTGTCGGTGAGAATTCTCCCATTGCGAACCAAGAGTGGGCGTGGATTCCCTCGCGGGGATTTTATCAATATTGGCGCTCTGGAAAGCCGATTCTGCGGCGATCTGGCTGCCCGGACAGGGTTGAGGTCGGCTGGGGCGTTTCAGAGGTGCAGCAGCCTTTGTGACCACCTCTGCTACCAACCCCCATTGAGCCGCCGTGACTGGGCTTGGATGCACCTTCGGGGTGAGAGGCGTGATTCCCGATAAGCGGATATTCTTGATCGGACGCCATGATAAGGGTAATCTCGGTTTGACGTCGCCTTGACCGCGAAGTTGCCTGACGAACAGATAGGGATTCGCGGCAGGTACAAGCAGGTACAAAAGGAAGGCCAATGGTCAGAGTCGAACTCGCTATGCAAACCTTCAAGGCAAGGCTTAGCAAAGCCATTGATGAGGGAGTCTTCAGAAACAAGTGGAACGAGCGTTCTGAGGGGTTCCCGGTAGAATTCCGCTTCAACGGAACCGAGCTAACCGCACTCAATAGCGGTACTCGCTGGGACAAGGGCAAGGAACCGGGAAGTGGTGGCTTCTGCAACGTCCTTCAAATGGCCGTTCACGACGTTGCGCGAGATTGTACGGTGATCGACTGCGAAGAAGTCTCTCAGGTCAACTTCTGAAGACTCATTTCTTGCGAGGCTTGAAATCCTCCAGTTGCTCTTCGAGGATTGAGAACGGTTCCTGATCCTGATTCAAAACCGTTCTCGCCGCGCACACCGCCAACGGCACGCGAGCGCCCTTTTCCACCAACCGAGCAGCGGCGGCACGTAGGTGCGCTCCCGTTGTACGAACGTCATCAATCAGCACAAGGCTTCCTTTGGATGGCTCTTTCGTGACAACAAGATTGTCATAAAGCTCCTGCGGGTCGCGTGTTCCACCCTGCGAACTTGGAGTCATAATTGTCTTCCATCGCAGACGATCCCACACTTCCCCTTCTCCTAACTGAACCAACAACGCTTTTGCTAATCGGGTTGTCCGTGGGACTTTTCCGTTTGTGCTGGTGCATGAACTGTTAGGGATCGGCACGAAAATCAACGGGCGTGGTATTCGGAGGTTTCTGGTTGGAGCCATCGCCATCTCACCGAACCACGCGATGGCATCGTCCGCATTTCGTTCCTCCAAAAGACGCCTCGCCTGTCCTACTGGCACATACGCGTATCTGTTGATTGGCTTTCCTTTTATCGCTTTCACGAACTTGAGGGCATCGTAGTCCTCGCCGCGCCATACCACGTCAACGTTTGTCAGATACGTTGCAAACGAAATGACTCTCAATGCCATTCTTCGGTCTTGGCTCCGATGGCCTTGAGTATATCCTCCGTGGAACTGAAACTATCAACCTTGGGCTGACCAAGGAATTTTTTCGGCCATTGAAGCAAGGGGTCATCCACCACGCTTTTCGCGATGAACAACCATCTGCCGAGCCGCCCACACTCGGCTGCTTGGTGCAGAGTACCAGACGTGTCCCCCGCCTCAATGATCGCCGTGGCATCAGAGACAGCAGCCATCAATTTATTACGCTCTGGGAAGTTGGTCGGAAAGACCCGTTCTCCCGGAGCGAACTGCGAAATTAAGAGATGTTCACGATAGATACGTTCTTGAAGATGTTTGTTCTCGGCTGGGTATGCTCGGTCAATCGGTGTTCCGATCACCGCAACGACCCTGCCGCCCGCTTCAACTGCCGCGCTTAGGGCTTCCGTGTCCACTCCTTTGGCTAGACCTGATACGACGACTACCCCGGCTCCCGCAAGTTCCCGCGCCAATCGACGAGAGCGTGCAGCACCTTCGGGCGACACTCCGCGAGTACCCACGATGGCGACGCACTTTCGATGTAACAATGAAACGTCACCCACGCACCACAGCCTGCTATCCGGCTGTAACCGGGTCTGTTGCTCCGGCGTGATGCTGCGAATCCCCGCAATCAGATTGTCTAAAGTGGAAATGCAGACAAGCTCGCTCACCGGGGGCGTATAGGACTCGCCCCGACGCTGTCGCTGTTTCGGTGTCGCTCTTTTCTGGTTGTCTCTTTGTTGCAGATCGAGTGCCTTCATTTTCTAGTGTATCCCTCGGCGAGCCAATCATTCTCGGGCGTAGATCGGTTCAGCAGCAACGTTGAATGTTGGTGACACTGTGGAATACCTGATAAGTACTTGTATGTCAATGAAGTATCCGCCTCGCGCCGGAGGAGGCACGCGGTGAACGATGCACCGCCATTCGTGCAGTACATAGTGCCATTAATCATAAGGCGAATACAAGGCGAAAGTGCTAAACTGTCCCGGTGGACGATGGTCGCAAGCGCGTGCTGCTGATCGCCGCCAGCATCCTCGTCTATTTCGATGTGCCAGTTGTCAGCCCTGATAGGCGCATCCGCGCGGCTAGCCTGAAGACCATTTGGTGATCGGGGCAGGGGGCGCACTTTAATTTGTCCTCCGTCAAGCGCGGGCATTGATTGGGGCGGCGACTCAGGGCACTTTCCACCACGGTGTCTCCCCATCTTCCACATCGCCTTCGGTGTCAGCGTTTTCAGCACTCTCTACTTCATTCTTCGGAAGCAACGCTGCTACATCCGCTGCCGGAAGCTCTTGCACGTCCCTAAGCTTTCTTCCAATCGCTTTTGTCCTCACTTTTGCCTTTTCAATCGTGTCAGAGGCTTGATGGAGCTTTCTTTCGACTGCTTCTAAAATCTCGCCATACTTCGTCCATTCTGTTTTGACCGCCGCAAGAAGGTTCCATACCTCGCTCGAACGTTTCTCGATGGCAAGCGTACGAAAGCCCATCTGAAGGCTGTTCAAAATCGACCACAACGTCGTCGGGCCAGCAATAATCACCCGACACTCTCGTTGGATGGTCTCGACCAAACCAGTCCGGCGTATCACTTCCGCGAAGAGGCCCTCTATCGGTAGAAACAAAATGCCAAAGTCGGTGGTCTTTGGCGGATTCAAGTATTTTTCACTAATGTCTCGCGCACAGCTCTTGACGCGATTCTCTAAGTGCTTCCCCGCACTCTCGACGCCTTCAACATCGGCCCGTTCTTGGGCTTCGATCAGACGTTGGTAGTCCTCGACAGGAAACTTGGCGTCAATCGGCAGCCAAATAGTTTCATCCTTGTCCGTACCTTGTCCCGGCAACTTGACTGCAAATTCGACTCGTTCGCCAGCGTCCCTGGTTGTGACGTTACGTGCAAACTGATCAGGACTTAGCACCTGCTCCAACAATGACCCTAGCTGTACTTCACCCCACACGCCACGGACCTTGACGTTCGTCAAAACCTTCTTTAGGTCTCCCACGCCAGTCGCAAGCGTCTGCATTTCCCCAAGCCCTTTGTGGACCTGTTCCAACCGTTCGCTGACTTGCTTAAACGACTCGCCAAGACGTTTTTCAAGCGTGCCCTGGAGTTTTTCATCGACCGTCTGCCGCATCTGCTCAAGTTGTTTAGTATTGTCGTCGTGCATTCTCCGCAGTTCGACTTCCACTGTGGCCCTCATGGCATCGAGTTTGTCGCCGCTGGTCTTAGTCAATGAGGCGATCTGCGCCGCGAATGTTTCAAGCTGAGCTTTCTCGGCGACGGCCAAGTCTTTAATCGTGGTAATCATCGTCTGCGAAATACTCTTGAGCGTTGTCACGACTTCCTCGCGTAGCTGCTTCGCGCCGGTAGCAGACTCAACACGAACACCGTCAAGTTTTTCGCTGCTCACTTGGGCAAAAGAAACTAAGTGGTTCTCAAACGCCTCAAACTGCGCATCGAGTTGCGTCTTTTGCACGCGGGCAACGTCCATCATTCGCTGTGCAAAGGAATCACCGAAAACCTTAAAGGCTTCGGTGAGTTCCTGCCGCTGGTCTCTCGCGGCTTTTCCCAATTCATCCCTACTGTGGGCAACTTCCTCCCTGACTGCACGCTCGGTTCGTTCTTGGGCCTTTTCAAAAGCATCGAGACGGGAGTCAAGCATCGGGAGAGTGGCTTTCGATGTTTTCAGGAAAAGCGCGAGGAGGAGAGCCAGCACAATGACAAGCAGCGCGAGAGTCACGATAGGCATCATTTTGAGTGGGTTTATGTTAGTCTTTTTTCTGTCCTTCCCCCAAGCCGTGCGTTAATTTTGTTTCAGGCCGGTCAAACTAAATCTAAAGTGCCTTTGAGGAGGTCAAGTGGCTTATTCTGCCGAAATTAGCCGTAACAATCCTTCTTGTTTCTTGTTTTTGATCGACCAGTCCGGTTCGATGGCGGATACCTTCACCGGGGAAGCTGGCAAAAAGAAAGCCGACGGCGTTGCGGACGCCATCAATAAGCTACTTCAGAACCTTGTGATTCGCTGCGCGAAGGAAGAGGGTGTTCGCGACTATTTCCACGTCGGCGTACTTGGCTATGGTGCCAATGTCGGCCCTGCCTTCGGAGGGGCTTTAGCGGGGAAGGAACTTGCCCCCATCAGTGAGATTGCTAACTCGCCCGCGAGGATAGAAGAGCGAAACAAGAAGGTAGATGATGGTGCGGGGGGGCTGATTGACCAGAAGATCAAATTTCCGATTTGGTTTGAGCCAACATCCAGCGGTGGAACGCCGATGTGTCAGGCGCTAAACGGTGTCAAGGGAATCTTGCAGAGATGGCTCGGTCAGCACCCAAACTGCTTCCCTCCAGCCGTAATACACATCACTGACGGCGAATCCACGGACGGTGACCCTAGCCAAGCAATGAACGACTTGAAGGCGCTCTCCTCAAACGATGGGAACGTTTTACTGTTCAATCTCCATATTTCCAGCAATGCGAATGCTCAGCCCATAGCATTTCCAGATTCATCCGCGAGCTTGCCGGACCAGTATTCTCGCCTGCTCTTTGACGGTGCGAGTGTTCTTACTCCATTCATGCGGAGCGAGGCGAGTAACCACGGCTTCAGCCCTTCGGAAGGGGCGAAATGTTTTGTTCTGAACGCTGACCTGGTTCTCGTGATTCAAGCTCTCGACATTGGCACTAAGCCCAGCAATTTGCGATGACCATGCGTTTGTTCTACGAGGCAATGTGGACCCAAAAGGCTGGCAACCCGGAAGGAGAATACGAAGACGCCTTCTGGCCCAGCCGAGGTGTGTCTGGTGAGTCCTGTCAAGAAGAGTCCTTTGCCGTGGCGGACGGCGCGACCGAATCGTCTTTCTCCGGGATATGGGCTAACCAGTTAGTCCGTGCATACTGTCGTGGCCAAATCGACCCGGAAAACACAACCACGTCCCTTCTTGCAAAGCAGCAGGGGTGGTCGCGGTTCGTAGGCAGAAAGCCACTTCCCTGGTACGCAGAAGAAAAGATTCGGAACGGGACGTTCTCGACGATTCTTGGACTCACTCTGCGCGACACTGACAAGAGTGGCAGTTCGGGTTCCTGGGATGCCTTCGCCGTCGGCGATAGCTGCCTCGTGCATGTCAGAAATGACGTGATACTCAAGACGTTTCCACTATCCAATGCGGCGGAGTTCAATAACAGCCCTTTCTTGCTTGGCAGCAATCCCGAGTCCAACAAGGAAATCGGGCTGCACATTCAAACTGTAAATGGTCGGTGGGAACGAGAGGATAAGTTTTACTTGATGACTGATGCTCTCGCGGCATGGTTCTTTCGCGAAGTCGAAGACAACCGAACGCCGTGGCACACACTGAGAGACTTGGATACCGAGGATTTGCCCTTTCGAGCGTGGATCGAGGATCTCCGAACGAAAAAGCAGATAAGAAATGACGACGTAACGCTTTATCGAATCGAAATCGAGTGACTGATTACTTGCTCCTATGCCCTGGCCTAGTCTACTGGACTATAACGAAGCGATTCAGAACCCTCGAACCTGCTTCGAGGAGGGTGACTTACAAACGGCCATTGTCGAATGCGATAACCTGGGCTTGCCAAAAGCTAGAAGCGGAAACTTTGCAAGCGTTTACAAGTTCGATTGCGACGGGAAGAAATGGGCGGTCAAGTGTTTCAACCGGCAAACGCAGGACCAGCAGGAAAGATTCGCCGCGATAAACGCTCATCTGCATCGCGTGGCGCTCCCCTATACCGTTGATTTTTCATACCTGGCCAAAGGGATTCGCGTCGGCGGCAACTGGTATCCGATCATAAAGATGGAATGGGCAGACGGAGTGACCCTGGAAAAATGGATTAAGGCCAATCTGCACAACCGTGCGGCCCTCATGAATTTCTTGCAATCTTTCTTCTCGATGCTATCAGCACTCCAACGAGCGTCAATTGCACACGGCGACCTTCAACACGGAAACATTCTGGTCATCAATTCAGCCCCAAAGTTGGTTGACTACGACGGTATGTACGTACCTGCTTTGAGCGGTCGAACCAGCGCAGAACTCGGGCAGTCAAACTACCAGAATCCAAGAAGATCAGCCCACGATTTTGGCCCTTATCTCGATAACTTTTCGGGATGGGTGATCGCATTGTCTCTTTTCGCTCTGACTGTTGACCCAAAGCTCTGGCAGACTTTCAAGGGCGGAGAAGATGACTGTCTCCTGTTCCGAAAGCGTGATTTTGAAGCGCCTAACCAGTCAGCGCTATTCAAGGCACTAGAAGGGGAGCCGAATCAAGACCTCCATCAGCTAATCGCATTATTTAAGACCGTTATTGCTTGTACGCCTCAGAGCGCACCTGCGATTGCCGAGACTTTCTCGCTTCCTTCTTTGCCAGTGGCACCAACAACTCCGGCCCAGGTCCCCGATTGGCTTCAATCTCACCTTGCTGCTACACCCAGAACTACTGCCACTCAACAGCCACAGGGAAACATCGACTGGCTCCTTGATGCCACAAATCCGATGGGTCCACCGCTGACGTTTGCGAACCCGATAGTCGGCCTGAGGATCGCTGCCTACCTGTCTTTGGTCATCTTGGTATTTGCCGTTCAATTCGCCATTCGAAACTCGATGCCGATGGTGCTCCTTACTGTTCCGTCGCTGGCTGGCCTGAACCTGCTTGTCTGGCGGAATCGCTATCATCGCGAACCTGCCGTACCACAACTGAATTCCGTAATGCTCCAGCGAAATGAGTTGCGAGAGCGCATACGCGTCATGGACAGCCAAGTTCAAGAGATTGACTCGGAAAAAAAGAAGGTCAACCGCGACGTGTCTGACCGGAAAGCAAACATAGAAAAAGAGGGCAGGCAGCTACAGACGACAGAACAGAAGATCGGAAATGAAAACGATGCGAGGCTGCAAGCATCGATATCAACGTCATTGCAGAGCAGGCAACAACTAGACTCCAAGGAGACCGCCGACCTAAACGCACTGCAAAACGGTCTGGGCAAGACAGTCGCAGGCTTGAGTCAATCAATTATCGCACTCGCTCAAGCGGAAACAAATGAATTGACCAACGCCTTGACCTCGGTACAGAGAGTCTTCATGCAGGGCGCTCTCCAAAATGCGCGGCTTCGTGACGCATCAATTCCCGGAATCGGCGCGGGGTACAAAACGCGCTTGCAGGCGGCTGGTATTGTTACAGCCGCAGACATCGACTACCGAATTACCGGGGTCAAGGGAATAGGTTCTCAGAAGGGAAATGCGTTACAAGATTGGCGGCGTGCTATCGAGGCCCTGGCCCTGAACCGAATGCCGCGAACGATATCATGGCAGGACCAAAATAACATCAAATCAAAATACGCAAGCCAGAAAGCGACATTGGAGTCCCAGCTAAATCGAAATCAAGAAGACCTAAGAAATCAAGAAGCTGCCATTCGAGCGAAGTATGCGGGATTGAAAATGCCACTCGATGTGGTCCTGGCTTCCGAGCGCCAAAAACATCAAGTAGAAATGGCAAGAATAGCTGCGGAGTTCGTGCAGAAACGTGGTGTGCTTGCTGCGAAAGTCAGAGAAGCAGAACAAGATGCGATTCGTGAAGTCACAAAACGGGACGGGCGACAGAACGACGTGCGGAAGGAAATCTTTGCTCTCCAGTGGCGAATGGGTAAGGTCGAAAGAGAAATTGGAAGATTCTCAGGTGTCTCGTTTGGTTCCTACGTGAGGCATGTAGTACTGTTTTCGTGACGGTGAGGACTCGTATGGGATGGAGATTCAAGAAAGCAGTAAATCTTGGCGGGCTGCGACTGAATCTTTCGAGACGTGGCCTTGGATTCAGTTGGGGATTTCCGATGTTCCGAACGGGAATCTCATCAGATGGCCGACGCTACATCTGGATTACGGTTCCACGGACAGGAATCTCATGGATTAAGTATTTCGGTCAGGGTCGGCCAGCGGTTCAAGGTCAAATCTCGAACACGTCGCCGGTGGCCCAATCCCCATCGGCTAGCAGTCTTCCCCTCGCATCACCGGGATCGCCGCCGCCGCAACAGGCAACCGCATCAACGGTGCAACCTAACTCGACACCTTGGTGGAAACAAAAGAACATTGTTTGAGGAATGTCAGTGGACAGCTACGTGGGGCCGGGGTGTGGGTTTTGATCGGTAGGGCTGACGCTCTACGGACTCGGCCGCTCTGGTCCGGCTGTAAGAGTTGCCTCCCGGTTCTCCTTCACCTTCGCGCTCAACTCAAGCAGCCGGGTCGCGGTCGCCTCGATACTCCACCCCCACTCAATGGCCGTCTGGCACCATGTGAAATCGGCGCGGCTGGTGTCGGCTTGTTCTCGCCGTGGGGTTCCTGCGAACGACCCGTATATCGGTCTCTGTCGAAACTGACCGGAGCTTCTCTAGCACCTTCACGAGCGCCAGCGTATCTTTGCCGCAGTAGTCCAGCAGAGCCTGCCTTGTCCGCTCACGCTCGGGCTGATCCAGCCCGCCACGCACCAGCGATTCCCATGCCAGCCCAGCGTCCTGTCCGTTCGCTACTGCCATGCCGTCGTAGCTCATCTCGGGGACAAGAGCAGGCAACACCGTCTTCAGCGAGTACGAGCCGGCGAACTTGGGATCGTAAACATTGTTTCTGACGACAGGAAGCAAGTCCCAGAGGCGGCTCTGGATTTGAGCGATGCGCTCCGCAAACTCCGGCAGGTATGCCGCGAGTTCCGAGAGTCGCTGCGACTCGAACTGCTGGTTGTAAACTACTATGCTGCCGCAGTCTCCGAGCGCACCGCACAGTGCAGAAATGAAACCGTGCCGGGGATCGCTCGCATCCGTGGCTAGGAATTCATAGTGCTCGGGCTCCTCTCCGGGCTGACGCAGCACATGCACACTCCACTGAAAACACAGTTGGTCATAGGCACGCATCCCCGAAAATCTCGGAACTGCCGGATTCACGCTTTCAAAATCCGCGAAATACAGCGGATAGCGAAGGGACTCCACGGCTTTGCCCAGTTCAGGGTTAAACCACGGCTCCCCCGTCTGCACGCACGTAGCCGCTCGCCGCTGAATCTCGGTCAATTGGAAATCTTCAGGGACATCATGGATAGACACGACGCCCAATTCCTCCAGCGCCTCTTCCGCGCTCGCGTGGAGCCTTGGCAGATAGCCGATGTGGTCATCAGGAAGTGGCGGATTGCAGCGGTCGTAGAATTCGCAGGTAACGGGATGGGTACAATGCGTTCCCGGTTTGATGTCCGGCGCTGTGGGCATCGACAGAACTGTGAATGCCGCCCGAAGCTGGAATGTCAGTTTCGGTTGGAGCTTCTCTACCAAACGTGTGACGTTCCGAATGCGAAAGAAACGCCACGGATTGACGCCGTCGCCCGAAAACACATAATCGCGGTTCACGTGCGCCAGACAGCAGGAACCGACGTCCAATCCACAGCGAGACAGCACACGATATTGAATCGCCACATCATCAAGGTGCTCTTCCTTCTTGGAAGTGCTCGACTTAACCTCAATCAGCCTCCAGCGCCCGTCCTTACGGCGATGAAGGACATCGACGCGCACCAGCACGCCGTCATGCTCGAACACTCCCTCGAAGATTGCCAGAACCTCTCGGTTGTCGACCAACTCCCGCGTGGCACGGATTGCCTGATCGAGCCCGCCGTCACTGACGACTTCCACCCCTCCGGGGAACAACTGGCGAGCAAGCATGCCCACTTCTCGACCCTGCTCCATGATCGCGTAGGCGGAAGCGTCCGGCTCCGCCGCGAGTTCCGGCTCATGCACCTGCCAGTAGAGCCGCTTGAGACACTGGCAACCTGCAACGAATTTAGACTTGCTGATTCTCATACTCACCGCAGCGCCTCATCTTGCATTGCCTTGACCATTTCTCTGAACTCTCGCATCGCAGAAATCAGTTCGGACCTCTCTGCATCTTCACGCCAATCGCAGGGCACGACGAAAGCTGTGTAGTCGTACTGTACTCCTTGGTTTCGGTGATCCTCGGCTTCGAACAAATCAAAAGTGACGGCGACATTTTGGCTTTTGACATCGCCACTTTTGTCCAGATCGAGCGAGGTCAGGACAAAAACATGAACGAACTCCATTACACGCCTCCTTCTAACTTCATCGTCTGAGCAGCCGCCACACCAGCGGCGGGACTTGCAATTGGGGCATGCGGCGGGAGGTACCGCACGAAGTGGCGCAGGAGGTTGATGATCACTGGAGCCCAGACGCCAAAGAACAGCGCAGGAAACAGGATGTGGCTCGGTCTCTTGATTCCGGTTTCACGGACAAACAGGCTGACCATGAAAACGGTCACCATCGTCGATGCGAAAGACAGCAACCAGCCACCGAACAGGCGTCCGCCAGCCCATAGAAATCCAGTTCGCGGTTTTACGCCTTCGCGCTTCGCCCGTGCCGCTCTAGTGATAGACGCAACGAACATGTACCAGAAGGCGCAGAGGACGGGACCGACCATTGCCGAGAGGATGATCTCATCGGGGTC
>OBLW0100003970.1_pt1 | contig 11387 bp, 8 predicted proteins | sample 1520161 | NCBI WGS metagenome assembly OBLW01 (sample SAMEA3539309, study PRJEB22396) | soil metagenome | biome: tundra; feature: field; material: soil | place: USA | collected 2010-05 | depth 0.15 m
TCCGGCGCACGTTCGTCGAGAAGATGTTCGCGATCCACAGCAAGGTGGAACTGCTTAAGCGCGATAGGAAGCCTCTTGGGACATATGCGCGCCACTACTATGATCTGTTTCAACTCTCTACGCGGGAAGAGGTGATCGCGATGCTGAAGTCGGCGGAGTATGCGGCCATCAAGCAGGACTACGACGGATCAGCCGCACCCATTTCCTGGGAAGCTACTTCTACCCGGACGAGATGAGCTTTTCGCGAAGCGACGCTCTGTTTCCGTCAGCCGACCTGGCCGTCGTCATCGCCGCTGAATATGAAAAACAGTGCCAGTTGCTCTGCTATGGCCCCCACCCGCCTTGGACCGACGTCCAGGCACGCCTTACTGAGGTCCGGGACCTGTTGTGACGGCCGCCGCTGCGTTCGCCTGCCCGGTTCGCCGCCACCGTAGACACAGCACGTGAAAATTTGCGTCTACCGGCCTGTTCACACCGGTTCGACGGTCCCCTTCCCGGAACCCAACCAAGAGCGTGTTCCGGCTAGCGACCACAGATGCACGATGCCCGCAGGTTACCGTGTTGTGAAGATGTCTGTGTTTGGCGACCTGCATCATGAGAATCGTCTGGTTAAGAGGCCGCTTAACGAGGTTTCTGTTCTTGCGGACGACAGGCATCATGCCCCAGACCGCCTGCGGGTGGGACGGATCACCGTCGCCTCCCGAATTATCCGCCACCCATTCCGACGCGCGCGGCCGTACGTACCAGAGTTGCCACTTCTTCAATCCAGTCTCTTGAGAATCAAACGAGATCCGCGCCTTGTGATCGCCATGCCGGGCCGTCCGGGAAAACGCTTCGCAGGCAAAGGCGAGTTCTCGATGGCGGAACTCGACGTCCACGAACCGCTCCTGGCCGCGACGGACACGCAATCCGTAGTGCTCGGGCTTTAGATAGTGGAGCAAGTGCGCAGTTTCATGAACTATCACGTCGCTATACGGATCCTGTGTGTGGTATGCAGACCACCGCCCATGAGAGAATTCACCATCCGAGCCAGCACATCAGCTACAAGACTCCGATCAGAAGCAGTACTTCGAAGAAGGACGCGGCTGCCGGACCGAAGGAACGTTCCGGAACCCCAAGGACTGTGGAGTGAACAAGGGCGTGGCCAATCTGCCGTACCTGCAAAAGATCGGCAGGTAGATCCATCGGCGCTTGCTGGAGTCGACGTCAGCCACAACAGCGGCCTGAGCGGCGAGAGCATCGAACGAGTGGTGCAACCTGCCGTGACCGAAGACGGCAAAAGGGAGCCCGGGACGAAGTTTGGCCAACCGCGGGTGAGGGCGCTCCTGCCGGCGCTGACCATGTTTCACCGCCAACGATGCCTACTACCGTTCCCGCTTCGGCTGGCGCTGGATCGCGTCGACGTGCAACTCGATCTGCTGATTTACGAGGTTTTTCCCCTTCTGAAGGCCGGTTGAAAACTTGACACTCTCAAATAGACACAACTTCATTACATTAGACGGTTAGAAGGTGTAGAATCGCATCGGATGGGAGTCCGGCTGATGATGGACGCTCCCAAGGAGCGACGGAGCGGTCGCCGTTCCCATCGGGGCCGAAGAGGCGAAATACATCATGCCGACGAGAACATCAGCGATGTACCTCCTGCCGCCCGAAATGCAAGCGACTTCAACCGAGCCATGGAGCAGCATGTTATTGTCCGCATTGGCCGGGGTGCATTCATCTGCCAGGGAGACCCAGGACCGCTGCGCGCCTCGGATTCCCTCCGCAATGCAACGCTCGAAAAGCGGCGCATCCCATGAAAGACGACTTGATCTTCAGACAGGCGGGCCAAAGAGGGACAAGCTTATTGTGCCGGCGATGAAGCGTTTCCTCAGCCCGTCAGACGTTCCGAGGCAGTCGGCAACGAAGCAAGCATATCCGCTGGAATTACTGGAGGCCTTGTTTGCCAGGCGATCCTGGCCGCCTTCCGCGGAACAGAACGGGCAGACCCAGAAAAGGAGGTAAGTATCTATGACACCAGCCTGGAGCTCTCTCGGCAAGTTGTTTCAACGTGACGCGCAGCATCGTGACCGTCCTGTGATCCCCATCGAGCACATCTCACCCCCTCTGGCCGACACCTCCAGTCTGGCTGGTGGAGACGGCTACTTTCAGTTGTGGGTCGTGCAGATGTTCCTGAAAAGCGACCGGGATTGGTTCAAGAGCTGGTACCCTGTTGTCCAATCGCTGACCAGGTTTCGTTTTGGCAATTTGCCGAACCCAATCGAGGTTGCTCAGATCGCCGGGCCGGGTTATCTGCGTGATGTCGACCCTGCTCACCTCGATCGCATCGTGCAGGTGGACTTGCCTCTAACACCCCTGGTACCCTTCACCGGCGGGATGGTGCAGATAGAGGTAGGCCTGGTTGCCATGCAGGCGAGCGACACACTTAAGCGATTCCTGAACGTCATGGGAAGCTTCGCCAGCCTGCTCTCCGTTCCGCAGCTATCGAGTGCGGTCAATGTGGCGGCCGCCGTGAGCAAGGGTGTGGATCAACTTCTGGGAATTGGTGACAAGAATATGGTCCTGGGGTATCAACGAACCCTGGAGAGCGCTGGCGGCGGTGGTGACAACGACCTTCGTCCTGCATACGTTGCCCTCATCAACGCCGCCAGCGGTACTTACAACCCCGAGAACCTGTGGGTCAGAAACAGCAGGCTGCTCTACGGGGCGGACCTGGCCAATTCGGCGGAATTGACGGGCGTTGACTTCATGTTGCTGCGCATCGAAACGCGGCGGTGCCGGGATGACTGGGATGCCTTCAACACTATCAGCGAACCGTTCACGAAAGCAATGAATGCACTGACGCAGACGGACACCGCGGGCAATCCCAACGTGGCCGACGCAGCGGCGTTCATTCGCGCGGCCGCGGTCGCGGCAATGAACTCTCCCGATCTTACCGCCAACGACCGCGTGAAGGTGGCTCGCGCAATCCGGAGCCGCTATGACGAGTACAAAACGGCCGTGCTCGGCGAGCGAGCACTGGTGGCTCGTCAACCTCCCGTGCTGGCCGATGTGGCGCGTACAGCACACGAAATGGATGACAGCCCAACGACGGTGGGCCAGCTCTTTCCCGCCAATGAGAATAGTTAGCATATCGGTCGCCAAGAAGTGACTTTGAAAATGGGGCTAGCGCAGCAGGGACAGGTGACTGAGGCCATCACGCCCCGGGGCAGACCACCCTGGCTCAGAGTGTTGCGGCAGGAGAATCAAAGCCGTTCGTACTTCAGCGCCGCACGCAGCTACGACAAGGGAGCCGACCTTCATGAGTGCACAAACCGCGGTTCCAACATATCATGTTCTGCTGATCGGCATCGATCGGTACCCGCCGGGCTACAATAGCCTTACAGGGTGTGTCAACGACATTGACGCCATCGAGCAATTGTTGCTCGCCCCACCGGGAATTGGCGTCCCGGCCGAGCGGATATATGTCACTCGCGTGGCGGCTTCGCATCCGCACCGACCGTCAGGCTCGCGTTTCCAGGCGCAGACCCTGCCCCCGACAAAAGCCAATCTTATTCAGGCTCTAGCATCCCTGGCTGGGCCGCAGGTGAATCAATCCGATCGAGTGCTGATCTACTACTCCGGTCATGGCCACGAACAATTCTGGACAGGCAGTGAGGTGTGGCACGAAGCGCTGGTGCCACATGACGGGCAGCGGATCGACTTTCTCTATGATGTTGAGGTGAACGTTCTGATCAATGCGATTGCTGCCCGGACGAATGATCTTACCATCGTCCTCGACTGCTGCCACTCCGCTGGCGCAACTCGCGATCTGAGCGGTGTCCAGGCACTCGGAGCAGACCGAACTCTCGCCGGCAACGTTACCCCGGGCGAGCCACCTGATCTGGCTATGCTCGCCACCGGCTCGCCTGGCACGCTCTCCGCGAGCACGTCCGGCCCTCCGGGAATGCTCCAGACCCTTGACCCGGATTACCTGGTGATCGTCGCCTGCCTGCCCGACGAAAAGGCTGGCGAAGGTGCCTATCCTGGTGAGCAACGGCCGTACGGGATATTGACATACAGCCTGGTCAGCTTGCTGAGTGGCAAAGATGCCAGAGCGCGTGCTGAGTTGCGTTGGGCCGATATCTGGCCGGAATGTCTTGACAAGGTCAGCCAACGTTGCCGGCAACTCGGCCGGAGGCCGCAACACCCCTGGTACATCGGCCGGAACGAGCGGCGTATTTTTGGCGGCCCCTGGGAGGAACAGGACGTTGGGTATCGCGTCACCGGTCCGAGCGACGGCCGTTATACCATCGGTGCCGGGACGTTGATGGGGCTGTCAAGGGAGGCCGAAGTTGCGGTTTATGGCCCCACTCCGCCCCGGTTTCCGAGGATCGGGTCGCTGGAGGAACAGTCGGTCGGGCGCCTCAGGGTGGTCGAAGCTGGCCGTGCTACTTGCACGGCGATCTCCAGCGGCACGGCATTCCACCTGCCGGAGGGCGCGCGCGGGCGGCTGCTAAAACCAGGAGAGAGTGAACGGCTGCGTGTGGTGCTCAAGCCGGATGATGCCAGCTTGTCTTCCGAACTCGGCCAATCGCCGCTGCTCGAGATCGTATCTGAGGGCCCAGCCGATGCTGAAGTCGAGGTGACTGCGCAGCATGACGGCAGTTGGACGATAGGTAATGACGTCGAGGCGGTCCTGGCGTGCGTTCCGCCGACGGAAACCGCTGCGCTGCGTGCAGGCCTTGACTGGTACTATCGTTATCAGACGGTCCTGCGCCTGGCGAGGAACTGCAACGATCTGGAATTAAACAGGAGCCTGAGCGTCCGCCTGCTTGATTGTACCGGCCCGGAGGCGTTGGGGGCGATGACACAGGAACAGTTAGCCGATCCCCAGTTGCCCGAAGTGCGCCGCGACAAGCAAGGTATCTACTTTGTAAAGCCGAACTCCCGGTCTTGTGTCAAGGTTTCGAACGCCTCCGAGTACACCCTCCAGGTGACCCTCCTGAATTGTAGTGCGGGCGGCTTAGTAGAGTATATGGGAGAGGCATCCTTGAGCAGGGGGGCCAGCCAAATGATATGGAGTCGCAGCGAAGTTGGCAAGGGATTTCCTGCTATGCCCGACGATTTGCCCGTCCCCTATGATCGTGTTGCGCCTCTTCCCTTTGTTACCGATCGCCTGATCGCTATCGGCACCACCCGCCGCGACGCCGATATGAACTACCTGCGTGTGGACAAGACGTTTCAACAAGTGGTTGATGAGAACGTACTGCTGCATGGCACGAGGGCAATGACAGAAGATGCTGTGCGGATTTCTTCTGCTCCCTTGGAACTCTGGACGGCGACGCTTACCCCCCTTCGAATTCACCGCCAATAGGAGGGGTTTGCGATCAATGCGTGTGGTGCGGCTCCAACCCGCAACACCCTCAATACGGTCTCAATTCTAAGGAGAACTGAAATGAAGCACTCAGACGCCGATGTGGGCGATAGATTCAGGCAAGGCTGGCAGCAACTCGACAGGCAAGCCTTCCAGTTGTACGAGCAGGGCCGGCACGATGAGGCAATTCGAATGGCAACGCAGGCTTGCGAGCTGGCCCGCCAACAGTTCGGCGCGGACCATCCGGACTACGCCACCAGCCTGGGCAACATGGCGGTCCTGCGCATGCGGATGAGCAACTACACGACGGCCGAGCCGCTCATGCGCCAGGCGCTGGAGATCAAACGCAAAGCCCTGGGAGAAGATCATCCGGACTATGTCAACAGCCTGAACAACCTGGCAGGTCTCTACTATTACATGGGCAACCACGCTGAGTCCGCACAGCTTTACCACCAGGTAGTGAACATTAAACGCACGATCATGAGAGAGAATGATCCGGACTATATCGCCAGCCTGAACAACCTGACGGAGATATATCGTTCAATGGGCAACTACGCGGCAGCCGAGCCGCTTTGCCTCCAAGCGCTGGAGATTAGACGCAAAGCCCTGGGAGAAGACGATCCGGACTACGCCACCAGCCTAAACAACCTGGCGGTGCTGTACCGGGCAATGGGCAAGAATGCGGCAGCCGAGCCGCTTCTGTGCCAAGCGTTGAGGATCTCGCGGAAGACGCTGGGAGAAGACCACCCGGACTATGCCACCAACCTGGATAACCTGGCAGTCCTATACGTTGTAATGGGCAAATTTGCCGAGGCAGAACCACTCTTCCACCAGGCGCTGGAGATCAAGCGCAAAGCCTTGGGAGAAGACCATCCGGACTATGCCATCAGCCTGAACAACCTGGCGGAGTTCTACCGGGCAATGGGCAACGATGCGGCAGCCGCGCCGCTCTATAACCAGGCAATTGAAATCTGGGCTCTGGGCGAAGACCGTCTGAGCTACGCTACTGGCCTGAACAACCTCGGCAGGCTGTACCATGACCAGCGCAACTACGCGGCCGCCGAAGCGCTCTTGCGCGAGGCGCTGAAGATCCGCGGCGAGGTGGTGGGAGAGAGCCATCCGGACTACATCCAGAGCTTGAACCACCTGGCGAAGCTGTATCTGGATCTGCGCAACTACTCCGCCGCCGAGCCGCTTTTGCGCGAAGCGCTGAAAATCGGGCGGAAGACGCAGGGAGAAGACCATCCGGATTATGCCACCAGCCTGGAGAACCTGGCGGTACTGTACCATAACATGGGCAGATCCGCCGAGGCAAAACCACTCGTCCGTCAGGCACTGGAGATCAAGCGCAAAGCCCTGGGAGAGGACCATCCGGGCTATACCACCAGCCTGAACTACCTGGGGAACCTATACCATGACGCGGGCGACTACTCAGCAGCCGAAGCACTCTACCGACAGGCACTGGAGATTGCACGCAAAGCACCGGGAGGGAATCATCCGGAACTTGCCAAGAGCCTCAAGAATCTGGCGGACCTTTATCGTGGCATGGGCAACTACGCTCTTGCCGAGCCGCTCTATTGGGAGGCGCGGGATGTTTTGCGTCAGGCTCTGGGAGAAGAGCATCCGGACTACGCCATGAGCCTGATCGACCTTGCGGGGATGCATCTGGATAGGTACCGTCATTTCTATGACGGTCCGCCGTTCATCTACTTTGAGGCCCAGTTGGCGTATCAGACAGCTCTAGAGATCCTCGGCAGGACCCAAGGAGAGGAACATCCAAACTATGCACTTGCCTTGGATGGCATGGCCACGTATCATACGCGGTTAGCTCAATACACGACCGCCGAGCCGCTATACAGGCAGGCGCTGGAGATCTGGCGAACTGCCCTGGGAGAGGACCATCCGGGGTATACAACCCAGTTGAACAACCTGGGAGTGCTTTACCTCTCCTGGGGCAAATATGAAGCCGCCGAGCCGCTTCTGCGCCAGGCGCTGGCGATGCGGCGCCGGACACTTGGGGAGGAACACCCCTTGTGTGCCATCAGCCTGACCAACCTGGCGATCGTGGCAGTTGCCGCAGGCCACCAAAGCGATGCGCTCCGGCTCATGAAGACTGCAGTAAAGATCCATGATCGCTTGATCGGTCAGGTCTTCTCCATCAGCTCGGAAAGTCATCGTATGAACTACATCAAGGATCTGCAGGAAGAACTCAACACGTTCCTCTCCTTGGCCGCAAATTACTCATCAGTTGCCCCCGAGGTTGTACCCGCGGCGCTTGAACTGGTTCTGCGCCGCAAGGCGCTTGGGGCTGAAGCGCTGGCCACCCAGCGGAACGCGGTACTCAGCGGACGGTATCCAGCTCTGGAGCCTGTATTCCGCGAGCTTAGTACTCTCCGGGCACGGATCGCTCAGAAGATTCTGGCCGGACCAGACCGGCCGGAGGAAGAAGCCTTGCGCGCCCACCAACAACAGCTTGCAGAGTGGGGCGCTCAGAAGGCGCGGCTGGAGGCGGATTGCGCTCGCCAAATCCCGGAGATGACCCTGGAGCAGCAGTTCCACACTGCAGATCTGCAGGCCATTGCCAGTTGCCTGCCCGCCGGCGCAGCACTGGTTGAGTTCATCCGCTTTCGGGAATGTGATTTTCTGAGCGGCCCAGGCCAAACGGTGACGATGAACTGGGATCACACGCTCGAGCGCTGGGACGAAGGTCATCGCGCACGCTACCTGGCGTTCGTATTAAGAGCGGGTGAGCCAGACAACGTGCAGATGCTGGATCTGGGCGCCGCTCACTCTATCGATCAGGCAATTGTTGCCTTCCGGGAAGCGGCCACGGGCCGCGGGCGCTCCCTGACTAAGGAACCGGATGAGACCAAGCAGGCAGGAGATGCTACCCGTACCGCCGGGGTTGCCTTGCGAGCCGCGGTCCTCGATCCCTTGCAGTATGCACTGGGTGGCCGCACCCGGCTCTTCCTGTCGCCCGATGGTGACCTGACCCAACTGCCTTTCGAAGCGCTTCCTCTCGACGATGGCCGGTGGGTGATTGACGACTACCAGATCAGCTACTTGAGCACCGGCCGGGACCTGCTCCGCTTCAGGACAATCGCCAGCCAACCGCCTACGCTGCCTGGAATCCTCGCCGATCCTGACTTCGATCTGGATGCGGAAGGCACTGATTCGCGGGCTGGCGAGCAGCAGCCTTGCAGCCCCCAATCACGCGACCTGGATCGGAGTACACTGCGTTTCACCCGCCTGATAGGCGCCCATCAGGAAGGCCAGCAGGTCGGCGACCTGCTGGGCGTGCCGCCCTTGCTGGCCGAGGCAGCTCTGGAAGGACCGCTCAAGAGATTGCGATCGCCGAGCATCCTGCACCTGGCCACCCACGGCTTCTTTCTGCCCGACCAGCCAATCGATCCGTTTCGTCCATTGGCAGGCCTGATGGGCGAGCGGCTGTTCGGGCAGCGCCTGGAGAACCCGTTATTGCGCTCAGGGCTGGCGCTGGCCGGGGCCAACTCCTGGCTCAAAGGTAAGACGCTTCGGCCGGAAGCCGAAGATGGGCTGCTGACCGCCGAAGATGTGACGGGATTGGACCTGTTGGACACCGAACTGGTGGTACTGTCGGCCTGCGACACCGGCCGGGGCGAGGTGCATGTCGGCGAAGGGGTGTTCGGGCTGCGGCGGGCGTTCGTATTGGCTGGAGCGAAAACGCTGGTGACGAGCTTGTGGAAGGTGCCGGACCAGGCGACGCGGGAGTTGATGGTTGATTTCTACCAGCGCATTCTGGCTGGCACGCCCCGTGCCGAGGCGTTGCGGGCCGCGCAACGGACGTTGAAGGCCCGACCGGCATATGCTCACCCCCGTTTCTGGGGGGCATTTATCTGTCAGGGCGATCCGAGTCCGTTGTCTTAGGAGCAAAGTGCCCGGTGGGCGGGGCCATACCGGACGCCGCGCACACCTCGGCCAACCCATTTGACTCCAACGCATCTCTGCAGGACAATGAAGCCTGCATGCGACCTAGCTTGCAAATGACGGTACCGAGTCAGGAGGCGAAGGCCGTCACCAACTCTGTCACCAATCGGCTGGGCAACCCAGGGCAACAGCATCCGGCTTGACGCTCTCCCGAGAGTGATCGCCAAACGACTTCCGCGGTACCCGCAGGTCCCGGCCACCCTCCTCGGCAGGTTAGCCGTTAGCAGTGCCTGCCAGGGCCAGAAACTCGGGAGACACCTCTTGAGGGATGCAATTCACCGGAGTTGGCGAAACACGACGGAAGTTGCTTCAGCCGGTGTCGTCGTCGACGCCTTGGATGACGCTGCACGTACTTTCTATATCCATCACGAATTCATACCGCTTCTGGATCACCGCAACCGGCTCTTCCTAGCCATGGTCACCATTGATAGGGCCTTCAAGGCGAGGCGAAGACAAAAGCGGGTTTTGGAGTCGGGCTCTCACTCAAGCAAGTCTGATAAGCAGAACAAGGCTGCCAGGGCAGCCCCGGAGCGGGCGGACCGTTGGGCCCAAAACCCAACGAGCAACCAGATTTGAGGTAGCATCAACAGAGCGGTCGGTACCGCTACCAGGGCATTCCCGACTATCGTCTCCTGGTGGCCGGGCTGACCCATTGCCGGGTGCCGCCCGCTGGGTGCCGCGGTGCCGCCCGGCTGGACTGCCGAAAGAGATCTGTTACTCTACAACATACACTTAAGCGGATTTTCGAGCGTCGCTCGCCCTCGGATTGTAGTTGCCCGAGTCAGTGCGGCGCTGTTGCACATGACAGCAGTGGAGAGAGGAGTTGCCCCGATGCGCATTGCGGTTGCGTTCATGCTTGGCTTGGCCACGTTGGCGGCGGTGGGCGGCGCTCAGCCGAAGCCCGCTAAGACGCTGGACATTTATTTCATCGACACCGAGGGCGGGCTCGCCGCGCTCTACGTGTCACCTACCGGCGATTCTTTGCTCATCGACACCGGCAACCCGGGCGGCCGGGATACCGACCGCATTATGGAGGCTGTCCACGCTGCCGGCGTTTCGCAGATCGACCATCTGATTCTCACGCACTATCACATGGATCACGTGGGCGGATTGCAGGAACTGGCCAAGCGGATCCCGATCAAGCACTTCATCGATCACGGGCCGTCGAGCGAGCCAAGAGAGCAGGTGGCGGGCTTCGACGCGATGTACGCGGAGATGACAGCCAAGGCCGTTCACACGGTGGTCAAGCCGGGGGATAAGATTCCATTTGCCGGAACCGAGGTTGTGGTGGTCACCTCGGCCGGGAAGACGTTGAAAACGCCGATCCCCGGCGCTCCAGGGGCCGGGATACCCAATGCGGCGTGCGCGGATTTCAAGCCGCGGGACGAGTCGCGCGTCGACCCGGACAACCACCAGTCGATCGGTGTCGTAATCTCTCTCGGAAAATTCCGGACCGTCAACCTGGCGGATTTTACCTACAATCGGGAACAGGAGCTCATGTGCCCGAATAACCCGATCGGGACCGTCGATCTGTATACCACCTCGCATCATGGGATCGACCAATCGGGCTCGCCGGCACTGGTGCACGGGCTGCATCCGCGGGTGGCGGTGATGAACAACTCGGCGCGCAAGGGCGGAGCGGTTCCGACGATGCAGACGCTGCATACGTCGCCGGGGCTGGAAGATATCTGGCAGCTTCACTGGGCGTACGCAGCGGGCCTCGAATTCAACGCGCCGTCTCTTTTCATTGCCAACGTGGAGGAGCCGGCGACGATGGCCAACTTGCTCCTCAATCCTCCGGGGACGTTCGGACAAGGTCGCGGGGCCGGTCCGGGCGCGGCTCCTTCGCCGGCGGCGGGCACCGTACCAAACGCTGCGGCAGGAGGCGCGCCGGGCGCCGGAGCGCCGAGTCCGTCAGGACGTGGAGGGGGCGGCGGCCGGGGCGGACATACCGGGCCTGCGTTCCTGATCAAAGTCTCCGCGCAGGCGGACGGGTCGTTCACGGTGACTAATACGCGGAACAACTTCAGCAAAGGCTACGCGGCGTCGAAGTAGCTCCCGGACC
>OBLW0100003973.1_pt1 | contig 11385 bp, 10 predicted proteins | sample 1520161 | NCBI WGS metagenome assembly OBLW01 (sample SAMEA3539309, study PRJEB22396) | soil metagenome | biome: tundra; feature: field; material: soil | place: USA | collected 2010-05 | depth 0.15 m
GCCCGACAAGATCACCGACGATGGCCGGGAGCAGCTGCGCGCCCTCGGCTTCAACCTCTGAGCGTCCGGCGTTGTGGGGCTGGCCCGTGTCCGGGCCAGCCCCACAACCGTGCCGGGGTGCCCGCCGGTCAGCCGGTAGCCAGCGACAGCACCGTCAGTGAGCTGGCCGGGAAGGTATGCCTGAAGCTCGAGCCTGAGGCTCCGACCCGCTGAGTCGTAGGACTGACCGCCATCGGGTGCGCGATCGAGTTCATGGCAGCTGGGTCACCGGTGAGGACCGTCGATGTGCCACCAGACACCGTGGAGACACCGGCCAGATCGACGCTGACCGTTGCGGCCGAGGTACCGCGATTCACCACGGTGAGGTACGTGGTACCACCGGCCTTAGTGGAGGCGACCGTCCACAGGCTGCCGTTGCCGCCCACGATCTGGGACGGCGCGACCGTGGTACCGAGCGAGTCCCCGAGCATCCTCTGCGCGTAATACGACGGAGACCCGTAGCTCGTCAGGCCGTCATACCCGATGAGGTTGGTCGGCCAGCTGTCCGCGTTGACGTTGACCAGCAGCGGCGCGTAGGACGCCCCGATGACCACGTCGGCATCGCGCTCCAGACCGGTCAGGAACGCTGCCTCACCGAGGGCGGCGGCCAGGGTTCCGGTCGGCGTGCCCTGGGTGACCGCGTACTCGCCCACGATGTGCTTGGGGCCAGTGCGGCTGGTCGCGTCGTAGTTATGCGCATCACCGGCGATCACCGACGGATCGTTGGAGTAATAGTGGTCGTCAATAACGTCGGGCGTGCGGCTGGTCACGCTGGTCGTGGCGATGATCTTCAGCTGCGGGTAAGCGGCCTTGATCGCGTCATAGAACATGGGGAACCGGTAGCCGTTGTAGCTGCCCGAGGCGTCGAAAAAGTCCTCGTTGCCGACCTCGACATAATGCAGGCTGAACGGCGCGGGGTGGCCGTCGGCGGCCCGCATCGCGCCATACGTGCTGGTGGCCGGGCCGATCGCGTACTGGATCTCGTCCAGGGCGTCCTGCACGTAGGGCGCGAGCTGGCTTTGCGGGACCACCGAACCGTTGAGCGTGTAGCCGGCGAAAACGGCGAGAATGGGCTGCGCGCCGACTTCTTCGGCCATCTCCAGGTATTCCAGCAGGCCCATGCCGTCTTGTGACCAGTAACCCCAGGCGCTGTTGTCATGGCCGGGCCGGCTGGTGATGGGGCCGATGGTGTTCTTCCAGTTGAAGTACGTCGCGAGGGTGTCGCCCTCCAGGTAGTTGCCGCCCGGTATCCGGAAGTAGCCCGGGTGCAGCGCCGCGATCTTCTCCATCAGGTCGACCCGCAGCCCGTTCGGGGTGTTGTCGTAGGTGGGCGGGAACAGCGACACCATGGCGAACCAGGCCGAACTGCCGGCCGCGGCGGCGCTGGTGGAGATGATCAGGCGGTTGTCCAGCGTGGCGGGGATGCCCCTGGCCGTGGTCAGGGTGGCGGTGTACCTGACCCAGCTGGCTGTCACCGCGGGGATCTTCGCCGTGGCCCACACCTGCCCGTCGCTGTTCTCCAGTGACGCGGTGAGCGGCCCGGAGAAACTAGCCCCGGCCTTGGCGTAGAAAGACAGGTGATAGGTGGTCGCCGGGGTGACCGGTATCCCGAAGTAGCCGGCGTTGGCGATACCGGCCCGGCCGCCGGCCGGCAGGCTGCTCACCGACAGTTTCAGCGACACGGGATTGGCGCTGTTGAACGGCGTCGAGGTGTCCAGCGCTATCGTGGCGGCGGCCCCGTTGTCCTGCACCGCTGAGTAGTACACCGGCGAGGAGCTGCTTTCCTTCAGGTCACGGTTGCGGACCAGTTCCGCGTAGATGCCGCCGTCCCCGGAATGGTTGATCTCTTCGAGGAACGCGCCGAGCTGGGTGGAGTTGAGGGTGGGACCGGCCTGGTTCTCGTGCACGGTGATGGACCCGTTGCCGGCCAGGGCCCTGATGCCCGAGGCCGGCAGGACGCCCGAGTAGGCGCGCACGTCATCGATGGAACCGCTCACCCAGTCGGTCGGGGCCCCGTTGTAGAAGCCGCGCCCGACGGCCAGCGGCCCGGTGGCCGACCAGGGAGCCAGGGCGTGTACGGTCTGCTGCAACTGGCCGTCGACGTAGAGCGAGACCGTCTGCGCCGTGGCGTCATAGACGCCGGTGAGCATGTACCACACGCCGGGCTGGGGGACGATAGCGCTGGCGCTCGCGATCGCGGCGTACCCGGCCGTCGAGTCGTAGGCGATGCGGGTCAACGCGAAACGGCCGGTGTCCCCGCGCAACTGCAGATAGAAGCCGCTGACCTGGGTGCCGTCCTCGCTGACGAAGGTCTGGTAGCCAGTGGTACTGGCCAGATTGACCCAGGCCGAGACGGTGAAGCTCTGGCTGGTATCGATGACCGGCGTGGCGGCGGCCGCGTCCTGCTGCGGGGTAAGGGCGAGGGCGTGTGGTCCTATCACCCCCGTCGTCCAGGAGGCGCCGCCCTGGAGCGTCAGCGGATGGCCATGTCCAGAGCTGTCGGCCGCGGTGGTACCTGCTCCTTCGTCGAATTTCCAGTACCCGACCAGACTGGGCGCCGAGCCTGCCGAGCCCGTCGAGGCGGCGCTGGGCGCGATGGCCGACGGAGCCCCCAGGAGCACAAGCGCTAAAGCGGCTGCGGGGACGAAGATGCGTCGTCGCATGACGTTCTCCTTCGGTTGCGGGGTTGGTGCGCGACTGGGCGCCGGGGGACTGTGTGGCGTCGCCTCCGGACGGGATCCGCGTTGTCGCCGAGGTGCCGCGCACGCGCCTGTTAGCGCTCACATCAGCACCATGCCAGTTCCTCCTATCCCCTCCCGGTTTCCTGGCGACGGGCCAGCCGGATCTACCGGCCGGCTAGCCCTCGGCGGAGCATCCGTGCGGCGAGCACCGCAGGCTTGGCACCGCTGTTGCGCACGGTCCATGCTCGGCATCGGTACATAAGCCGTCAAGGGGTATAGAACGTCGGCGGATGGCGGACCACGGCCGATCCGGCGGTGATCACGGAGAAGTCAAGGATCGGAGCGCAATAGCATCGAGCCTGTGCTGCCGCCGGAACTGCTCAATAGCGACCCGCACGGATTCGCCTGGGGTGTCTGGCACGACCGCACACCCAGGCTGGTCACGCAGATCCGGGATGCCCACCCGTATGGTCCAGTGCAGCGTGGCGCGCTGGACGCGCTACTGACGGAAATCGCCGCCGGGCCGATGCGGCCGCTCGGCCCCGATGCCCGCGGCCACGAGATCTGGGCGTCGTGGGGCGCGGGTTATTTCGGTAAGCCGTGGCTGGACGCGCCGTTCCTGTGGTCGGAGTCGTACTTCTACTGGCGGCTCCTCGATGCGGTCGGTTTCTTCGGGCCCGGCCCGTGGCGCTCGGTCGACCCCTTCGGGTACCTGAAGGGCGCCGAGCTACGGGATCCCGGGCTGGAGCCGGACCTGGCGGCGCTGGGCGACCTGCAGCGGCTGCCCGCTGGGGAGCAGACGCGGGCCACGTTGCTGGCGTCGCTGTGGGGCAACCGCGCCGATCTTGGCTTCCGGATCGGCCGGGTCCCCGGGCCGGGCAGTCCAGCCGAGACCCAGCTCATCGATGATCACAGCAGCGAGCTCCTGGCCGCCCTGGGCCCCGCGGCACGCGTCGTCATGGTCGCGGACAACGCCGGCCGTGAACTGCTCGCCGACCTCGTCCTCATGGACTACCTGCTGCGGCATGGGCATGCCGCGTCGATCACACTGCACGTGAAGCCATATCCGTACTACGTGTCTGACGCGACCGCCGCCGACGTCGCCGCGGGCATCCGCCGGCTGGCCGGCACCCCGGGCAGCTCCGCGGAGATCGCCCACCGGCTTCTCGCGGCGGCCTCGGAGGGCCAGGCCGGCCTGTACACCCACGACTTCTACTGCGCGCCCTGGTCCTATCACCGCATGCCCGCCGACCTGGCCGCGGAATTCGGGCAGGCCTCGCTGGCCATCCTCAAGGGCGACCTGAACTACCGGCGGCTCGTCGGCGACCGCGACTGGCCGCCCACGGTCCCGTTCGCCGACGTAGTGGCGTACTTCCCCGCGCCGGTCGCGGCGTTGCGGACACTCAAATCCGACGTCATCACCGGCATCGACCCAGCCGTCCGCGCCAGCCTTGACCACACCGGCCAGCCCTGGCGAACCGACGGCAGCCACGGGCTCATCCAGGTCCGTGGCTAGCCCGTAAGCCGGGATCAAGCCAGGCTAGCCGAAAAGGGAGCGTGAGCCGGTGGCCAGTCAGGACCGCGGGGCAGGCACACCCCAGGGCGACATCCCGGACAGCGCGGCCGAGTCGCCGTCGTTCGACACGACCATCCCGCACCCCGCCCGGATCTACGACTACTGGCTGGGCGGCAAGGACAACTACGAGGCCGACCGGGAGGCCGCCGAACAGGTCATCGCCACCCAGCCGAGCATCCTGGCCACCGTACGGGCCAACCGCGCTTTCCTGCGCCGCGCGGTCCAGTACCTCGCCGGCGAGGCCGGTATCCGGCAGTTCCTCGACATCGGCGCCGGCCTGCCGACCAACGAGAACACCCACCAGATAGCCCAGGAGATCGCACCCGAGTCCCGGATCGTCTACGTGGACAACGACCCTATCGTTCGGGCCCACGCCCGAGCGCTGCTGACCAGCACCACCGAGGGCGCCACCGGCTACGTCCAGGCCGACGCCCGGGACACCAGCACGATCTTGCGCGAGGCCGCTCGGACGCTCGATCTCAGCCAGCCCCTGGCCGTCATGATGCTCGGGCTCCTGCACTACATCCCCGACGCCGACCGCCCGCTCCAGATCGTCTCCCGGCTCATGGACGGCGTCGCCCCGGGCAGTTACCTGGCCATTTCCGAGGCCACCCGCGACATCGACACGCACAGCATCACCGAGTCCGCCGCGCGGTTTAATGCGCGGCGGGTGGCGGCCCCGTTCACCCCCCGCACCCGCGCGGAGATCGCCCGCTACTTCAGCGGCCTGGACCTCGTCGCCCCCGGCCTGGTGCCCCTCCCGCAATGGCGCGGGATGGCCAGCGCTGCGCAGCAGATACCGGCCTACGCCGCCATCGCCCGCAAGCGGCCCAGGGAACTGTCTCCGCCGTGACGGCGGTCAGTCCGCCCAGCCCGGCCGGACCAGCCCGGTCTGGTAGGCGAAGACGACCAGCTGGGCACGGTCCCGGGCGCCGAGCTTGGTCATCGCCCGGGCCGCGTGCGTCTTCACCGTCGACGGGCTCACGTAGATCTTGCGGGAGATCTCCTCGTTGGACAGGCCCGAGGCGATGAGCGTCACAACCTCGCGTTCCCGCGCCGTCAGCGAGCTCAGGCCGGGAATGCGGTGCGCCTCGCGGGTGTGGGCGGCGAACTCGGCGATCAGGCGCCTGGTGACCGTGGGGGACAGCAGCGCGTCCCCACCGGCCACCACCCGGACCGCGCGGATAAGCTCCGCGGCGTCGGTGTCCTTGACCAGGAACCCGGCGGCGCCGGCCCGTACCCCCTCGAACACGTACTCGTCTACCTCGAAGGTGGTGAGGATGACGACGTGGACCGAGGCGAGCTCCTGGCTCGCCGCGATGCGCCGGGTGGCCTCGATGCCGTCGAGCCGCGGCATGCGGATGTCCATCAGCAGCACGTCCGGCGTGCACCGGGCGGCGAGCCGCACCGCCTGCTCCCCGTCGGCGGCCTCCCCGACCACCTCGATGTCATCCTCGGCGTCGAGCAGCGCGGCGAACCCGGCCCGGACCAGTTCCTGATCGTCGGCCAGCGCCACCCGGATCACCGTCCGGCCTCCGGCCGCGGCAGCCACGCCCAGATCCCGAATCCGCCTTCCGGCCGGGGGCCCGCCCGGAGCGTGCCGCCGAGTGCGGCCGCCCGCTCAGTCATTCCAGCGATGCCGTTTCCCGAACCGGGTGCTGAGCCGTTGGCCTGGGCCAGAGACCCGGGCTTACCGTCGTCGCTAACCTCGACCTCCAGCCCATGCTCGCCGTAGCCGAGCCGCACGCGAGCGTTCGCGCCCCCGGAGTGGCGGGCGCTGTTGGTGAGAGCCTCCTGGACGATCCGGTACGCGGCCAGGTCGACGTCGACCGGCAGCGCGGTCCGGTGGCCGTCCTCCTCGACGCGGACGTGCAGCCCGGCCGCCGCCGCGGTGTCCACCAGGTCGCCGAGACGGGCCAGCCCGGGAGCCGGCGCCCGCGGCGCGTGCTCGTCGACATCCCGCAGCACGCCGAGCACGGAGCGGAGCTCGACCAGCGCCTGCCTGCTCACATCGTTGATGGTCGTCAGCGCCGAGCGGGCCCGTTCCGGCTGGCGGTCCATCAGGTGCAGCGCCGTGTTCGCCTGAACGTTGATGACCGAGATGTTGTGGGCCACGACGTCATGCAGGTCCCGCGCCATCCGCATGCGTTCCTCGCTGGCCCGCCGGCGAAGTTCCTCCGCCCGGCTGCGCTCCAGGGCGGCGGCCCGCTGGCTCCGGATCCTGATCAGCTCGGCGACACCCAGCAGGAAGATCAGCCCGGCGGCCAGGCTGAGCGCGAACACCACGGAGGTGTGGCCATGCTGGCCGATCAGCCAGGGCGGCCATACGGACACGGTGTAGCCGATGACCAGGGAGGCGATCGCCGCCGTCCGCTTCCTGGCCAGCACCGCGTTGACAAAGGCCACGATCAGCGCGAACCAGATCATGCTGGCGTGTCCCGCCCCCGCCCCCAGTGTGGTGGCGAGGGTGACAGCCAGGACACCGACCGGGCAGCGCCGCCGGGCGATCAGCGACGCGCCGCCCACGGCGAGCAGGACGTAGGCCAGGGTGGTGACGGGAGGGTGGCCAGGGTGCCGGGGCGCTGCCGCGTAGTTGCCGCCGACCTGGGCGGCGGTCACCGCCACCGCTATCGCGGCGTCGACGGCCCAGCGCCACGCGGCCGTGCCGCGCGGGCTGCCTCCGCGCCCACGCGACCGGTGTCCAGGCAGGTCAAGTTCGTTCATCACTGCCAATGACGGTACGCGTCCCGGCGCGGGGAGACATCGGCTCCGCGGCGGACATCTGAGCGCGGCCGCATACGTCAGAAGGCGCATTATGCCGCCGCGCTCTACCACAGCAGACGACCTGAGACGGGCCGTCTGGCCGACGACACGGCCGGGTCCCGGCCGGCAGGCTGGAGGCAGCGTTCGGCCAGACGTATCGGCAACCGGCCCGCATGAGATGCGGGCGCCAGGACGGGAGAGACCATGCCAGTGATCGAGGTACGCGGCCTGACCAAGCGATTCGGGCCGGTGCTGGCGGTAGACCAGCTGAGCTTCGAGGTTGAGCCCGGCACGGTCGTCGGCTTCCTGGGCCCGAACGGTGCCGGGAAGACCACCACGCTGCGGATGCTGCTCGGCCTGGTGCGGCCGGATGCGGGCACCGCGACCATCAACGGGCAGGTCTACCGGGATCTGGCCGAACCGCTGCGCCAGGTCGGCGCGGTGCTGGAGGCGTCCAGCTTCCATCCGGGCCGGACCGCCGTTAGTCACCTGCGGGTCCAGGCCATGGCAGGCCAGGCCGACCCAACGCGGATCGGCGAAGTGCTCCGGCTCGTCGACCTCACCGGCGCCGCCGACCAGCGGGTCGGCGGATTCTCGCTTGGCATGCGCCAGCGCCTTGGCCTGGCCACGGCGCTGCTCACCGATCCCGAGGTGCTGATCCTGGACGAACCGGCCAACGGCCTGGATCCAGAAGGAGTCCGCTGGCTGCGGGATCTGCTGCGCGGCCTGGCCGCCGAGGGCTGCACGGTCCTGGTGTCCAGCCACATCCTGGCCGAGGTCGCCCAGACGGTCGACTCGGTGGTGATACTCGACCGCGGCCATCTGGTCACCCAGTCCTCGCTGGCGGAACTGACCGCGGGCGCGGATCTGGAAGACGTGTTCCTCAGGCTCACTGCCGCGCCGGCCAGCGAGGTGCCGAGATGACCCGGCTGATCCGCGTGGAACTGCTTAAGCTCCGCACTACCCGGCTGAGCTACGGCCTGCTGGCCACCGCGGCCGGACTGACGGTGCTCTTCGCGGTGCTGGAAGCGTCCCGGGCCGGCGCGGGAAAGTCAGTCGGGCCGCTGTACACCGCGTCCGGTCTCAACGCGGTGATCACGGGCGGCGTGTGGGCGCTGCTGCTGGCCGCGATCCTGGGGGTCACGGTGTCCAGCGGCGAGTTCCGTCACTCCACCGCCACGCTCACCTACCTCGCCACACCGCGCCGGGGCCGGGTGCTGGCGGCCAAGGCGGTCGCCGCCGCCTGGGCCGGCGCCGTGTTCGGCCTGGTTGGCTACGTCTTCGCCGCCGGTGTCGGGCTGGCCTTCGTGGCCGCGCACGGATACCACCTGCCGGTCGGCGCCGTCACGATGGTCCGCTACGCGTTCGGGCACGTCATCGGCGCGGCCCTGATGGCCGCGATCGGGGCCGCCCTGGGATCGCTCATCCGGTCCCAGCTGGCGGCGGTCATCGGCGTCTTCGTCGAGGCGATTGTGATCGAGTCCCTCGTTGGCGGCTTGTTCCACTCTGCTGCGCCCTATCTGCCCTATACGGCCGCCACGACCCTGGCCGGATCGGAGCTCGGCGGCGCCGCGTTCGGCCCCGCCCACGGCGCGTCCACCACTGCGACCGCGCTCCCCTTCGCGGCGGCCACAGCGCTGCTCGCGGGCGTGGCTATCCTGGTCGCTGTGGTGGCCGCTCGCACGACGGTGCCGCGAGATGTCACCTGATCAGGAGGCGGCCATGGCGCTCAGCGGGCACGTCATCGAGAACCCGCTCAGCGGTGAGCAGATCACGATCCGCGCGACGGCTAGCCAGACCGGAGGCGGGGAGACAGGCGGCGGGGAGACAGGCGGCGGGGTGCTCGAGTGGGAGCTCCTGCTCGCCCCCGGCGGCCGGGTGCCGAGCAGCCATGCCCATCCCGAGCAGGAGGAGTGCTTCACCGTGCTCGGGGGCCAGATGAGGTTCCGGGTCGCGGGCCGGCGGGTGACCGCCGGCCCCGGCGACACCGTGCGGGTCCCGCCCGGCACGGTGCATCACTTCGCCAACGCCGGAAACGTGCCCGCGCGGGTCGCGGTGCAGACCAGGCCCGCGCTGAATATGGCGGAGCTGCTGGAAACCGCCGCGGCGATGGCCCAGGATCAGCACGCGGCGGCCCGCAGGCTGCCCAGCGTGCTCGACCTGGCGCTGTTCATGCGCGATTTCGAGCGGGAGGTCCGGGCGCCATATCTCCCGGCCGCGGCGGTCCGCGCCGTCATCCGCCCGCTCTCCTGGCTGGCCAGGCGGTGCGGGCTGGACGGGCGCTACCGGCGCCTGCGGGCACCTGATGCGGGTAGATGAACGCGATCGAGGTCACTCATCTGGTTAAGCGCTACCGGGCAGCGCCGCGCAACGCGGTGGACGACATCAGCTTCGACGTCCCGGAGGGCCAGCTGTTCTGCCTGCTCGGGCCCAACGGCGCGGGGAAGACGACCACGGTGTCCATCCTGACCACGACCCTCGCCCCGACCTCGGGCCAGGTCCGGATCGCCGGCCGGGACCTGGCGACGGAGCAGGCGAGGGTCCGCAGGGAGCTCGGCATCGTCTTCCAGCAGCCCTCGCTCGACCTCAACCTGACCGCGGAGGAGAACATCAGGCTGCACGCGGTGCTCTACGGGCTCTACCCCTGGCGGCCGCTGTACCGCCTGATGCCGGCCGGCTACCGGAGCCAGGTGCAGGAGGTGGCCGGCGTTCTGGATCTTTCTGACATCCTGGGGCAGCGTGCGCGCGCCCTGTCTGGGGGACTGCGGCGCAGGCTGGAGATCGTCCGGGCGCTCATGCACCGGCCCCGCGTGCTTTTCCTCGACGAGCCGACCGCGGGCCTCGACCCGGAGAGCAGGCGCAGCCTGTGGGCCTACCTGCGGCAGGCCAGGGCCGGCCTGGGGACCACGGTGTTTCTCACGACCCACTACCTGGAGGAGGCGGAGGCCGCCGACGCGCTGTGCGTCCTGGCCAGGGGCCGGATCATCGAGCGCGGTAGCCCGGCCGAGGTCAAGGCGCGCCAGCTGAGCCCGGAGCTCGTGATCGACGCCAGGGACCGGGCCGGGCTGCGCCGCGAGCTCGACGCGCTCGGACTGCGGGTCGCTGAAGGCGAGCAGGGCGGCCCGCTGCGGGTACCCCTCAACGGGCGCAGCGCACAGGGCATCGTTGCCGCGATAGGGGCCGAGCTGACCCGGTTCCAAATCGCCGAACCGACGCTGGAGGACGCCTACCTGCTGCTTCTTGAGCGGTCCGGACCGAGGGCGCCCGGGACTATGCGCGCACCGACCCCATGAGCGTACCGATCCCATGAGCGAACCACGGGCAGGCACGGAATCCGCCCCGGCGCTGGCCGGCCTGGCGCATGAGCTGTCCGGGGTGGCGGTCATCGCCCAGCGCGACGTGACCAAGCTGCTGCGCGACCGGCCCAGGCTGGCGGTCAACCTGGCGTTCCCTGTCCTGCTCATCGGGGGCCTGGGCAGCATCCTGCAGCCGACCGTGGGCCGGGTCACCGGCCTGAACGCCGTGACGCTCGCGTTCACCGGGGTGCTCGCGGCCAGCCTCTTCCAGTCCGCGGCCGCGGGCATGATCTCGATCGTCGAGGACCGGGAGACCGACTTCTCCCGCGAGCTGTTCGTCACCCCAGTCTCCCGGCTGACCCTGGTCACCGGCAAGGTGGCCGGGGAGACCCTGGTCGCGTTCTGCCAGGGGGTTTTCATTGTCGGGTTCGCGGTGGCGTTCGGCGTCCGGATGTCGCCGGGGCAGCTGGCGGCGCTGCTGGCGCCGGGCCTGGCCTGCTGCCTGCTCGGCGGTGCGTTCGGGCTGGCCACGATCGCCGCGCTGCCGAACCAGCGCTCGGCCATGCAGATCTTCCAGTTCCTGATCATCCCGCAGTACGTGCTCGGCGGCGTTCTGGTGCCGCTGCGCGGGACCGCGTGGTACCTGGACGTGCTCGCGCACCTGATGCCGATGCGCTACGTGGTCGAGCTGACCCGGGCCGCGTTCTACGCCGGGACGCCGGGCTACCGCCAGGTGGTGTCCGGCAGCCCGCTGCTTGACGCGGTGGTAACCGGGGCCCTGTTCGTCGTTCTCATGATCACGGGGGCGGCGGTGTTCGGCTACCGGGAGCGGACCCGCTGAGACGCGCCTGCCTGGCCGGGCCCGCTGGTCAGGCGCTCTCCAGGACGCGTGCGAAGGCGCGCAGGTACCGGGGATCGCCCTGCCGCTCGCGCAGCAGCCAGTATTCAGCCCCCCAGAACAGGTACCCATCCATCACGAATCCGCTTTGATTACTCCAACGCATGCACTGGCTGTAGTTCCCGATCAGAT
>OBLW0100003974.1_pt1 | contig 11382 bp, 7 predicted proteins | sample 1520161 | NCBI WGS metagenome assembly OBLW01 (sample SAMEA3539309, study PRJEB22396) | soil metagenome | biome: tundra; feature: field; material: soil | place: USA | collected 2010-05 | depth 0.15 m
AGAGCCGCCCGGCCGTGATGTGCCGGCGCACGTCCATCTGGAAGAAGCGGTCCTGTGCCGCCACATATCCCTGGGCACGGAAGAGATCCTGCGCATTGCTCGCGTAGATCTGGGGGACGCCCTGGTTGTCTCGCAGCACCGTGACCTTCGAGGTCAGACCTGAGACAGAAAGCTCGCCAGAGGTCTGGGGCAAGGGCCGCCGGATGAGGCTGACGCCGACAACCGTGGCAACAACGATGGCAACAACGACCAAAACGACGAGGGACAAGGAGATGCGGCGGACCAGTTTGGCTCTAGACACCCTGCGAGAATATGACATATCGAAGCCATGCCCGCCTTTACGGTCTCCAACCTCGACCTGTCGCTGCTGGTCGGGACCCTCGTGCTGCTGGTCGCGGTGGCTGCGGTGCGTCTGTCGGTACGTTCCGGTCTACCCTCTCTGCTGCTCTATCTGGGCATCGGCGTGGTCGTTGGTGAAGCCGGCATCGACTTCAGCTCGGCTGAGCTGACTCAGGTTCTCGGCTACAGCGCCCTGGTCCTGATCCTGGCAGAGGGCGGGCTGACGACCTCGTGGGACGACATCCGCGGATCAGTGGCACCTGCTGCGCTGCTGTCGACCCTGGGGGTGGTGGTCTCCGTCGTGGTCGTGGCACTGGCCGCCCACCTCGTGCTCGACGTCTCCTGGACTGTGGCGCTACTGGTGGGCGCCGTCCTGGCCTCCACCGATGCGGCAGCGGTGTTCTCTGTCCTGCGCCGGGTTCCGCTCCCCCGCCGGCTCACCGGTCTGCTCGAGGCTGAGGCCGGTTTCAACGACGCCCCCGTGGTGATCCTCGTGGTGGCTCTCGCCGCCCAGGCCTCCCCGGGAAGTGGCAGCCACGCCGCCTGGTGGCAGCTGCTGCTCATGGCCGTCGCCGAGCTGGCCGGCGGTGCCGCAGTCGGGCTCCTGGTCGGGTATGTCGGCGGCCACCTGATGCGCCGGATCGGGTCGTCCTCGTCGGGGTTGTTCTCGATCGGCGTGATGGCGCTGACCGTCCTGGCCTACGCGGCCGGCGCCGAGGTGCATGTCAGTGGCTTCCTCGCAGCGTACCTGTCCGCGCTGGTCCTGGGGAACATGCGGCTGCCCCACCGGGCGGCGGTGCGCGGGTTCGCCCAGGGGCTGGGATGGCTGGCCCAAATCGGCCTGTTCGTCCTGTTGGGCCTGTTGATCACACCTTCCCGGCTGGCGTCACAGATCGTGCCCGCCGTCGTGATCGGCCTGGCGCTTCTCCTGGTGGCCAGGCCGTTGTCGGTCATCGTTTCGCTGACACCGTTCAGGGTGCCGTGGCGCGACCAGGCGTTCCTATCGTGGGCTGGGCTGCGCGGCGGCGTTCCGGTGGTCCTGGCCACGGTGCCGCTGACCACGGGGACACCAGGGGCCGGTCGGCTGTTCGACCTGGTGTTCGTCCTGGTCGTGATCTTCACGCTCGTCCAGGCTCCGGCGCTGCCCTGGGTGGCGCGCCGGCTCGGTGTGACCGACAGCGACCGGGCACTGGACCTCGAGGTTGAGTCGACGCCTCTGGACGAGCTAGGGGCCGAGGTGATGCAAATGACCGTCGGGGTCACCTCCATGCTGCACGGCGTCGAGGTGTTCGAGCTGCGTCTGCCCGAGGGCGCCAACGTCACCCTGGTGGTCCGTGGCGACAAGGGTTTCGTGCCCTCCCCTCAGACGACCCTTCGCCATGGTGACCAGCTGCTGATCGTCGCGACCACCGAGACCCGGCTGGCAGCCGAGCGCCGGGTACGTCAGGTCAGCAGGCTGGGGCGACTCGCCGGCTGGAACAGCCCCTGAACGGCGTTGCCCTTCGGGCAACCCTGCCGAGCCGACGCTGGCGGCCCAGAAGTGACGTCTACCAGCAGGTCCTTGAAACGGCCGTCACGCACGACCCGCGCGGTCTTGCCTGCGCGAGCCGGTCCCGAGAACCACCTCCAGCAGCAGATGCTGGAGGCCGGTCCAGGTCCAATGCTGAGCCGGCTGCCGTACACTTGGCAGTCAAACCCTTAGAGTGCCAACCGGAGGAACCGTGCCGACGTACGCCTACGCGTGTACCGCATGCGATCACCGCTTTGAGATTGCCCAGTCGTTCACCGAGGACTCGTTGACCGAATGCCCGCAGTGCCAAGGCCGTCTGCGCAAAGTGTTCAACGCCGTGGGCGTGGTGTTCAAGGGCTCGGGCTTCTACCGCAACGACTCCCGCAGTGACTCCCGCCGGGGCAGGAGCTCAGGCCGTGGCTCCACCAGCCCAGGCGGCAACTCAGGCAAGGACCCACACAGCGGCTCCGACAAGACCGGTACCCACGCGTCTTCGAGCGAGTCGACCAGCTCGTCCTCCGACTCGGCCTCGTCAACATCCTCCAACTCATCTGGCACCGGCAACACCAAGACGGCCACCAAGTCTGCCTCGAAGTCAGAGGGCTCGGCGGCCTGAGGCTGCCTGCCCTGGCCGCTTCTGCGCATCCCCGAGACCCATTGCCCCAGCGTCGCAGGGCTCACAGCGGACGCCGGGCCCCAGGTGAACCGCGGATAGTCTCGGCGTATGACACCCAGCGCACAGACCTCCGCCAGTTCCCCGGGAGGCGCAGCGCCCCCTCGCGCCGAGATCGGCGTCATCGGTGGCTCAGGGTTCTACGAGTTCCTCACCGGCGCAGAGCACATGCCCATCACGACGCCGTTCGGTGACCCCAGCGACGATGTCGTCGTTGGGGATCTGGGGGGTCGACGGGTGGCCTTCCTGGCCAGGCACGGGCAGGGCCATCGCTTCCCACCGCACCGGGTCAACTACCGCGCGAACCTGTGGGCCCTGCGCTCTGTCGGTGTTCGGCAGGTGCTGGCACCGTGCGCGGTCGGCTCACTGAAGCCAGAGCATGGGCCGGGCACCATCGTCGTGCCTGACCAGGTCGTCGACCGCACCTGGGGCCGTGACCACACGATCTTCGACGCCACCGGCCCGGTGGTGCACGTCGGGTTCGCCGACCCGTACTGCCCCAGGGGTCGGCGGGCTGTGATCGACGCCGCAATCGCAGCCGGGAAGCCCGTGGTCGAAGGCGGCACGATGGTGGTCGTGAACGGCCCGCGGTTCTCCTCCCGCGCGGAATCCCTCTGGCACCAACAGGCCGGCTGGGCAGTAGTCGGCATGACGGGGATGCCGGAGGCGGCCATCGCGCGTGAGCTAGCCATGTGCTTCACCGCGATCGCCCTGGTCACCGACCACGACGCCGGTGTCGACGGCGGCGCAGCGGTGACGCACGAAGAGGTGCTCAAAGTGTTTGCTCGCAGCCTCGACGGGTTGAAGGCGGTCCTCAAGTCGGCCATCGGTGCGATGCCGGCCCCCGTCGATGACCTCTCAGCCACCTGTGCGTGCCGGCGCTGCCTGGATGGCCTGAAGCTGCCGATCGCCCTACCCACCTGAGACAGGTTGCAGAGGTGCCGCGCGACGAGCGCGCACCCGGGCCGGGCTGAACCAAGCCGTTGCCCATTTCCACGCGCGACGGGGGCGGGGCGTGACCGGCCCCCTCGCGCGCGCCTCAGCTCACGGACCAAGCCACCCGACACGTGCATCTGCTCAGCTCAGCGGCGCGGGGCCTCGTCAACCATCGCAAGGGCCCCGGTCGGCGCCCTGGATCATCGCCTCGCGGGGTCAGGTCATTGATGCCTCGGCGACGCGGCAATGCGCACAGCGCCGGCACCCAAGGCCGGCGCTTCTTGGCTAGGCCGAGTCAGGCCGGCTGCATCGAGCCCGTCTGCATGTACCGCACATGCCATGACAACGCCTCGCCCAGCAGGTGGGGTGTGTGCTTGCCTGAGCTGGCGGTGGCCCGGTCGAGATAGTCCTGCAGGGCCCCCTGGTAGTCCGGGTGCGCACAGTGGTCGATGATCTGCTGGGCACGGCGCCGCGGCGGCAGGCCGCGCAGATCGGCAAGACCACGTTCGGTGACGATGACATGCGTGTCGTGCTCGGTGTGGTCGACGTGACTGGCCATCGGCACGATGCACGAGATCGCCCCGCCCTTGGCGGTCGACGGCGAGAGGAACATCGAGATGAACGCGTTGCGGGCGAAGTCACCCGAGCCACCAATGCCATTGACGATGCTCGAGCCCATGAGGTGGGTGGAGTTGACGTTGCCGTACATGTCGGCCTCGATCATGCCGTTCATCGCCAGGCAGCCGAGCCTGCGGATCACCTCGGGGTGGTTGCTGATCTCCTGCGGGCGAAGGATGATCTTCTCGCGGTAATCGGCAATGTTCTTGTTCAGCTCGGCCAGACCGTCCGCGCTCAGGGAGAACGCCGTTGCCGAGACCTTGCTCACGGTGCCGTTTCGCAGGAGCTCCAGCATGCCGTCCTGGATCACTTCCGTGTAGGAGGTCAGCCCCTTGAACGGGCCTTCACCAAGCCCTATCAGTACGGCGTTCGCGATGTTACCGACTCCGGACTGCAGTGGGAGCAGCGTCTCAGGCAACCGGCCCTTCTGCACCTCATGGGTGAGGAAGTCCAGGACATGGCCTGCGATCTGCTTGGAGTCGGCGTCCAGCGGCTTGAACGGCGAGTTGCGATCCGGACTGTCGGTCGGCACCACGGCGATGATCTTCTCCGCGGGGCAGCGCAGGTAGGGCACGCCGATCCGGTCCATGACGTCGGTGATCTGGAGCGGTTTGCGATCCGGGGGCAGTGCGGTCCCGTAGTAGATGTCATGCATGCCCTCAAGCTCGATGGGCTGGGCTGAGTTCACCTCAAGGATGATCTTGTCAGCCTGGTCAATCCACGTCTTGTTGTTGCCGACCGACGTGGACGGGATCAGGTCGCCATCGGCGGTGATCCCGGCCACCTCGATCACGGCCACGTCCATGTGCCCGAAGAAGCCCTCCCATACCATCTGGGCGACGTGGGACAGGTGGATATCCATGTACTCCATCAGCCCCGCGTTGATCTTGGCGCGGCTCACCGGGTCGGACTGGTATGGCATCCTCAAGTCGATCCCCTCGACCTCTGCCAACGCACCGTCGAGCTCGGGTGCGGTCGACGCGCCGGTCCAGACGCTGACAGCAAAGCGGTCACCCTGGGCTTTGGCCTCACTCATCCGAGCGACCAGCGCGGCGGGCACCGCCTTCGGGTAGCCGGACCCGGTGAACCCGCTCATCCCAACGTTCGAACCCGCCGGGATGAACGCAGCGGCCTCCTCGGCCGACATGATCTTGTCAGCGAAAGCCTTGCACCGAAGATTCGACTGGTCTGTCATTCCTGAACTCCACCACTTTCCCAAGAAGCATATCAAGCGCTGGCTGCCTGCCGCGCTTGTCTGGCCTCGCGCGCGACATCCCCAAAGGTGACGATGATCGACCGACTGGCCCATCCCACATTCGATGGCCCAATCCAAACGCAACTGGCCACTCACGGATCAGATCTCAACAAGTCCACAGGACTGCATCATCTAGGTCCTGACCATACGTATGACGCGGATGTGATCCACGTCTCGGTGTGACGTTGCCTAATCAGCCCCAATGCGGGGGGCGCTGGTCGCGCAGCCACTGGTCCTGTGCCTGATCATCGGGCCGTTCACCCCACCCGGCGTCCGTGTCATCGCGTGTCTGCTCAGGCTTTGACCCTGGCAGGCAGACGGCAGGGCTGGCAGCGGCCGGCTGCGGGTCGGCGGGCTGGGGGTCGGCCGGCCTGGCTGCCGATGCCGAGCGGACCGCGGCAACAACCCGAGCCACGTCCCGCGCCGGGTCGCGGAAAAGGTCGGTACTCCAGACCCGCACATGTTCCCATCCGAGACGACGAAGCTGCTCGACCCGCAGCCGGTCGCGATCCCGAGTGCTCAACATCGCGGCGTACCGCACGCCGTCGGTCTCGACGGCAACCAAGACCCGGCCCGGTCGCTGCGGGTCCTCGACGGCGAGGTCGAGGCGCTGGGCGGAGGTGCCGTAGCCGGTGTGCACCACCAGGCCCTCGGCCCGCAGACGGAAGGCCAGGTCGGCGACAAGCGGATCCAGCTGGGTCCTTGGCCCCTGGGGGTGCACTCCGGCATCGGGGCCACCCTGCTCCGCGCTGATGGGAGGCTGCGGGGCCGGCTCGTCGCCGCCCTGTGCGGCATACAACAGGAAGTCGCGCAGCATGAGGGCCCCACGAGTCTTAAGCCGATCAGGGTCAAGATCTGCAGCGGTGAAGGAGGAGACCACGGTCATCCTGCGGCGTGCGCGAGTGATGGCGACGTTGAGGTGGCGCTCGCCACCGTCGAGGTTGAGCGCTCCGAAGCGGTGCAGCACCCGGCCGTGGGGGGTCTTGCCATAGCCGATCGACAGGATTATCGCGTCGCGCTCGTCGCCCTGGACCCGGTCCAGGCTCTTCACGAAGAACCGCTCGGCCCGGTTCTGGTCGAAGTAGTCGCCCCAGCCTGTGGCGCGGCCGTCGCTCAGAGCACCGCGCAGGGCGTCCTCGATCCGGGTCGCGTGCGTGACACCCAACGCAATGACCCCCAACGACTCGTTCGGACGCCTGCGCGCGTGCGAAAGAACCAGCTGGACCACACGGTCGACCTCGGCCCGAGTGGACTCGATCGCCTCAAGGCCCGGCTGGACCGGCGCCGACCCGTCGACGACCTCGAGCCGGACCACGGTCTCGTCGTTGGTGCCGGGAAAGGTGACCAGCGCTCCGTCATACATCTGGGCGTTGGCGAAGGAGACCAGCCGCTCGTCCAGTGAGCGGTAGTGCCAGGTCAGCCGGCGGATCGGCAGCGCGGCCGACAGAACCTCGAGGATCGACTCGGATCGCCCGGCCAGCGAGCCGGCAGCGGCGTCGGCAGCACCGTCCTCATCCACCGCCGCGATGGAGAAGCTGGACGGGGGCAGCTGATGCTCATCACCTGCGACAACCACCTGGGTGGCCCGTGAGATGGCCGAGACGGCCTGTGCAGGCGGGATCTGCGATGCCTCGTCAAAGATCACCACGTCGAACCAGCGCCCGGGCGGCAGCACCGAGGCGACCACCAGGGGGCTCATCGCCCAGCAGGGCTTGATCGCAGTCAAGGTCTGGCCGGCTCGGGGCATCAGCTCGCGCAGCGGCCGGTGCCGCCGCGACTTGCCGGCCTCAGTGCGCACCAGCGCCTCCTGCTCGGGGTGGTCGTCGAGAACCTCACGCAGCCGACGACCCACCGCGGCACGGACCCCGTCAACCGTTGCAGCCAGGTGAGCGTGGTCAGCCTCGATGTACTCGGAGCCGACCCGGCGCAGCAGCTCACCGTCGTGGGCGCCGTAGGCACTGTCACGGGCACTGACCTCATCAAGCAGCGACGTCCACCAGACGAAGTCCATCTCCGGGCCCACATCAATGGGAGCCACCCCGCGGGCAGCGAGATCGTCGACAAGCAACCCCATCCCCGAGCCGCGCAGCTCGTCGATCAGCGCAACCACGCGGGGCAGCACGGCAAGGCGGTCACGCCCGCGCGCCAACGCGGCACAACGGTCCTGCAAAGCCGCCAGAGGGGTCCCCAGCAGGTCTCCGCCGGCAACCGTTGTAGCCAGCCGGGCCCCCAACCAGCCCAGGTCATCGGCGAGGGCGTCGTACGTGTTCTGAACCTCGTCGATCTCGCTTGGCACCCCAGGACGTCCTGCGGTCCCGGCCAGCTGCACCCACATCACCTGTTGTTCCTGGGCGTCTCTGAGCGCCGAGTGCAGATCGTCTGGCGGCGTGCCGGGGCGCAGCAGACCGCGCGCCTGGCGCCGCAGCCGCAGCCGGGACCACACGCCCATCCGTATCCCGTTGGCATCGCGGTAGTCCTTGCTGGCCGTAGCGCCAACCATGTCGGCCAGCGCCGCGTCGAACACCTCGACCCGGAAGATCTCCAGCGTCTGACGCACCTGCTCCAGGATGTTCAACGCGCGGCCCCAGTCCGCTGGCGTCGTCGCATCAGGCAGGCCAACTTCGCGCATCGCGGCGCCAAGTCGCTGCCGGACAGCCTCCATACCCTCGCCGCCAAGTCGGTCGGCGATCTCAAGGGCCTGCGACGCCTCATCCGAGGAGGTGACACGCGCGCCATACCAGGGGTCGTCAGCAGCCTCCCCCGCCGTCCAGGCCCCCAGCGAGGCGGCCTCTGTCAGGCAGTGGCTCAGCTTCGTGACCCGGTCGCGGCTGATGCCCTGCAGGACGTCCTCGGGGAGGCGGACCCGCGAGATCGGCGGGGAACGACGGGCCCATAGCCGGGCGAGCGCCACCTGTGCGTCGAATGCGCTGACACCCCAGGGGTCTCGCTTGTCGTGCAGCGCCGCACGGTGCTTCATCAGACGGGCACGCCGTTCGATCACGGTGCGCTCGATGCCCGCGAGGTCCGGGTCGTGTGCCTGCTTCGCCCGGTCCATGGCCCCACCGAGCTCTTGGGCCAGACGTCGCTTGTTGGTCGCGCCGTCATGGACATCCAGGACCAGGTCGCCCAAGCCGAGGCGCTCGAGCCGCCCGGTCACTGCCTCGATGGCTGCACGCTTCTCGGCCACGAACAAGGTCCGCTTGCCCTGGCTGGCCAGGCACGCGATCAGGTTGGCAATGGTCTGACTCTTACCAGTGCCTGGCGGGCCCTTGACGACGAGGTTCGCCCCCCAGCGCACTGCATCGATCACAGCCTGTTGGCAGGAGTCAGCGTCCAGAACCAGGTGTTCACGAGACGGGTCGGCGTCGGCAGGGAAGTCCGGGACGGTGTCGCCGACGGCCTTGAGCGCCCCGGGGTCACCGGCCAGGGCTGCGACAACGTCATGGCTGGCCAGGGTCGCCAGCTGTGCCGCAAGGTCGGCGACCATCGGCAGCTTGGCGTAGGAGAACGTTCCGAGCACCAGCCGAGGCGCGATCTGGAACGCTGGGACTGAGTGACACATCCGGTCGAGGGCGGCATACACCGGCTGGGGGTCGAAGCCCTTGGTGAATGTGGCCATCTCCTCGAGCACCTCGGGGTCGAGCTCGATGCCCTGCTCGGAGCGCAGGTAGTGCTCGAGCACCGGGTTGAGCTCTACGTCCTGGCCGAGGTCGATGTCGAAGTCCTGCTGTGCTGCCCCAATGGGCTTCAGCACGCACGAACGAAGCAGCACCGGCGCGCACGGGGGCCGGCTCGAACCCGCGACCTGCCAGGTCGCCATCCCGACGGCGATGTAGCCGGCGGCGATTCCGCGCTCTTCATGCAGCTCCAGGATCTTGGCGCGAATGGCCCGGACCCGCCTGCGTGCCTCCTGCAGAGCCGTCGGCTCGCGGACCAGGTCGGAGAGCTTGGTCGGCCGTCCGGCCAGCAGCATGGCCATGCCGCCGGGGTGCGCCGTGGTCAGGTCGAGGGTTCCCGATGGCAGGTCGCGGTACCAGAGCAGCGTGTTGCGACCGCCCAGGTCCACCAGGTGTCGCTGCCAGGTCCGGACAGCCGCCCCAACACGGTCGGCGCGGACCTGGCCAACAGCGGGCACCAGCCCGGGCGCGGCGGGCCCCAGGCCAGACGATTCGGCGGTCGGCTGCTGTGCGGGATCCTGCGCGGTCTGACTCACCACAGCAGGCTAACCAAAGAGCTAGCCAGATGCGTCCCCTACCAGCGCGTCGTCCACCACGAGAAACGCGGCTGGGCCGCGCAAAGGTCGGCGCCACCCAGCACTTCGGTGTACCCCGTGGTGGCCCTCGCCCCTGACACGCTCCCTGCGCCCGCATCCGGCTGACGAGCCGATGTCATGACGTTCAAGAACGGTGTGGCCACTCCGGCGCTGGTCAATACCGGCACGCCGCGCAATACCGGCACGCCACGACTCTGCGACAGCGGCGTGCTGAGGTCGTCCAGGACCACCCTGGTGGCCCGCGGTCAGCCCCGATGTGACCTGGGTGCTGTCTCGGCGTTGGTGCCGCAGCGGCTGGAGGACTCGGCGGCGCCGGGATGGGCGGCGCCGGGAGGCAGGCGGCCCGGCTCGGAGGGGGCGCAGTGCCAGGCGTCAGATTCGGCTCCCAGGGGTAGAATCTGGCACGGTCGCGCGTACTAGGGTGCGATTCCGCAGTGCTGAGAATCAGCCCAGCGCGCGACGCTAGCCAACCCCTGCCAGAATAGGCAGCCGCACCCGGTTCCGGTTCGGATCCAGGAACCCCCGCCCTCGTAGCTCAGGGGATAGAGCAACCGCCTCCTAAGCGGTAGGTCGCAGGTTCAAATCCTGCCGGGGGCACCCTGTCACCCGTTGACGCGCGGGAACAAGGCAGGCTCCCTGACCGAGCAGCCCGCGCTTCGCTAAGACGCCCCCTGGGCCCCAACGAAGGCGCCGGCCGAGGTCAGCCTGTCATCTCTTAGCCCACCGCGATGACACCTGATAGCGACGCCCGGGCCGAACAGCCGACAGAGGCCGCTCAGCTGCGGGGACAGGCTGCTGGGCCATCCGCGCACCCCAGGTCGCAGTCGGCACCGCGGCCGTGCTCTTGGCGATACCGCTCATCGGCCAGCCACATCCCATAACCACTCGTAGGTGACGCCGCCTCATACCTGAATGCAGACCCGGTCGCCACGCCTGGATAGGACCGAGAGGGGGAGATTGGCTCAGAGGCGGCGACCGCCTCGACTCTCCTTGGGCCACGGTGACAGGCGATGCCGGTTGCCAGCGCACCACGTCGGGCACCGTCGCCACCATCTCGAGGCGACGTTTCAGCCCCCGGCGTCGAAGAGCCAACAGCCGGTGCTTTGGAAGCTGTCGCGGCCGGCCCAGCCCGCGGTCCGCCAGGCCAGCACTTTGCTCGGTTCCACCTGCGTGAGCTCTCCGTACTGCGAGACCTGGTACTCCCAGTCGTACTTCTGGTTGTAGGCCTGAATGAGTTCCGGCGTGGTCGGGGTTGGCTCAGTGACCAGGCCCTCGACAATGACGACGTCGGTGCCGCTGTCCAGGTGGATGGTGACCGCACGCTCTTCGCGGATGGCGCCCAGGATGGCGGGGCTGCCGATGCTGAGATGCAGCCGCTGCTGACTCCAGATCCCCCACACAGGTCGCGGATGGGGATGACCCGGGGTCCGCGGGACCACCCAGTAGGTCCCGGCACCGGCGAGCTGCTGGTCGACCCACGGCCACGCCAAGGATGCCCGGTCGCTCGCGGCGCCGTACAGGTGAAGGTCCTGCGCGTGCCGTCTCACACGCGACAGGCTAGGTCCCCTGGTGCAGACTCGGTAGAGACCTCCTACCCGGGTGCGTCGGTCAGGGGCGGCCGTAGGTGGGGCTAGAGGACCAGACGGCGCGCAGCGCAACGGCCGCGCCCGTGTGCGGGGAGTCCCACATCATGCCGTTACCGGCATAGATGCCTACGTGGTAGGCCGGCACGCCGAAGAAGACCAGGTCGCCCGGTTGCGGGTTGGACACAGCTGTCA
>OBLW0100003975.1_pt1 | contig 11380 bp, 7 predicted proteins | sample 1520161 | NCBI WGS metagenome assembly OBLW01 (sample SAMEA3539309, study PRJEB22396) | soil metagenome | biome: tundra; feature: field; material: soil | place: USA | collected 2010-05 | depth 0.15 m
GATGCCTAAGTGACTGGAGTTCAGACGTGTGCTCTTCCGATCTGCTCGCCGGGACCGCGACCTGCATCCGCTACGGCGAGACGGTGGGCTGGATCGGCATGGTTCTCGTGCACCCGGCGCACCGCCGCCTTGGCCTGGGCACCGAGCTACTGGGGCGCACCATCGCGTACCTGAAAGGGCGGGGCACGCGCAGCATAAGGCTCGACGCGACGCCCATGGGAAAGGCCGTCTACATTCCTCTGGGATTCCGCGACGAATACGAGGTCGCCCGCTTCGAGGGCGCCAGCCCGGCCCGGCAAGCGGGAGGTGAGCCGGGCTCCCGCCGGGCCGCCCTGGGACCGCTTGCCCAGGCCGACCTGCCCGCGATCGCGGATCTTGACGCGGAAGCCTTCGGCGTTCGCCGGATGGACGTGCTGTCGGCGCTTAGCCGGCGCGACCCCGCCCTCTGCTTCGTCGCGCGCTCGGGAAGCGCAATTTCCGGGTTCATCATAGCCAGGCAGGGTCGGGAGGCGGTCCAGCTGGGTCCCGGCGTGGCGCGCGATCCCGTGGTCGCAGGGAGCCTGTTTCGCGCGTTGCTCGGCGCGGCGTGCGGCCGGAGGGTGTTTCTTGATCTGCCGGCACCAAACCGCGCCGGAGCCGAGATCATGGCGCGCCACGGGTTCAAGGTGCAGCGGGCATTTGCGCGGATGGTCCTTGGCGACGGCGGCCCGGCCGGCCGCGCCGACCTTGTCTTCGGCACGAGCGGGGCGGAAAAAGGCTAGCGTGGCGGCTGTCTGAAGGGCCTACTTTGGTCCCATGAACCTCTCTACGAGCAAAATCGGGTTTGCCATCGTCGGGACGGGCACCATCGCCGCCTTTCACGCCCGGGCCATTGCCGCCACGCCGGGGACCGAGCTAAGGGCGGTGCACAACCGAACCGCCGCCAAGGCCAGGGCGTTTGCCGCCGAATTCGGGGGCGAGGCGGTGGACGATCTCGCCGCCCTGCTCAGTCGCCCCGATGTCGATGCGGTGTGCATCACGGTTCCCAGCGGCCTCCATGGCGAGATCACGCTCCGGGCCCTTGCCGCCGGCAAGCATGTGCTGTGCGAGAAGCCGCTGGAGATCAGCACCGAGCGGGTCGATGCGATGATTGTCGCCGCGAGGCAATCGGGGCGGATCCTCGCCGCCGTGTTCCAAAACCGACTTGGGGCGGGTGCCCAGCACCTTAAGCGCGCAATCGCCGCCGGCCGATTCGGCCGGCTGGCCCTCTGCAGCGCCTACGTGAAATGGTGGCGCGACGCCGACTACTACGCCAGCTCGTCGTGGAAGGGGACCCGGGAGCTGGACGGGGGTGGTGCGCTCATGAACCAGGCGATCCACGCGGTCGACCTGCTGCAATGGCTGGTCGGCATGCCGACCAGGGTGGGGGCGCAGGTGAGGACCCTGGTGCACGCTATCAAGATGGAGGACACCGCAGCCGCGTGGCTCGAATTTCCAGGGGGCGCCCTCGGAGTCGTCGAGGCGGCGACTTCCTGCTATCCCGGTTCGCGGATGAGGCTCGAGATTGCGGGGGAAAGAGGCACGGCGACGCTCGAGGACGACCGAATCGTGAAATGGGAGTTTGCGGACCGGCGCCCCGAGGACGAGGGCCTGCGCCAGGACACGCTAACCGTCATCGGCGGCGGGGCGTCGGACCCCAAGGCGATCGGGGGGGAAGGCCACCGCCTGCTGGTCGCGGACCTGGCCGACGCCATCCGCACCGGGCGTCCTCCCCTGATCAATTCCAGCGAGGCCAGGAACGCGGTCGCGATTGTCCAGGCGATCTACCGATCCGCGCAGACGGGCGCCGCCGTTGCCGTCTCGTGACCGGCGGGGACGCGGGCGCGCCCGCGGGCGGGTGAATCCCCCAAGGGGCTAAGGCGGGTGCGCGGCGGCGCGCGCCTTTTCCGACGCAACCGTCCCCTCGACCCTGCGCAGTTCCGCGTCGGTCCAGGGCGTCTGGCGGTTGCCGACCGCGTTGCGCACCCTGGCGACGGTGGCGACGTCCACGGCACCCTGGTGCAATCCCCAGGAATTCCTCACGTAGGTGAGAACGCCCGCGATCTGCTCGTCGCTGAACGTCCCTCCGATCGGGGGCATCGGGCCCGGAAACCCCGGCGTGCCCTCCTTGCCGCACAGCACGATGCGGATCGCAACCTCGGGGTAGCTGCTGACCCAGTGCGAGTCGACGAGCGACGGCGCCACTTGGCGCGTGCCCGTGCCGGTCGGCTGGTGGCAGCCCGCGCAGACCTGGTATGAGAGCATGCCCCGGTCGTATGAGATCTTCTCCTCCGCCGTGAGAGCAACGGCCGGATGCGCTTCGCGGAGAGCCTCCTCCGCCTTCGCCAGGACCTGCGAGAATTTCTCCGAGCCGGTCCGGATTTCCGGATCCGAACTCGCGACCAGCGGGGCCAGGGACTCGGACTTGACCAGGCGGGCCGGCCCGACCGACCGGCGAAAATTCGGCGTCAGGACCGGCTCGAAGCCGCTCAGCAGGGCCGTGCGGGCCCATTTCGGGAGTCCGCCGCCGTCGCCAATGCCCGCGATCAGGCTCTGGACCTGGTCCGTGTCGCCCTGGTGCACGATCGCCGTGGAAAGGATCGCAAGCATGGATGCGATCTCGGGACGCGGCCCGAGAGCGCCCAATTGGCCCTGCAGGCGCTGGAGAAAGACAAACTCGCGTCCGCCGATGCCGGTGGCGACGGCGGATGGCAGATAGGGAACGTCCCTTGCCGCGGCCAGCAGCTGGTACATCGCGTCGAGGGAAGCCGCCGTATGCGCCTCGCCAAGCGTCAGGGCCAACTGGACCAGGACCTCGGGCTCGGCGTCCTGCATGACGGCCGACAGCTGACGGACCGTGGCGTCCGCGTCCGCGCCCCGAAGAAACCGCTCATGCAGGCGGACCGCCGCCGCCCGCACCTTTGGCGACGGATCGGAAAGCGCCTCCTTGAGGAGTTCCGGCCGCGCGGCCTTCAGGCCGTCCAGGGTCCAGAGGGCGCACACGCGCGTGGTGGGACCCGGCGCGTTGCGGGCCAGGTCCTCAAGGGCCGGCACCGCGCTCCAGTCGCCGCGCTCGACAATCTCCTGCTGTGCGGTGTCGCGCCACCACGCATCGGGATGACTGAGCAGCCCCGCAAGCTCCTTGCTGCTCATCTGGTCCAGGTCCGGCTGGCGGTGCTCGAGCGCGCCGCCCTCATACGTGATTCTCCAGAGACGCCCGAGCCCAAAAAACGGCTTGTCGAGCCCGCGGGCCAAGGACTGGTCGCGCAGATAGGATGTGAGATAATGGTACTCCTGCAGGACACCCCGGTACATGTCGACCACGACGATGGATCCGTCCGGGGCGTTGAGCAGCGCAACAGGACGAAAACGGCTGTCGGTCGAGGTGAGAAATTCCTTTCCGGTGTAGGCATTGACGGCGCTCATCTGGCCATTTGCCTCGGGGAGCAGGTTGCGCTTTATCAGGTTCGCCGCGGGCTCGGGAATGAACGCATTGCCGTAGAATTCCCCGGGGAAATTGGCGCCCCGGTAGATCAGCGGGGAGCAGGCGGCGGTGAACTCGAGCAGCGTGCCGTCCGCGCGCACCCCGTCGATATGCCAGCCGAGCCTGCCGATGCGGTAGCCTCGATTGGTCATGTTCGGGTGGCTGGGCCAGACTTCCTGGTCCTTTCCGATCTGGTTGTCCGCCCACGGCACCTCGAGCACGTTGCCATTGCGAAGGCTGTAGGCGACCCCGAACAGGTCGCAGCGCAGGTGGTCGGTGCTGCGGCAGAAATAGAGGCGGCCGTAATCGTCCTGGCCTATCCCGAACTGCCCGCGGACGGGCACCGCGACGCGCTCCATGGCGCCGTCCCTGTACCGATAGTCGTATGAGAAATCGATGTCATGGATCACGTTGTCGCGGCCCCACAGGAGGCTGCCGCTCTCCTCGGGATTGCCCATGGCCTCGTAGTTGTCCAGGAGCAGGGTCTTGCTCTCGCCGCGGCCCGTGCCGTGGGGGTCGCGAACCAGCCAGAGATTCGGCGGATCCGAGATCAGGATGCCGGCCCGCACGATCATGATGCCCCTTGCCTCGGTCATGCCGTCGAGCCAAACGGTCCGCCGGTCCAGGCGGCCGTCGTGGTGGCTGGACTCGAGCTTGACGATCATGCACTTGGGGATGTCGGACTCCTTCACACCCGCGGCCAGCGCCGGGACATCCCTGATCATGCCGGAGTTGAAATTGCTGAATTCGACGACCCAGAGGTTTCCCTCCCGGTCGTAGGCCGCGGCGACAGGGTCGTGCACCAGGGGATCGGCCGCCATGAGCTCGATCTTGAAGCCCGGGGCCAGCTTGAAGGTCTGTTGCTCCTCTTCCGCGGTCAGGGCCGGTGACGGGGTCGGGTGCCGAGCCACCTCCGTCTGTGGGCGCTGCGGGCCCTCCTTTGGGTCGTCGCCGAACTGGGCGTGGAGCGCGGGCGCGACCAGCAACGTCAGGCCGAGGAGGATTGGCTTCAAATTCATGGAGGATGCAGCCCGATCGGAAGGGGCAAATAGATCGGCCAAAGCTCGAGTTGGGCAAGGGCAAAAGTCCGCAGGCCCGTGCCGCCGAGCGCTGCGCCGACAATATAGGTGGACGGGAGGCAATTCGGTAACTATTTAGGCACTTGCTCGGCGAGCGCCGGCGTTCCCGGAGTCAGCCCTACATTCAATGAGCGAAACGAAAAAGACCGACATTCGGATCCGGGGGATTCGCACCTCATACGCGACCTACAAGTACCGCGCCCCGATCAAGTTTGGGGGCAGGACAGTCACGGAGTGCGATTTGCTAAACGTGGACTGCGAGGTCGAGACACGCGACGGGCGGACATCACTGGGCTTCGGATCGATGCCCCTGGGAAACACATGGGCGTACCCCTCCAAGGTGATGGACAACGACCAGACGCTCGCGGCGATGAAGCTTCTGGCCGGCCGTTGCGCGCAGCTGTGCGAGGGGCATGCGGAATATGGACATCCCGTGGATCTCGGCACGCACCTGGAGGAGGAATTCCTGTCGGCCGCCTTGGAGATCAGCGCAGGGGGGAAGCTGGGGCAGGCTATCCCGAAACTGGCGACGCTTGTCACCGGAAGCGCGTTCGACGCGGCGATCCACGACGGGTTCGGCAAGGCCCACGGCCTGAACTGCTACCATGCCTATGGCCGCGATTTCATGAGCCGCGACCTGGGAAGCTATCTCGGGCCGGAGTATGATGGCGCCTGGCTGGAGCAGTTCGTGGCGAGGGAGCCCGTCCCGCGGCTGCCCTTGTACCACCTGGTCGGGGCGCTGGACCCTCTCACGGCCGCGGACGTTGCCAAGCCCATCGGGGACGCGCTGCCCGAGACATTGACGGAATGGATCCGGCGCGACGGCCTGTCGCATCTCAAGATCAAGCTGAACGGGGACGATCCGGCCTGGGACCTCGAGCGAGTGGTCGCGGTGGATCGCCTTGCGACGGGGGAGTCCGGGGCCCGGCGTGGCGGCGACTGGCAATACTCCCTCGATTTCAACGAGCGGTGCCAGAACGTCGAGTACCTCATCGAGCTGCTGAACAAGCTGCGCGAGCGCTCCCCGCTGGGGTTCAAGCGCGTCCAGTATGTCGAGCAGCCGACGGCTCGGGACCTTAGGGCGAATCCTCAAAACCGGATGCACGCCGCGGCGAAGCTCAAGCCCGTCGTCATCGACGAGTCTCTCACGGACCTCGAGAGCCTGATGCTCGCGCGGGAGATGGGCTACACCGGGGTGGCCCTGAAGGCCTGCAAGGGGCAGAGCCAGTCGCTCCTGATGGCTGCCGCCGCCCAGAAGCTTGGCCTCTTCCTCTGCGTCCAGGATCTCACCTGCCCGGGCGCGTCGCTCATCCAATCCGCGAGCCTCGCCGCCCACATTCCGGGCGTCTCGGGCATCGAGGCCAATTCGCGCCAGTACTGCCCCGCGGCCAACGTAGGGTGGGAGGAGCGGTTTCCCGGCGTGTTCCAGGTGCGCGGCGGGATGATGGACACGGCCGGATTGCGGGGTCCGGGATTGGGCGCCGTTTGATCCATCCCGGGCGGACGGCCGGGACGGGGTGGGCCGGACGGCACGTGCGGAGTTTCGCCTTGCCAGCCCGCTCTTGGCCGACCACGAACCATCCACCGCCGCCCCGTCCGGGCAGGCATTCTATCACCCATGCCCGCCCGACCCGTTAACCGCAATCCCGACCGCACGCGGCGCCGGTTGCTGCGGGCGTCCATCCGCCTCTTTTCGGCGCGGGGCTACCACGGGGTCTCCGTCGACCAGATCGTGGCCGAGGCCCAGGTCAACAAGCGGATGGTCTATCACTATTTCGGCAGCAAGGAGAAGATCTACCGGGCGGCGCTGCTGGATGTGTACAACCGCATCGAGGGCGTGGAATTCCACGCCGTGGAGAGCGTGGAGGGGCCCAGCGAAAAGCTCGTGCGCCTGCTCGAGAGCTACTTCACGTTCCTAGACGAGAACCCCGAGTTCACGCAGTTGGTCCAATGGGAAAACGTCGATCGGGGCAGGCACATCGCCAAGGAGATACATCTGCTGTCGAAGAATCCGTTTCTCGCTCGGTTTCGGCTGATCGTCGAGGAGGGCGTCAGGAACGGCGAGATTCGCCGCGACATTAACATCCCTCACCTGCTGATTCATTTTATCGGCAGCTGCTTCATCTATCACTCCAACCGCTTTTCCCTTTCACAGGGGCTCGACATGGATCTTGGCGATCCAAGGGAGCGGGCCAGGGGCCTGCGTCAGCTGCGCACCCTGATCTTCGAGGGGATCAGGGCTTCGTCCCGGAGGCCGCGGACGAGGTAGCCTTTGCCGCGGGAGGGGCGGATGCGCCGGCCAGAGCGACTTGACCAATCGATGAACCAGGCTCCCGCCAAGTCCGCAGCGAAGTGAAAACCCCGAAACCGGAGGGGGGCCCCGTGTCCAGAGCCGGGACCGCGCGGACTCGCACGGCGGTTTCATGGCGCTGGCCGAATTTCATCTTTTTGGCCTCGCTGCTTGTCGCGCTTGGCGGTTGGACGATGGGAGCGCCTGCGGCGGAGGCGCCGCTTCGCGTCTGCATGATCTGCGGAAGCGATCAGTCGGCGGCCGAGACGAGGGCGGCGATGGCCGGGCTGGCCGATTTCCTTTCGGGAAGCGGCCTTGCGCAGTGCGCCCTGACGGTCCTCCCGGAAGAGCGGGTGGGGGACGAAGTGGGCATTGCGCTCAAGGGTTCCGATGTGGCCGTATTCTGGGTCCGCGGCCGGCAACTGACCGAGCAGGGGAAGGCGGCTGTGCGCGACTTTCTCGGCGCGGGGCGCGGAATAGTGGTGCTCGGCGCCGCGGGCGGCGCATGGAGCGACTGGCCGGATTTCGAGTACGAGGTCCTGGGCGCGCGAATGGGCGGCGAATTCGCGGGGGGATCACCGATGAGGATCATAAACCTGTTTCCCCATCCCATCTTTGCGGGAGTGGATCATTTCGAGACAACCCAGGCGATGCGCCGGTGCGAGCTTGCGCCGGGCGCCGAGGTCATCATGGAGGGCACGGTCGGCGAAGACACGGTTCCCATGGGCTGGGTGCGCCGGCACGGAGGGGGCCGGGTCGTCGTCCTCGAGCCCGCAGGGCGCGCCCTCTTCGGCGATCCCGACTACCGGCGGATTGTCTCGAACAGCCTATGCTGGGCGGCCGCACGCAAGGTGGCGCAGGCAAGGACCCTGGTGCAGCGCACGTACATGGCCGACGCGTACCCGGGGGCGTTGGCGATCACGTTCCCCGAGGGCCCGTCCCTGTGCTACGACACAGTGCGCGGCGGGATCAACTACATCTGGGACGGCGATTTTGCGGACCTGCACCCGTGGTGGACGGGCCGCCATGGTGAGCCGCTGCGGATGTTCGCGGCGCGGTTCTCGGGCGACGTCCTGTACCGCGACCGGACGCTTTCGCCCGCGATGCACGTGGGGACCATGGGCGACCAGTCCGCCTATCATTTTCGCGGGTACCGTCTGCGGGGAGACGGCTTTCCGGAGCTGCTCTACACGGTGGGCGGCAGGGAGGTGACCGAGGATCTTTTCGCCGTAGGCGACGGAGTGGGCGTGGTGCGGGCGTTTCACGTGGCCTCCGGGCCTGCGCCCCTGTGGCTGAAGCTGGACGGCGGTCCCGGTGCCGACATCGCCGTGTCGGGTGCGGTGCGGGAGGGAAGCTATGTCCATTTCGACGCAACCACAGCCGGGGACTTTAGCGTGACGATCCGCCGGAGCGCGGTCGGCGTCCCATGAACGCCAGGGCGATTGGGGGCTCCGTCCTCGCCGCACTCCTCCAGGTGCTTGTGGCGTCGTCCCAGGCCGCGCCGCCCGCATTGCCCACGGGGCGCGTGTCCGGGCACCTGCGCAATTCGGCGACCGGCGAGTCCATAGCCGGATTGAACGTCATCATCAGTGGCGCGGCACTGGCCTCCAACGAGAACCAGGCCCTCATTGCCGCTTCCGGGGCGAACGGGGAGTTTGAGTTCCAGGTTCCCGCCGGGGCCTATGAGCTTGAAACGAGTCCGGGCAGGTTCCAGGGGGCCCAATACCGCCTCGTGGTCGCGGCGGCCGCGGTTGTCGTGCACAACTTCGACCTGAAGCCCGCGGCGGCCTCGAGGGCATATCGGACGGAGAATGTGGGGCTGCCCCGCCAAATGGTCCCTGAGGTCTCGGGGGTCGGGTTCACCCCGGCGGGAAGCCTTGTCGCGGTGACCCGCAGGGGCGACGTTTGGATGCGCGATGCCAAGACGGCCAAGTGGCGCCGCTTTGCCTACGGGCTTTTCGAGCCGTTCAGCGTGATTGCCGACTCCGAGCGGGATGTCTACGTGACGACCCGGGGGCAGTTCATGCACCTCGTCGACACGACCGGTAGCGGCGAGGCTGACCTTTACTCCGTCATTGACGACAGCTCCGGGATGACGGGCAATTACCATGAATTCTCCTACGGCCTGGTGCGCGACAAGTTTGGGAATTTCTACGGGGCGAACGGCCTGGCCTCGAAGGACGGCGACAACTTCCAGGGCGTTGTCGCCAAGGGGCAGCTGAAGATGGACAAGGTGGTGGCAGGCTTCAGCAACGACGACCACCGCTCGCTCGCGCGGTACGAGGGGTGGGTGTACGAGATCACGCCGCAGGGGGTGTTTGTGCCCTTCGCCACGGGATTTCGGCAGGCGATGGGCCTGGGGCTCAGCCCCGAGGGCGAACTGTTCGCCACCGACGTTTCCGGGTCCTGGGTGCCGACCTCCGTCCTTCTCCACGTGCAAAAGGGCCGCTTCTACAGCCACCCGGACGGTCTCAAATGGGATCCGAACTTTGAAGGGCGCCAGGTCACGGCCGAGATGGTCCGCCAGATGCGAACGCCGCCCGTGGTCTATGTCCCGCGGGGGCCGATGGGAAGCGCCCTGGGGCAGCCGGTGTGGGACACGACGGGAGGCAGGTTCGGCCCGTTCGGCGGCCAGATTTTCATATGCGACTGGACCGGCGTGGTGGTGAGGGTCGATCTGGAAATGGTGGCCGGCGACTTTCAGGGGGCGGTGTTCCTGTTTCTGAGCGGGCAGGGCCTTGATATCGGCGGGGTGAGGGAGGCCTTTGCCCCGGACGGGAGCCTGTACATCGGCCAGACGCTGCGCGGATGGGGATCCACCGCCAAGGAGGGCATCCAGCGGGTCCTTTGGACCGGGGAGGCTCCCGTCGAGATCCAGACGCTGCACCTGACGCCCAGGGGATTCGCGCTCAGTTTCACCGTGCCGATGAATCCCGCCGGCCTGGCAGCGCTCGGCAACTACCATGTCAAGCGCTTCCAATACAACTACAGCATCGACGACGGCTCGCTGCGGATCAACGAGGTGGACGTGCCCGTGACACGCGCAATCCTTCACGCGGACGCAAAGGGCGTGGACATAGACCTGGCGGAGCTGATGCCCGACTATATCTACCAGGTGGACTTGAGCGGCATCCAAGGCATGGACGGTAGCCCTGTCGCCAACCCAACCGGATACTATACGGCAAATCGCCTGCTGGCCGGATCAGCCTATTCGGGCAAATCCGCCCTGGTCGCAAAGCCGGTTGCCCTGGGCCCCGCGGATCCCGCGGCCGGCCGGGTTGTCTTTCAGACGAACTGCGTGGTCTGCCACCAGCCGGACGGGAAGGGCTCCAAGCAGGTGGGAACGCCTGATTTCACGCAGGCAAACGGGCCGCTCACGCTGCCGGACGCGGCGCTGATAAACCAGATCACAAACGGCGGCAAGGTGATGCCCCCCTTCGGCCACGTGCTGCCGCAGCAGGACATCCTGAACGTCGTGTCATTCGTGCGGCAGGCCTTCGGCGGCGCGCCGGCGCCCGGCCATTGAGAAACGGGCTATGCCGCTTGTAAAGGAATGCCCCCTCTGAGACCGTTGCCGGTCACCGTCGCCCGAGCCTCGCCTCCTGCCCCAAACCAACATGCCAACCCCCACCACGCCCCCACCGACCGTCACCGTTGCCGACAGCAGGCTGCACGGCTACGGAATCTGGGACCTGCATTGCCATCCCGTCCAGGGAGGGGACACGGCCTACAAACGGATGGAGCACCTCGTCGGATACGCCGACCGCATGGGCGTTGAGCGCATGTGCGTCTACATGGCCTATCCGTTTCCGAGCGTGATCGACGCGTCGCCGGAGCAGTTCCGGCAGGACAATGACGAAATCATCGCCATCCTCAAGGATTGGGGCTCGAGGGCGGTCGGGTTCGTCTTCGTGAACCCCCACCACCTGAAGGAGAGCCTGTACGAGATTGAGCGGTGCGTCGCGGACGGGCCGATGGTGGGGGTCAAGCTGTGGGTGGGTTGGAACTGCACCAAGCCCGAGTACGACCCGATCGTGAAGCGCGCCGCGGAGCTCAAGGCGCTGATCTTCCAGCACTGCTGGTACAAGGCGGGCGGAAACGATCCCGCGGAATCGACGCCGCAGGACCTGGTTGAGCTTTCGAAGCGCCATCCGGGGGTGCCGATGGTGTGCGGCCACACAGGCGGAAACTGGGAACTTGGGATCCGGGCGATCCGTTCGCGCCGCGAGATCCATTCGGGACTGGCCGGCTCGGAGCCAACCGCGGGCTACGTCGAGATGGCCGTCCGGGAGCTGGGTGCGGAGCGGGTCCACTATGGAAGCGACGTTGAGGGCCGCAGCTTTGCCTCGCAGATCGCCAAGGTGACGGGCGCGGACATCACGGATGAGCAGAAGCGGATGATCCTGCGCGACAACCTGCGCAACATGCTGCTTCCGATCATGCAGAGCAAGGGCATGCAGGCCTGAGCGGCGCCGCGGCGGCGGGTCCGGGCTGGCGAAGGACCCGGCC
>OBLW0100003976.1_pt1 | contig 11379 bp, 9 predicted proteins | sample 1520161 | NCBI WGS metagenome assembly OBLW01 (sample SAMEA3539309, study PRJEB22396) | soil metagenome | biome: tundra; feature: field; material: soil | place: USA | collected 2010-05 | depth 0.15 m
TCGCCGTGCGCGTCATCCGCACGCTGCGCGAGATGGAAATCGCCTCGGTGGCCGTTTTCTCCGATGCCGACCGCACATCGCTGCACGTGCGCATGGCCGACGAGGCCGAATGGGTGGGGCCTTCGCCCTCCACGGAAAGCTACCTGCGCGTCGACCGCATTCTGGAAGCCGCGCGCAAGCATGGCGCCGAAGCCATTCACCCCGGCTACGGCTTTCTCAGCGAGAATGCGGATTTCGCCGCCGCCTGCGAAGCGGCCGGCATCGTTTTCATCGGCCCGTCGGCGGAGTCCATTCGCCGCATGGGTTCGAAGACCGCCGCGCGCCAGATGGCCATCGCCGCAGGCGCGCCGGTGGTGCCCGGCACTCACGAAGCGCTGGGCGGCCCGTCGGAAGCCCGCGCTTTCGCCGCGCAGTTCGGCTATCCCCTGCTGCTGAAAGCGGTGGCCGGAGGCGGTGGCAAGGGCATGCGCCGCGTGGATTCCGGCGCCGACCTGGACGCGGCGTATCGCGACGCGGCCAGCGAAGCCGAGCGCTCCTTCTCCAACCCCGACCTGTACGTCGAAAAGCTGATCGAGCGCCCCCGCCACATCGAAATTCAGTTAATGGGCGACCGTCACGGCCACATGGTGCACTTCGGCGAGCGGGAATGTTCCATCCAGCGGCGCCATCAGAAGGTGATGGAAGAGTGCCCGTCGCCGCTGGTGGCCGCGCGCCCAGGCATGCGGGAAGCCATGGGAGAGGCCGCTATCCGCGTGGCCCGCAGCGCCGGCTATTACAACGCCGGCACGGTCGAATTTCTGGTGGACGCCCGCGGCGATTTCTATTTCCTGGAGATGAATACCCGGCTGCAGGTGGAGCATCCCATCACCGAATTGGTGACCGGCCACGACTTGGTGCGCCTGCAATTGGAGGTGGCCGCAGGCGAAGAACTGCAGTTGCGCCAGGAGGACATCGTCTGGCGCGGGTCGGCCATCGAGTGCCGCGTCTACGCCGAAGACCCTTACAACAACTTCTTCCCGTCGCCGGGCAAACTCACGCGGCTGACGCGTCCCCTGGGGCCTGGCATCCGTTTGGATGGCTGCGTCTACGAGGGCTGGACGGTGCCCATCGACTACGATCCATTGCTGGCCAAGCTGGCCGTGTGGAGCGGCACGCGGCCGAGCGCCATTGCCCGCATGCTGCGCGCCCTGCGCGAATACGACGTGGCCGGCATCCACACCAATATCACGTTTTTCCGCCAGATCCTGGAAGACGAAGAGTTCCGCGAAGGCCGGCTGCACACGCACTTTGTGGACGAATTCCTGGCGCGCCGCAAGCCCTTCGATCCGCCGCCGGATCTGGAAGCCATCGCGGCACTGGTGGCCGCCTTCCATTCCACGCACAACGCCGCGCGCGCGGAAAGCGCACAAGCGCCGCGCAGCCGGTGGCTCGAAATCGGCCGACAGGAGGTGCTGCGATGAAAGTCTCGCTGGCAATCGACGGACAGGCCCGCGAAATCGACACGGCTAACAGCGGCGACGCGAGCGGCGCGCAGATCGTCGCCGTCGAACCCGGGGTCTATTCGGTGCTGATGAATGGCCGCAGCTACGAAGCGCGCACGGAGCAGTCCGACGGCTGCGTGATCGTGTTTATCGACGGCCACCGCTTTGAGGTCGAGATCCGGGACCCGCGCCGCTGGTCGCGCCAGACCGGCAAGCAGGGCGTCGAAGGCCGATTGAACGTGGCTGCGCCCATGCCCGGTAAGATCGTACGCCTGCTGGTGGCGGCGGGCGACACCGTGGAGGCCGGCCAGGGTCTGCTGGTGGTGGAAGCCATGAAGATGCAGAACGAGATGAAGGCGCCTAAGGCCGGGCGGGTGGTTTCGCTCGCGGCCCGCGAGGGCGCCACGGTGGCGGCGGGGGAGGTGCTGGCGGCGATTGAGTAGGGCATAGGAACCACAGATGGACCCAGGTTCACACGGATGGGGCCTATGCGTCGGGCGCGCTGGCCCACACTTCCGCGCGATAATAGAACATCATGCCCACGGAAACCGTGTGCCCCAATTGCGGCGGCAGCGGCTGGAAGATCATCGAGCGCGCCGATGTTTCCGGCGCCGAACGCTGCGACTGCGTCTTCGGCGAGCGCGCCCGCCGCCTGGAAGAGAATGCCGCTATTCCGCCGCTATACCGCAACGCGTCGTTCGACAATTTCTCGCTGCCCCGCGATAACCCAATCGGCCACCGCGAGTTGGCCAACGTACTGCTTACGGTGAAAGCCTTCTCCCGCGAGTTCCCTACCGGCAAGCACCTGGGGCTGATGCTGGTCGGCGAGCCCGGCACCGGCAAGACGCACCTGGCGGTGGCCGCGCTCCGCATCCTGATCTCGCGCGGCTTCGAGGGCCTCTTCTTCGATTATCAGAACCTGCTCGACCGCATTCGCGCCGGCTACAACCAGGCCTCCGGCTCCGCCGACCGCGAGGCGTACCGCTTCGCCCTCGACACCGAAGTGCTCTTGCTCGACGATCTGGGGGCGCACCGCGTCACCGACTGGGTGGAAGACACGGTGACCAGCATCATCACCTACCGCTGCAATAACAAGAAGCCGCTGATCGCCACCACCAACCTGCCGGACCCCGACGCCGGCAGCGTCATGATGGACCGCTCCGCGCTGGGCAAGCCGGATTACAAAACTTCTCTGGCCGACCGTATCGGTTCCCGCGCCCGCTCGCGTCTATTTGAAATGTGCAAGGTTGTACGCATGCCCCTCGTCGAGGATTACCGTTTGCGCAGGTCCGTTTGATGCGTCTCGTCCTGTTGCTGCTGGCGTTCGCGGCGGCGCTGCCCGCTGTGGAGCAGGCCCCACCGCCCGAGTTCGTGCAGGCGGTCGAATTCCCCTATTACCTCTATCCGCGCACGCTGTGGGAGCGCGAACTGGTCTGGCTGAAAAACATGGGCATCCGCACGGTGGAATTCTCCATCCCGTGGAACTGGCACCAGGTGGATGGCGGGACTTGCGATTTCACCGGCGCTACCAGCCCGCGCCGGGATCTGATGGGCTTCATCCGGTTGCTGCGCCGCCTGGAAATGCGGGCCTGGATCCGGCCCCTGCCGCCGGTGAAGGGATGGATCAACAATGGCTACCCAGCCGGCTTTCAGCAGAGCCTCGCGCCGGACCGCAAGTCCGCCGCCGGATGGCTGCATGTGTTGGAAGGCCAACTGGCGCCCCAGACCGAGAAGCACGGCGGGCCGATCGCCTTTGTCGAAGGCGGCACCAGCATCATACTGGATGCCCCTGCGCCGCCTGTACCGGTGACCGTGGTTTCCGCGCGGGACCCGGCGGCCATGACCCGCAGCCGCCAGACTCTGGCCACGGCGAGCGGCGCGCTGCTCTGGGAGGATGTCGAGGATGCCCTGTTCCCCGCCGGATGGGAGCGGCCGGGCGGCCCGCTCTACCGCGCCGGCGCGGTCTCCCTAAATGGAGATGAGCGGCCTACGGTCGCGGCTCTGCGCCGCAACGCGGCCCTGTTGCGGCATTGGGCGGCGCTGCTGCCCGGCATGAAACCGGAACGCGCGCACCCGGTGCGGCTGGCCACCGGCAAGCTGCCGCCCGGAGTGACCGCCGTGGAACTGGTTTCGCGCGCGCCGGGCGTGGCCTCCGCCGTCAGCATCGCCAACGAAAGCCGTCAGCCATTCCGCAACGTGGTGCGGGTGTGGGATCCTTTTGCCAAACATTCGCTGGAAATCGAAAATGTCTCTCTGGCGCCCCACGAAACTTTGTGGCTGCCCGTGAATGTCTCGCTGGGCGGCGTAGGGCTTTGCCGCGAATGCTCCGCGTTTTCCAACGCCGAGCACATTGTTTACGCAACGGCGGAACTGCAGAACATCGAATTCGAAAATGGTACGCTGGCCATGGAGTTCGCGGCGCCCGCCGCGGCGGAGGCCGTGCTGCAACTCGCGCGGCGCCCCAGCGGACCCTACATAGCGGGCGGCCATCTGGCGGAATTCGATTTCGACGAGAAGACCATGCGCGCCCGCTTGAAGATCCCCCAGGGCAAAGGACGAGCCAACCAGGTGCGCGTGGCGCTGGCCATTGAGGCGCCGGAACATTCCGCGTTCTTCGAGGAGGCCAAGCGCCTTATCATCGGCCCTGTAAACACCCTCTCCACTTCCTACTCATCCGCGGAACTTGCCGGCCGCTCGCGCCTGCGCCTTCCGGAAGGCTTCACCGCCACGCCTGTTAGCAAATCCCCGTTGGAGATCGATTATGCGGTGGATGTGCCGGCCGACGCTCTGCACGGCGACTGGGCGGATCTGGCCATCGAGGCCGATGGTGTGCCGCTGGGCCGCGCACGCTTGCAATTGTTCCGGCCCGCGTCGGTGCATCTTGCCGAAACCATCCGTCTGCATTTCGGCGCCGCGGCGGAACTGGCCGTGGAGCCGGCCATCATCCCCATCGACGCCACGGCCGGCCGCTCGGTGGACGTCAATGTCCTCAACAACTCTCCGGAAATCCAGACTTACTCGATCGAGCCTGCGGGCGAGGGCTTTCAGTTCCTGCCGCCTAAAGCCGAGTTGAATTCCGGCGCCACCGCGGATCGCGTGGTCACGTTTCGCGTCTTCCCCGATGGCGTGGCTCCCGGGTTGCACGACTGGATTTTGCGGTTCTCCGGCGGCACGAAGCTGGAGATTCCCGCCCGATTCCTGGCCATCCCGCGCGGCCAGGCTGTGGTGTGGTCCGCGGACCTGGATGGCGGCGGCGTGCCCCAGTGGGTCCTGGAAAACCAGAAGGCGCGCGCGGTGTTTTCGGCCCAGGATGGCGGCCGATGGCTGGAGTTCGTCTGGAAAGATTCCGCACCCAACGGTCTGAATGTGCTGCCGGTGAGCGGCGCATTCGCCGGCACGGGTCCGGTGGACGTACGGGCCGGGGATGGCGCGCTCGAATTCACCGGCAAGGATTGGAAACGGACTGTGCGGCTGGCGGGCGCCGAAGCCAAGGTCACCGTGGAGCAGACTACTACGCTGCCCGCCGAGACTCTCGAAACCGGCAAGCACGACGAGATCACCTTTCAGGTTTCGCGCGAGTCCGCCAACCGCGCGGTTTACACGATGGTCAAGTAGGGCGTGGCGCAGACGATCGTTGTTTGTCGTCTGCGCACTGTGTTCGAACTCGGCAGGCCACGAAAAACGATGGCCTGCCCCACAGCCACACTAGCGTTTGCGCGCGCTGAACCAGTACGGCGTCCGGCGGGCCGCTTCGGTCTTCGGGTAGCGGCTGTGGAGCAATTGGAAGGCGCGCTTCACCCAGCGGTCCGTCTCCGCGTCGCCGCCGCACGCGTAATGCCCGGCACGCAACGTCAAAGACAGCGCCACGGACGCTCGCGGATCGTCCGGATGGGCCTGGACCCATGTCACCGCTTGCCGGGAGAGCAAGGTTGGGGCGGCCGGGGATGATGCCAGCCGTTCCTGTTCGTGTTGAGCCGTGGCGCGCTGAGCCGGCGAAAGAAATCGGGCCTCGGACGAATCGCCCTTATACAGTAATTCGAGCGGCGCATTCATCGGCAGTTGCGCCGTATCGGCCGCACACCACCAGTTATCGCGGAAGTCATCCATCTTCGCTACGGGCGCGAGGCGACCGGCGCCCGAATCAATCCAAGGCCGCATGCCCGGATTGTTCAGCATCAGCCAGGCCGCCGCGAACGCACGCGTCTTCTCGTCCGGTGCGGCCAGGTAGGCGTCGACGTACGGCTTGAACTGTGGGGCGAGGGATGCCAGCGCCGGCGCGATCCCGGTCGCGGTACCGGTATCGTTTAACAGGATGGAGCGCACCCACACGGCGCGCGCTATTTGCAATTGCAAGTTTTGCGGCAGGCTGGAGCTTCCCGCGGCCAGCCGTAACATCGCGAGCGGCGCCTGACGATCCAGGATACGCGCGGCATCGTCGTCGAAATGCAGTTCCGGCTTGATGACGGGCGGCTGTCCTTCGCGCACCCCGGCTGGCAGGTAGGGTACGCCCCACGGGCCGAATGCCGTAGTGCTGGCGACGGTACGCGGCGCATAGCGCAGCAGGTCATCCCAATCGGGCGACACTCGCATGCGCGCCGCCAGGAACAGGTTGCGCGCGGATACCGGCATGTTGCGGCGAAGGGCCGCCTCCAGTTTGGGCCGCGCTTCGCCAGCCGGCATGAGCCGCAGCCGATGAAATTCAACCGTGGTGAAGGCGGGCGAACGTGGGGCCACCTGCGCGGCCGCCGCCATCAACTCCGGATCCGGCTGAGCGGCGTAGGTCAGCGCCGCCACCAACCACGGAAGCGAGCGGGTGGCACGCCACTTCGCGAGCGCACGATCGTCGGCGTTATATTGCATGGCGGCGATCCAATCGGCGATGTCTTCGTCCCGCGGCACATCCTTGTTGCGGTTCGCGTACTGGTCGAGCATCAGGCGGTAATCTTGCATCGCCCCGGCGACGCCGGTCTTTTCCGTTGCTACGGCGTGGGCGAACTCGCTCAGCGCACGCTCGGGCTGGGTGCGCGCGAGCAGATAACGCGCCAGACCGCGGGCGCTCTCGTGCCAGGCGGCGGCATCCGGATCAGCCAGCACTTTGCGCAATTGCTCCTGGGCAGCCGGAGCGGCGGCGGCATCCACGATGGTGGCTTTGCGGATGAGGGCGCGCGCGGCGAGATAAGGCGCGATGCCGTGCCAGGGCGAGGAGCGATCGCCGGCGATCCGCAGGAAATCCGCCGACGCCGCGTCAAACTGGCCGGCGTAGAACTCCGCCGCCGCGATCTGGTAGGCGCGGTCGGCCTGCATCCAAGGGACGGCAGTGTCTGGCAGGGCTGCGGGAATAGCGGGCCCCGCCGGCCGGGGATGGAGCTGCCCCGGCTGCGGATCGGAACAGTTCGCGAAGACCTGGTCCTGCGCGGCCACCCAGGCCCTCAAATCATCGTGCGAAGCCCCTGCGCGCCCGCGTTCGACCAGGTGCGCGGCGGCGTTGCGGAATGCGTCATCGCCGCAATTCAGAAACGCGACATAGCCGGGCAGGATCTTGAGGTGGCTGATTGGAGTGGGATCGGCTGGATCGAACGACGGCGCGCCCACTTGGACGCGTGCGTCCAGCCACCCCTTGATCGCCGGCGAATCCTGGTCGAACCAGAAATAATCCGGCCCGGCGGCCTTCGCCAGCAGAGCCTGCTGGTCCGCGCTGCTGAGACCTACACCAGCGAGATAGCGGTAAGCCGCCATCAAATAGATGCGCCCATACTGAGGCTGCAGGATGTCGAGCTGGCCGCGGAAAAATCGCGGCTCATCGAGCGGCTGGGCCTTGCTGGTGAACACAGTCTCGGGGATGAACGGGCCGCAGCTCGAAAGATCTTCCGGTCCGATCAACGCCCCGGCCATGATGAAGGTGATGGACAGAATCAGAATGCGTTTTGCCATTGGCTGACCTTTCGTAGCATCGCCTGCAAGTGGTCCGGAGACCATGCGCGCGGATCGAATACATAAACACGCCGTCCGGAGGGGATGCGCGACGGCAGCTCGTCGGTTGAGACGCCCACACTGGAGCGGCATAGATCGCTGCTGAAATCGCTGCCCGCGGAGTAGCGATCCGGTCCCATGCGGAACAGCATCGGCACTGCCTCGGCCACAGGCAGTCCCTTCATCCAGCCGTCGGATTCGCACCACGAGGCTAACGCCGTAATCGACAGCGGCATGCGCGCGGGCAGGCGGCGCCGCAACTCCAGCAGCAACGCGCGATAGAAGGGGCGTTCGGAGGCCACTGCGTCGAAATCGACCTGTAACGCGCGCACGCCGGGCAGTCCGGCGGCATCGGCAATGGCGGCGGCTGTGCGTGGCACATCTGCGCCGGATGCGGAGTGCCCGATGGGCCCACCGGTTTCCACGCGGACCACCGCCATGAGCACGGTGCTGGGCTTCACCAGGAGCGGCTGCATGCGTGGGCGCACAGACACGCCGTAGTCTCGCGGACACACCGTGCGCGCCAGAAACGCGACTCCCACGGCGCGCGTATCGAGGCAGCGCAGATCTTCGGGGCGCTCCCAAGCCCATACGAACACGCGCGGGAAGCCGGGTAAGGGGTCGGGACGGCGCGCGCACGCGGTAAGCAGCAGGAACGGGATCAGCGCGGCGGTACGGTGCAGGCGCATGCGTGAAAGGACACTACAATTTTCGTTCCAGACATGCGGAGTCGTACAATGAGTTTGTCTGCATGGATGCCCGCCCCACACTCTTCACGCTGGCTAGGGTACTCGACGAAGAGGGCCTGGAAGCCATCATGATAGGCAATGCGGCGGCCGCGCTGCACGGGGCGCCGGTCACGACCCTCGATTTCGATTTCCTGTTCCGGAAGACTCCCGGCAATCTGCGGAAACTGAAGGCGGTGGCCAAGAGCCTGGGCGCCATGCTTCTGAGACCTTACTATCCGGTCTCCGATCTGTTTCGCATCGAACGGGATGAGGATTCGCTGCACGTCGATTTCATGAGCCGGATCGATGGAGTGCGGTCGCTGGCCGCCCTGCGCAGCCGCGCTGCGCGCATCGATTTTGGCGGCCATGTGTTGGTGGTCGCGGACCTGGCGGATATCATCAAGAGTAAGAGGGCGGCGGGGCGGCCGCGGGATCGCGCGGTGCTGGAGATTCTGGAGAAGGCGCTGGATGAACAGAAGAAAAGCGAGAATGACCAAGCGTGAGGCTTTGGAGCGCGAAAGCGACCGGGTGCTGCGCGATCGGATCCGCCGCCTGTTGGCAAAGCCGCCCGAAGAGCGGACTCACTTCCTGCGCAAACGGATCGGGTTCCGGGCTTCGTGTTTGTGACCGCCTGAGCGAACCGCAATCGCGCTTTTGGATGTACAATCGGCAATAGCGGTAAGAGGAGGCTAACATGCAAAGCCGACACGTGCTACTCGGTTCGATTCTGGTTCTTGCGATGGGCGCTTTTGCGCAGGATTCCGCGCACACCAGCGTCAGCGCGGGCGTCTTCTCGGGATCTGCCCACTTCAGTGCGGCGCCGCTGGAGCTACACGGGCAAACGGTCGCCGGAGCTCCGTATTCCGCCGAAGAGATCTCCAGCATAGTTCAGACCTTGGCAGATGGCACCCACATCACCCGCACGATCCCAACCCACAAGGTCTATCGCGATTCGGCCGGCCGCACCCGGACGGAGCGGTCGCTAGGGGCTACCGTCGAAAGGAAGCAGAGCGTCGATGTGCCGGTGATCGTCGAGATTACCGATCCCGTGGAGCACGTGAGATACACGCTGGATACAGCGAATAAGGTCGCGCACAAGCAGGCGATGACCGCTAGGGAGCCTCAACGGATCGCAGCGCGGACCGCACCCCGCGCCGCGCCTGCCGGGCCCGGCTCTTCGACTGTGACGCGCGCTGGTGCGGCCGCCGCACCCGGCCAGCCATCGGGCGATGACGCTCCTCAGTTCAGTCAGGAGAAACTCGAGAGCCGGACCATGGAGGGCCTGTTGGTCGAAGGAAAGCGCGACACCACGGTCTATCCAACCGGTTCCCAAGGCAACGACCGACCGATCACCCAGGTAAATGAGAGTTGGTGGTCGCCGGAGCTGAAGGTCATGGTGCTCTGGACTAACAACGAGCCGCGCAGTGGAGAGTCGACGCGGAAACTCGTCAACATCGACCGCAGCGAGCCGGATCCCAGTTTATTCCTGCCTCCCGCCGATTACACGGTCGTCGAAGAAAAAGGGGATTTCATGATTAAGTGGGGTTCTGAAAACTAGGGTAGCGGGGCGGCCTGAGAGGCCGCCGCAGGCTGAGAGCCTGCCCCACTTTTCAGTGGTCGCGCTCGGTGATCAGTTCCGTCACGCTGTACAGCGCGCGCTGATAGGGTGATTCCGGGAACTCGCCAATGATCCCGCGCGCCTTCTCCGTGAACGCCTGGGCGCGCTCCTTCACGCGCGCGATGCCCTGGTAGCGTTCCACCATCGCCAGAATCTGGGGGAACGGCACGCGATCGTAGTTGCGGTCGCGCAGGATGGTTTCCACGCGGCGGCGCTCTTCGCCAGATGCCTGCTCCAGCGCGTACACCAGCGGCAGCGTCACTTTGCCTTCGCGCAGATCGTTGCCGACCGGCTTGCCCAGCACCGTCTCGCGCGACGTGAAGTCGAGCAGGTCGTCCACCAGTTGGAAGGCCATGCCCAGGTTCCATGCATAGTCGCCCAGGCGCTCTTCGGTCTGCGAATCCGCGCCGGAGACCAGCGCGCCCAGCTTGGCGCAAACCGAAAACAGGCAGGCGGTTTTGCGGTCCACCAGTTCCATGCAATCGGCTTCGGTGACCGCGATGCGGCCGATGCGCTCGAGCTGCAGCAGCTCGCCCTCGACCATCATCTGGGTGAGCCCGATGAGCAGGTCCAGCACGTGGAAGTTGCGTTCGCGCAGCGCCACCTGGAAGGCTTCCATGTAAAGCCAGTCGCCCGCCAACACCGACGTATGGTTGCCCCACTGCGCGTTGGCGGATGGCCGCCCGCGCCGCGTGCGCGCGTCGTCGATCACATCGTCATGCACCAGCGTGGCGGCATGGATGATCTCGACCACTGCGCCCAGATGGATGGCGCTTTCGCAGGCGCGCCCTCCGGGCCCGCCGATCAGCCTGGAGGCCAGCAGCAGCAGCGACGGCCGCAACCGCTTGCCGCCGCTCTCCTGCAGATACTGACCGATCTGGGTGACGACCTCCACCGACGCGACGGTCTCCAGGCTGATCTCCTTTTCCACGCGCTCCAGATCGTCGTGGATCAGGTCGAAGATCTCCTTGCCGGTGATGACTTGCCCGAGCTTGCCCAGGTTCATTGGAAGTTACAGTTTAGCAGCAGCCGTTCGAAGTTCGCAGTGGTCACCTCGGCGATGCGCTCCGGCTCAACTCCGCGGACTTCGGCCAGGCGGCGCGCGGTCTCCACCATAAAGGCCGGCTCGTTGCGTTTGCCGCGCTTGGGGACCGGTGCGAGATAGGGCGCGTCGGTCTCCACCAGCAGGCGATCTTCCGGGGCGAGGCGGGCCGCTTCGCGCAACGCGTCCGCTTTGGGAAACGTGAGCACGCCGCCGAAACTCAGATAGAAGCCGAGGTCTAGGGCCTGGCGGGCTTCCGCCGGGCCGCCGCTGAAGCAATGCATGATGCCGCCGCCGGACCAGTGCTCGCGGAGCAGCAGCAGCGTATCGTCCCACGCCTCGCGCGTATGAATCACAATGGGCTTCCCAGCCCTGCACGCCAGCTTCAACTGCGCGACGAAGACGTCGCGCTGCACGTCGCGCGGCGAGAAATCGTAATGGTAGTCGAGGCCGATCTCGCCTATGGCGAGTAGCTTGGTTTCAGCCGCGGCTTCGGCGGCCAGCGCTTCCATGGCAGCGAACGTTTCCGGCGTGGCTTTC
>OBLW0100003978.1_pt1 | contig 11379 bp, 12 predicted proteins | sample 1520161 | NCBI WGS metagenome assembly OBLW01 (sample SAMEA3539309, study PRJEB22396) | soil metagenome | biome: tundra; feature: field; material: soil | place: USA | collected 2010-05 | depth 0.15 m
AGAAATCAAATAAACCGATCTTCCACCAGGCCGAGGAAACCGGCATCGGGCTCTATTGCCCGGTGTGCTGTATTGAAACTACGGAGACTTGATGTCGACGCCTCCCTTAGATGAAGTCACCCAACTGCTCAAGGCCTGGGCGGGAGGAGACGAGCGTGCTCTGGATAGGCTCACTCCTTTCGTTTATGAGGAATTGCATCGAGTAGGCCAACGCTGCATGGTGGGCGAACGAACCGGTCGCATCGCTACAGGAATGCGGGGCTCAAGGGCTGACCGACAGGAGCCGGCGTCCCTATCGCTACGCGAATCAGCTTCCCTTCCAGGTGGAACTACATCCTGAACGTGAAGCGCGAGCACTCTATCTGGGGTGCCCGCAAGATTCGAGAGCGCCTGCTCCGCAGATTCTCCGGGATCCCCATCCCAGCCAAGAGCACCATCCATGCGGTGCTGGATCGTCATGGACTGGTCGAGCGCCGCGGTCGCGTGCGTCGTCGCGCGCAGGGAACTCCTTTATCGTTAGGCCAGCGTCCCAATGAGCTCTGGTGCACCGATTACAAGGGCGAGTTCTTGCTGGGAAATCACCCATACTGCTACCCGCCGACGGTCACCCATCATGCCAGCTGGTATCTGCTGACCTGCGAGGCGCTCTCTTCCCTCAAAGGAGACTACGCTTTCACCGTGTTTGAGCGGCTTTTTAAAAGAGCGTGGTCTGACCGCCCACGTCCGCAGCGATAACGGCGTGCCCTTCGCTTTCGGCCCACTCCTTGTTCAACTTGAGCAAACTCGCCGTCTGGTGGTTGCGGCTGGGCATTGGCATCGAACGCATCAAGCCTGGCCATGCGCAACAAAACGGTCGCCACGAACGCATTGACCGGAGGATAAGGACGCGGTCTTGGTTCGGCCATTACCGCATTTGTTAGCGGGCTTCTTTTCGAGTGAGCGAATCAGAAATCAAGGCGCAAGCCGAACTCGGCTTCGCGGGGGGCACCGACTGCAAACACTCCGCTTCCGCGCCCGACTCGAACCGTGTTGGAGCTGGTATTTGGGCCAGAGACTGTACCGTTGACGGTGCCGCCAGCTCCAGTCAGCCAGCTGTCTGTTCCATTAAGCCCGAGGACCCCGTAATTCACAAAATTGAAAACGTTGAAGAACGAAATGCTGGGTGAAATGGTCAGGCGTTCACGGAATTTGAAGGGCCAACTCAGGATCGTATCGACGTCCTTGTAGTAACCGTTCCCTGCATTGTGAGCAGGGGCGAGCTGGACCGCGGGAACGACCGCACCTAAGCTGACTAACTCCGATTGCGTGAACAAGCCGGCGGTTACCAGAGCCTTGCCGGCAGGGGTGAGCGTTCCCGCCACAGTATTGTTGAAGTTCGTGAGGTAGGCATTAAGATTACTGGGCGAGACCGAGCGCATAAAACTTCCGGGATGGCCGATGCCGGTGGCAGCTGAGTCAAGGAAGTCTCCCGTGGTGCCATCGCCGGTCAGGTCGGAGCGGAAAATTTCTCCCACGGTTCCTTGGGTCGGCAATCTGAGATCGGACGGTTGAGGAGAGGCGACGCCGCCGATCAGGCTGAGGCGAGGACCCTTGTGAGCAAACTCGAAGGTCGCACCGAACTTGAACTGGTGGGTGCGATCCTCCGACGTAGGTCCGCTGAAGGCGGTGGGATTGCGGAAGTCCCATGCGTTGGGGGTGAAATGCTGGTCACTGCCGCCATCGCTTACGAAGCGGGACAGAGTGTAGTTAACCTGCAAATCGAGGGCGCCAACACCGCGTAACGGGTCTTTGACTCGTTCCCGGTACTCGCTCTGCAGACCGTTGTAAACCGAGCGGCCCATGGGATAGTTCATGAACATGCTTCCAACGTTTGGATTGATGCCTCCAAAAGCCGCACCAGTGTCGGCAGTGAGTCCAAAATAAGGAGCGGAATATCCACCGTAATAGACATAGCCGGAATCCAGACCGTTGTTGGCGAAATCGTTGATGCTTGCGCTCGGGTTGTTCGCGATATAACAAGCCACTGTGGCCGAGGCATTGGCTTGAGTGACATTTGTCGGAGAACAGGAAGGAACATTATTGGCCACGGTAGTGGCGATGGCATTGAGAGCCGCGTTCGTTTGGAGGTAGCGGGAGTCGCCGGCATGGTTTACATCCACGCCGACTTGAAAGTGCAGCCCGATGTTGCGCAGGTAGTCGACCGTTAATACGCCGCCCTTGGTGATCTGGCGCTGAATGCCAATGTTCATCTGATAGGAGCGAGCGGTCCGGAAGTTGGGGTTGTAAGGGTAGCCGAGCTCCAGGGTGTTGCCGACGAAGTTTGGATTCTGCCCAGCGGTGCCGACCGCAGCCGTTGCTGCGATGTATTGCGATTGCAGATCGGCCATTGCCTTGGCCGCACCCTCCGGATTGATGGAGCTAGGTCCAAGTGGCGCAAAGCAAACCTGCGTCGCCAAATCGTATCCATCGATGGAAGTGACGGCGTTCGGTACGGTGCTGCCGGGAACGGGTATGTTGAATGCTAATGAACCGGCACTCGCCCCAGGCTGGCAGTTGAGGTAAGGGGTCTGGTTGAACAAGCCGTTGGTTAGCTTGTTGCTGCGATCGTAAGAAACGTTGTTAAAAATATTATTTTCGTAATACAGCCCGCCACCGCCGCGAATCGCAGTCTTGCCATCACTCCAGGGGTCCCAGGCAAAACCAAACTGCGGACCAAAGTTCAGATTCGGCTGGCGAACCCGGTTGGCCAATCCCGGCCCCCATTGATTGAGGAGGTCGCCCGTGCAGGTGATCAAGGTCGTGGCCGAGCATGGGATTGGGGCCAAGTCGCTATCGGTTCGTCCGGTATCGCGGATGTAGCGCACTCCGTAGTTCAGGGTGAAGTTGGGTTTGATCTTCCAGGAATCGCCGAAATAGCCTTCAAACCGGGTATCGAACAAACCGCCAGCGGGATAGCCGAACGCGGGTAGTTCGGTGCTGTAGCCTTGTCCGTTGCCCACGTAACCGCCAGCAAAAGGGTAGTCGGCGATATTGGGATCGCAACCGCTGAAGGCAACATTGGGGTTGGTGTCAAGGTTGCAGGAATAGAAGGGTGTCGTCTGCACCGTACCCTGCGGGACCAGGTTAAAGTTGACGTACGAATTGAGCAGCGGCGCTAGTCCGTTAAAGGAGGCAAATCCTCCGGTGGAAATGCCGTTGACGGTTGCGCCAAAACGAACGATGTGCGCACCCAGGACGCGGCTGGCATCGTACTTGATTTGCTTGTTGCTCTGGAAAGTTTGCTGCGGCGCCAGGTAGTTCGGTCCCGTATACAAATTTGTGTCGTTAAATTCAATCTCGGCAAACGGGAACGGATTGATCGAAGACGGCTGCGAGTTTGTGTCACCGATGATCTGGTTGCGGAACTTGAAGTAGCCCAGCCGAATGCTGTGGGACCAGTTGCCCTCATTAATATCGATGCCAACTGCATGAGTGGGGGCATAGTCGCGGTTGGCATAATACGAGAATCCTGTGCTGGCGGAGGACGTGGAGTAATTCCAATCGTAGGCGAATTTATAAAAGACGTGGATGTGCTCCGTGACCTGCCAGTCGAGGCGTCCACTGGCCTGCGAGCTCTTGAAAGGAGAGTCGAGGCCTTGTGTCAGGAATTGAAAAGGAGCGCCAGCAACGATCGAATCCTGGCTGTCTTGCTTTAGTCTTTCGGAATCGATGAAGAAAAAAAGCTTGTTCTTGATAATCGCGCCGCCGAGCCGGCCGCCGAACTGGTTGCGCTGAAATTGCGAATTGACCGCGCCAGGGAGAGCTGCAAAGCCCACGCTGTAATCGCGAAACAGGTAGAAAGCTTGGCCGTGCAAGTTGTTCGTGCCGGATCGCGTGGCCAGATTAACCGAACCGGTACTGGTGACCTCCGTCGAAATATCGAGTGAGGAGCGGCCGATATTGAATTCCTGGATGGAGCTTAGCGCGACGTTCTGAGTTGTCGTGCCAACGGTTTCGTCGCTGACGTCGAGACCGTCCACTTCGATGCGCGGCGTGCGGCCGAAATCTCCGTTGATGGAGATTGAATTGTATCCAACTTTGGTGGGATCAAAATTTCCCCCATCCTGCATCTGGACTCCGGGCTCCAACTGGGCGAGGTCCAGGAAGCTGCGTCCATTGATCGGCATATTGTCGATCTCTTCGCCGTTGAGTACACCTTGAACAGTGGACTGTTCGGTGTTGACGGCGATGGCGCTGCTTTGCACGTCGACCGTGGTGGTTTCCTGGCCAAGCTCCAGCTTCACATTGCCAGACGACGTTACCGCGATCTGAACCGGGAGGGTGAGTTGCGCTGTCTTGAAACCTTTGGCTTGTACGCGAACCTGGTAGTCGCCGACGGGCAACCCGCCTGAGCTATAAGTGCCAGCGGAGGACGTCTTCACTGTGACGGTCTGCCCGGTAGTGCGGGACGTGATCGTAATCGTGGCGTCCGGCACGACTGCGTTGGTCTGATCGGTAAGCGTTCCTTGAATGCTCCCTTGGCTGACGGTCGTCTGGGCGAGCGAGAGACCGGTCAATGACGAGATCAATAAAATTCCTGAGACAGCGGTTGAAAACATCCGCGAGAAGTTAGCGCGCGGGCACCGAAGGTCACGAGCAGACATGAGGCGGCCTTTCCGACTGAACGACCCAGTTCCTGAACGAGGCGACTCATTCTAGATGAGATTCCTAATCTTTGCCACCAGCCCACCAGAAAATCTCGCCGGTATAATGCAACCTCCTCGGCGCTGTCACTCCGCTGAACATTTACATATTCGTAAGCCGTGAATCAGAAACCAATGCGTCCGATTGACCTTCCCCTTGCCTCCACCTAACATGTCTACCCAGTGGCCACACCCTCCAAAAACCCGCGGGGCAGACCATATCGCACTACCGAACCATGGAGAAACTCGGCGGCGGCAACATTCCTTGGCCGGACGTGGACGACGGCTCGACCTGCGGCCTCTATCTCGGCGGGGATGCACAGCTTGCAAGTCGGGTGCGCTTATTCAGGAGCATCATCGTCGACACCAGCGATAGCAACGTGCAGAAATACTGCGGCATTTCGAAGAACCTCGGCCATCCGACCGAGCAAGGGGACGTGAGGGACCTTTACGGCGAACGGCGCTGGTTTGGAGGGTTTTCACAACCGCCAATGGCGGGTTGTTTTTCGACTCACGCGGCGATGGCTGCGGCCTCAAAGCCTATACCCTGACATCCCAGGCCAGAACGCCAGATCGACTTCCTGTGCCAGTTATTCTCAGCCCAATTCCGTGGTTCTGTATCTCAGAAAAGCCTCTATGAGATCGAAGCATTTGATGACAGTTATCCTGGGCCTGCTGGCTATTGCGGCGCTCGGTTTTTCTTTCTTGTTTTATAGTGCGTGGCGAACACGACGAGCCGCGGAGGAGTTTGTACGTGACCTTCGCGCAATGAACGTGGGCCAAGCCTCGTTTCAAGAAGTAGCGTCACTTTCGGCGGCGGTATTCCTCGTACATCCAGGACAAAGCCGGTACTTGCACTTCGGAAGACTGCAAGTTTGCCGTCGTGTTCAAAAACCGGCCTGCACTTCTGACACAGGCGAAAACGATAATTCGGCAGTTGGTTGAAAACATGATCAGAACAGAGGAAATCAGACTGCCAGTAGACTAACGGCCGAACAGTCGTGATGAGTCCCGCGCGCTTATGCCACCTAGCCCATCCATAGAAGTGCGGCGAGTGGGACCGTACTGCCACCCTCTGGCTACAAATGATACAATGATTACAACAGTTACATAGGAGGATCAATGAAGCAAGCACGTTCAATGGTGCTCAGTATGCGCCTGCCAGTGGAGAGTGGAAGACGCTTGAAGCGCATCGCGAATCGGCACGGCTGGACGCCGAGTGACGCTAGCGCTCGCTTCGTGGAAGAGGGCTTAAGGCGGTCGGAATTTGCCTTCTTGGATTTTCGCGATTCACCGGCGGGTCGGCAGGCCTATATCCAGGGAAGCACACTGGCGATATGGGAAGTCATGCTGCTTCTTCGGAGCTACAAAGGAAAGGTCAAGGACGTGGCCAAACATCTAAAATGGTCCGAGGCGAAGGTTCGAGCTGCCCTTAACTACTCGGAGGCATTCCCCGGAGAGGTGAACGAGGCGATTGCAGAGAACGATTCCACCGATTTCGACAGCCTAAAGCGCATGCTCCCCCAAGCGGTCGACTTTGCCGCCAGAAAGACTAAGCGGCGCTGAGATGCTCAAGCTGCTTCTCGATGAGCACATTTCCCCAGAGGTCGCGAACGGCGTTCAACGCCGGAATCGATCACTCGTTATTCACCCGATGGCGCAGTGGGGGAGCGGAAACTTCCTTGGAAAAGAAGATTCTGCTTGCTTGTTGGAAGCAGCGAAGCAGAGGTTGACGCTGGTTACTTATGATCGCAGGACGATTCCTCCATTACTAAAGGTATGGGCAGAAGAAGAGCGGGCCCATGGCGGCGTGATTTTTGTCGATGAAAAGACAATCTCGCCGGCAGACATTGGGAGGCTCGTCCGCGCCCTGATTTCGCTCGCTGGCGAGGCCGGGGAAATGGACTGGACCAACCAAGTGTACTTCTTGCGGAGCGGACGCTGACGCGTCGCCACGACCATACAACCCATTCTGTGAGCGATTTCCCGAATGCCGCGTTCTTGCGCAAGCGGGCACTGTGTGTGCGAGTTGTGTGCCAGATTTGACCTCTCGAATTAGCGCGATGACTGACGGCACATCAGCCGGGCTCCTCGGTGCACGCCCCAAAATCGGCATACTCTTAGTTTAGGGTAGTATGTGCCGACAGTATGCCTCTTAGTTAGTAACCACCTCAGGCACGTCAGGCCGCGACGCCGGTAGCCAGGGCTTAATCGCGAGATCTTGATACATCGGGTAAGATGCTCCATTTCTATTAACCCAGCCCAACTTTCTTGCGATCTCGCGTTGGTACCGGCTCATTCGCAGCACGTCGGTACGCGGTATGGGTTTACCGATAAAGTGGAAATCCTTAGGCTGCTTCAAAGTTATTGCGTCTGGATTTATCAGCGGGAGTTCGGATGCTGCCTCCACCAGTTCACCGTAGCTCAAGCGGCGGTTTGTCGGACCGTGCACTACGGTGCCGTTCTCTGCTCGGCAGTCTCTCTTCTTTGCCTTCCATTGCTGGGCCGCAGCTGTAATAAGCACTACACGTGCCTGGGCCCCCACTTGACGCATCGGGGTAAAAGTACTTGCCACACCGCCGCTGCTACCGGTACGCAAACCCTGATAAATCGAAGGAATCGTTGGGGCCTGCTCGACATGAATGGTGGACCAATCAACCTCCAATTCCTCCGCGATCATCATCGGAGTATATGTACGCGAGCCCTGTCCAAGTTCTGGGTTTTTCTACAAGAATCGTGATCTGATTGTCGGCAGTAATTCTCACCCATGCGTTGGGCTGGAAGACCTTGAATGGTCCACCTGAGGCCGGTTCCCGAACTTGTGCGCGTGTGGGTAGAGAGAAGCCGAGAATGAGGGCTCCGGCAGTCTGAGCGCTCGTCTTCAGAAATTCACGCCCACTAAATTGTGCTGGATGACTCATCAGGCGTTCTGTCCTGACGCGCGCTGGATCGCGCGGCGAATCCTCTGATAGGTGGCGCAGCGGCAGATATTGCCGTTCATGGCCTCGTTGATTTGCTCGCGTGTTGGATGGGGAGTCCTGGCCAAAAAGGCCGCAGCTTGCATGATCTGTCCCGACTGGCAGTAACCACACTGCGGAACCTGCTCGGCAATCCAGGCGCGTTGAACCGGATGGCTGCGATCGGGTGAGAGACCTTCAATCGTTGTGATCTTCTTCGCTCCGATCGAATCAACTCGCGTTTGGCATGATCGCCGTGCCTCGCCATCCAGGTGTAGCGTGCATGCACCGCAGAGTCCCATGCCGCAGCCATACTTAGTGCCCGTGAGCCCGAGGGTGTCGCGCAAAACCCAAAGCAGCGGGGTGTCAGGTGCAACATCGATTCGATATGACTCTTCGTTTACTGTGATCGCTATATTGGTCATAAATCACACACCGAGCTGAACTTTCTCTTACGGTACCGTGACTTGCGGGAAGGCGAAAACACGATTGGGACGAATCGTAGACTCTACGTGATCAAGCGTATCGATCATCAGTAGATTGCGCTGCGATGTTTCAGCTTGCGCCCCCGCGCTGCTGCACGGATGTCCGCCGGGTTGGCGCGCCGCCGTCTACAACAGTTGCTTCCGACCGAAACTGGATTTATGAGATGGGTTCTGGCGTCCAGGCCCTTCTGCGTGATGGAAGACGTGGGTTACTTCCGGATAGCCGAAGATTACCGGCCAACTCTCTGCATCACACCCCGAGAAGCTGTAGCCGGAAAGGGCCCGATGCCTTCAGGCTTAAAGCTCTGATGCCAATGCTTACTCGGAAGGCCTCGACGTCCTCGCTGCAAAATGGCGGGACTTGTATTTTTCGATGTGGGCAGGAGCAACAATTCGAGTTGTTGTCGAACGATGGCATGATCCCTACGGATTCCGGCGAAGGCGACGTTTCTTCCACCACACCATTGTCCAAAAGAAGGCAATTAGAATCACTGCGACAAAATAAGGAAGATTTGAAACGATCCACAAGACTCTCTGGATACGTTCCCGGAGCTTCGTGGCTCTTTGAACTGACTCCGCCGAGATTGTGACAGATTCGCTCCAATTCAAGTTCTTGAGGCGAGCTAGGAATCCTTGACGAACGCAACCTCCGAAGTTGTACACGCCAATCACGTGCGAGAAGTGGTTGGCGACCATCAAATCGCGTGAGAATTCTTCCCAATTAAGCCTGGCAAAATGAGGATCTGAGGCAGGACCCGTTGTGCTTCCGACTGCGATGGTCTGTGCTTCCGGACCGTAGACCCAGATCAATGCGGAGTCGAGACTTGGATTGAAGCTGGTGTAAAGCATCAAAACTTCTCGATCGCCCCGGACATCCACTATGCCGGTAAGCCGTTCAAGGACAGACGATCGGACGGCGCGCTCGTCTTCTATAAACGGAAACTGGTAGGTTTCGACCTGATACCCATGCGACCGAATCTCTCGCATGAGCGCGGAACACGTATATTTCGCTTCTCGGACGCGTCGCGTATCGACATAACGCCCCGGCAGAGTCAAAAACAAACGGAATCTGCGGCCTTGCCTCAGTGTCGCGAAATCCTGGATGGTGGGTTCAATGTCCAGACCGATCGCCGCCCATCGCAGCTCGTTGGCAGTCGTCCACTTCTCAAAATCACTGAAGCGAACTTCCGCTTGCCGACCGTTGCTGGCGTTCAAGTAGTAACCTTGTTCCGGTGGGCGCGTGAGCCAAGCAGTCACCGGGATGCCGTCACGGTTCAATTCACGCACAAGGCTCGCCCGATCAGCGGTTAAATCTGGAAGAGCGAGGGCGATACCCGCCTTCAGCTCTATCAAATCCGCGACGACTCCCGGCTCCGAGAGCATTGATTTGAGTTCCCCGGTGGACTGATCAGAGGCGAAGACGATATGAGGCGGCTCCCCTCCTTTTTCGCCCCGCACCCGAATGTCTTCTGGAGAACTCCTGCTCGGTAGCGGAGCCAGGTTCACCACTTCAGAGGAACTGGCTGCCAGTAGCACGACCCAAAGCCAGACGGCTATTACATTTCTATAGCAGGGGTTGCTGCCGCGATTCGTCGTGGCTAGCGAGGATTGTCGCGTTACTGACTCTCCTTAACGATGCGTCCGTTGAGCGGCTGAACGGGCCGAACATCGCGCGGATAAAGCGCGGCGAACTCGCTGACCTGCCCTGCAGAGATGTCCATCGGAGTCCTCAGCACAAACCAGGTGACGCCCTCAGTGCAGGGCGGAGCCGTCAGCGACCCCGTGTATGTGTAATAGGAGGTGTCGCGGGGCAGCAGGCCGGTGGGATTCACCTCGGCTCCCGCGATCAGTTCCTCTTTGCCCGGGGTTTTGGGCATATGCTCCCAAAGTTGCTGAATGATGGCATTCGCGCGGCCAGCCTTGAGAAGAACAGCGACTCCAGCAACCTTGCCGTCGCTGGATTCGTGCATCAAGTGGGCTACCATATCGTAGGGCTTACCGTGAATGGATTCTTCGCTGGGATGGTGAAAATGGAATTGCGTCAGTTCGTAACGCTGGTCTCCCACGAATAGCAAATTCCCGTTTCCCGGCGCGTAGTTCACCCGAACCGCAGTGTAGCCATTGTTAATGATTTTGAGGGGCCCGCTCTTGTATTCAAACCGGATGGCGGGGAGTTCGACTTTTTTTGCCTTCCGAATGTCGATGGGAGACTGTTCCTTGCCCACCTTGCAGGCAGCGTAGTCCGGATCCAAGTCGCCCCAATGCTCGGGTCCGCTTGCTCCTTCCTAACTCCATCGTGTCTCCCACTGGGCGCGTGGACCTGCAGAGGGTAAGGCGGCCGTAACAACGAGCAATACGATCACCATCCAAACTTTTCGCAAATTGCCCTCGCTTTGCGCTCAACCGGCTTATATTCCTGGTTGAGGGCCCCTGCCGAATCTATTTGCAGTGAGTATGCCAATTGTCCGAAATGTATAATTCGTCTACCATCAAAGTATGAATGTTAGGCAGCACGCTGATGCAGCAATCTCCAGAATTGCCACAGCCATCGGCGAGCCGGCAAGAGCTCGTATACTCTGCTGCCTGATGGACGGCCATGCACGGACCAGCACGGAGCTCTCGGTGGTGGCTGAAGTGAGTCCGTCAACGGCCAGCGTACACCTGAATCTCTTGAAGATGGCACATCTGGTGAAAGTGCGCGTCCAGGGAAGGCATCGCTTCTACAGCCTGGATGGGCCCCCCGTGGCCAATGCGCTTGAATGCCTGAGTGTGCTCGCCGCGGCCGGAGGCTTTCGCGAAAAATTCGTGCCGAACACGCCGAGCGATCTACGCGCGGCACGGACTTGCTACGATCACATTGCGGGCGCGATGGGGGTATCGCTGCATGATCGCTTCAAGGCACTCGGGTGGCTGTTAGCCGTTCCAAACGGCACCGACAACGAGTACGACTTAAGCCCGGAAGGTACGACTGCATTTGAGGCTCTTGGCGTTGACATCGAGGCGACGCGGAGGCTGCGGCGTCGCCTCGCATGCGCCTGCCTGGATTGGAGTGAGCGGCGGCCCCATGTCGGCGGAGCACTGGGGGCGGCTTTGCTGAGGATTGCACTGAAAAGAAAATGGGTGGTCCAGGATCTTGACAGCAGAGCTCTGGACGTGACAACTCTTGGGCGACGCGAAATGCTGACTCGATTCGGCTTTCATGTCTGATTGGGCCCGAGTCACGGGCAACCCTGAAGTAATCCCAAAGTAAGGGTT
>OBLW0100003979.1_pt1 | contig 11379 bp, 13 predicted proteins | sample 1520161 | NCBI WGS metagenome assembly OBLW01 (sample SAMEA3539309, study PRJEB22396) | soil metagenome | biome: tundra; feature: field; material: soil | place: USA | collected 2010-05 | depth 0.15 m
CGAGATGCCTAAGTGACTGGAGTTCAGACGTGTGATCTTCCGATCTGTACGCTGAGTTTGAAGGCTTCCATGGGCGTGAAGGTCGAGAATGAATCGCCCAGCAGCAGAATGGTCGCGTGCCGCCGCTGGTTGACGGGCATGTTTTGCAGCGCCTTCAAGGTAAGGTTTTCCTCCGGGCTGTTCGCAGCAAAGAGTTCCTCGACGATGACTACCTGATAATGCACCTGGGTGAAACGCAACAGGAAATCACTGTGCGTGGCGGCGGTATGAACCTTGTAGCCCAGTTCCTGCAACGCCGCCTTGGCGGTTTCGAGCCATTCCGGCGTGGAAAAGGCGATCAGGGCCGGCCGGTCCTCGGCGGTGACAAAATCAAATGAGCCAGTCATGTTTTTTTAATTTTCAGGAGCAGCGGCGGTGGGGCACCGGCGATGGATTTCATCCGCAGCGATCCGGCGGAGTTGTTCAGTTCGCCATGCGCCTTTTTGCAGTTGTCAATGCCGCGCGCGACGACGCTGCGCTTGGTGCAATAAGCCAGGGCCGTATCTTCGGTGATGAGCCCTTGCTCGAAAGCCTCCAAACAGGCCTGGTCAAAGGTGCGCCAGCCAAACGGATAACTGGCCTCAATGATTTCATAAAAACTTTTGCCGTCGGATTCGCCCAAGCGAACGGTTTCCTGCGTGCGGAGGTTTGCCCCCATGATTTCCAGCAACGCCAGACGTCCACCACTAATTTTCGGCGCAAGCCGCTGGCTGACCACCCAGCGCAGCGTGTCGGAAAGCCGGATGCGCACCTGTTCCTGCTCTTCCGTATCAAACATGCCCAGGATGCGGTTGATGGTCTCGCCGGCATTGATGGTGTGCAGCGTGCTCAAGACCAGATGCCCGGTCTCCGCCGCGCTCAAGGCGATTTTGACCGTTTCGCGGTCGCGCATTTCCCCGACCAGGATCACCTTCGGCGCCTGGCGCAGCGCTGCGCGCAGGCCGTTCGCGTAGCTGTCAAAATCAATGCCCAGTTCGCGCTGGTTGAAGGTCGCCTTTTTGTGCGGATGCACATATTCCACCGGGTCTTCCAGCGTGACGACGTGAACGGCCTTGGACTCATTGATCTCGTTGAGGATGGCGGCCAGCGTCGTGGATTTGCCAAAACCCGTCGCGCCAGTCACCAGCACCAGGCCGGTTTTTTCCTTGGGGATCTGCTTGAAGATATCCGGGAATTTTAAATTATCCAGCGTCGGAATGGAGGCATTGAGCTGGCGGCAGACGATGGAATAATTGCCCCGCTGGGCAAAAATATTGACCCGGAAACGGGCCTGCTCACCCAAGGCATAGGAGGCGTCGCATGAACCATGGCGCAGCAGGTCCTCGATCAGCCACAGATTGTCGCCAAAGATGTTTTGCGCGATGGTTTCGATCTGAAACGGCGTCAGCTTTTCGATCGGCGGATTGAGCGTGACCGACTTGAGTTCGCCGTAGGCCTCCACTTGCGGCGGCCGGCCCACGGTGAACAACAGGTCGGAAACTTCCGGCTGCGACGCCAGCATTGTGGTCAGAATTTGATCCAGTTCGGGTCGCCGCATATATCAATTGTCATCATCATCCGGTGCCTGCGCCAGGAGCGGACGGAATTTTTTCTTGTCCAGCGCCTTGTCATAGGCATCCTCGGGCGTGATTCGTTTCATGCGGACGTGCTCCATGATGTGATCGTCCAGCGGCTGGTTGCCGGTCTTCTTGCCGACTTGGATCATGCCGTGGATCTGGTGGGTTTTGCCCTCGCGCACGAGGTTGGCAATGGCGGTGTTGAAGACCAGGACTTCAAAAGCCGCGACGCGCCCGCTCTTGTCGTTGCGCTTGAACAAAGTCTGCGCGACGACGCCCTTCAATGCCTCGGAAAGCGTCTGCCGGATTTTGTTCTGCTGGTCGGCGGGGAACACGTCAATGATGCGGTCCACCGTCTTGGCCGCGCTCTGGGTGTGCAGCGTGCCAAACACCAAGTGCCCCGTGGCCGCAGCGGTGATGGCCAGTTCGATTGTTTCCAAATCACGCATTTCGCCGACCAGAATGATGTCCGGGTCTTCACGCAGCGCCCCGCGCAGCGCCGTGGCAAACGACTTGGTGTGGACGCCGACCTCGCGGTGATTCACCAGGCAGCCCTTGCTCTCGTGGGTGAACTCGATCGGGTCTTCGACCGTGATGATGTGGTCCTTGCGGTTGCGGTTGGCGTAGTCAATCACCGCGGCCAGGGTCGTGGACTTACCGGAACCCGTCGGGCCGGTGATCACCACCAGCCCGCGGTGCAACATGGCGAATTTTTTCAAAACGGCCGGCAGCGGCGATTCAAATTTTTCAAAATCCTCGAAGGAAAGCACGCGACTGGGAATCTGCCGGAACACCGCGCAGATGCCGGCCTTGTCGTTGAAAAAATTGACGCGGAAGCGCGAGATTTTCGGGATTTCGTAGCCGAAGTCGACGTCGCCGGTTTCCTCGAAGGTTTTGATTTTGTAATCCGGCGCGATTTCGTAGAGCATCGCCTTGAGCACATCGCTTTCCAGCGGCGGGTAGTCCACGCGCTGCATTTCGCCGTTAATGCGCAACATGGGCGGGTTGCCCGAAGACATGTGCAGATCGGACGCCTTCTGCTCGAACATCAGATTGAAAAAAGCATCTATTTTAGCCATAAGTAATTTCCTGTGTGAAACACTAGCTATTGCCGCGCCAAACGCAAGCCATGAAACTAATGCCGGAAATCATCCGCGCCGAAATCGCCGCCCTCGGCGTCCTGCCCTTTGCCCGCTTCATGGAACTCGCGCTTTACTGTCCCGAATATGGATATTACGAACAGCAAAAAGACACCGTGGGCCGCCGCGGCGACTTCATCACCAGCGTCAGCACCGGCGAGCTCTTCGGCCAGCTATTGGCGTTCCAATTTGCAAACTGGCTGGAGGAACTGCGGACTGCGGACTGCGGACTGCGGATTGTTGAGGCGGGCGCGCATGACGGAAAGCTCGCCAAAGATATTTTGAGCTGGCTGCAATCGAATCGCCCGCAACTTTTCGCACGGCTCGAATACTGCCTCCTCGAGCCGTCCGTCCGCCGGCAGGAATGGCAACGCGAAACTTTGAAGCCGTTTGCCTCGCGCGTCCGCTGGCTTGCCGGTTTTAACGGCCCGCCGATTCAACCATTCAACGGAATTATTTTCTCCAACGAGCTTCTCGACGCCTTCCCCGTCCGCCGTTTCGGCTGGGATGCCAAAAATAAAAATTGGTTCGAATGGGGCGTCACCGTTGCCGGCGATCGGTTTGCCTGGGGGAAAATTCAGAATTCAGAATTCAGAATTCAGAATTCAGAATTGGTGGCCGTTTTGCCCGACAACTACACCATCGAGACTTCGCCCGCCGCCGAAAACTGGTGGCGTCAGGCCGCCGGAAGTTTGGCGCGCGGAAGACTGCTCGCGATTGATTATGGCCTCACCGCCGACGAACTTTTTTCGCCTGCGCGCACGCAGGGCACGCTCCGCGCGTATTTCCGGCATCACGTCAGCGACGACCTGCTGGCGAATCCCGGCGAACAGGATTTGACCGCCCACGTCAATTTTTCCGCCATTCAGCAGGTTGGCGAAGCCGCCGGACTGACGACCGAAAGTTTTCAGACACAGCCGCAATTTCTTACCCGCATTTTTGAAAAAGCCGTGCGGGACAAATCCTTTGGTGAATGGAGCGCCCGCCGCACCCGCCAGTTCCAGACGCTGACGCATCCGGAACACCTTGGCCGCGCCTTCCGCGTTTTGCTTCAGTCGCGCTGAAACTCGTAATTCAAAATCGAAAGACAATAAACTGCTGCTGTTTCAACGCGCAAAACCAACCGGCCAAGCGAAACCGGCAGCGCGCCCGAATTTTGGATCGCCGCCAGTTCGTTCACGGAAAAATCGCCTTCCGGCCCGATCCACACGCCAACGCTTTGCGGCAGGCGCTTTTGCTTCGATTCAAATTCGCGCAGCACGTCGCGCGGATGGCGGCGTTCCTTTTGCAGCGAACCGACGAGCGACAATTCAAACTGTTCCTGGCGCACAAGGAATTGCTCAATGGTCACCGGGGCCTCGATTTTCGGCAGCCAGGCGGCGCCGCATTGCTTGACAGCTTCGATGGCGACCTGCTGCCATTTGTCACGTTTGCTTTCCGCGCCTTCTTCGTCCAGCTGCGTCACCACGCGTTCGGACAATATTGGAACCACGCGTTGCCCACCAAGTTCGACCGCTTTCTGGATGATGCCCTCGATGATTTTTCCCTTGGGCAGGCCGACGAGCAGCGTGATCGCGCAGGGCGGGGCGGCCATGAAATTTTTCAGGGACACGGACAGGGTGAGGCTGGCGCGGGAGCTGGTTTCCACGGCGCAGAGGAATTCATTGCCGATGCCGTCCAGCACGGTGACGAGTTCGCCGCGTTGCAAACGCAGGACCTGCAGCGCGTGATGCGCTTCGCGCCCCTCAAGCCGGAGCGCGGCCCCGGCGCAATGTTCGGGCGGCAGGTAAAAGCGGTGCATGGTTCACTTGAAGAATTTTTTGGCCTTCTCAAAAAACCCCTGGGCGAGCGGTGCCTCCTGCCCGTTGCACAGCGCGGCGAATTCCTGCAGCTTGGCCTTTTGCTCGTGGTTCAGGCGCGTGGGCACTTCCAACTGCACCCGCACGTGCAAATCGCCGTGGCCATAGCCCTGCAGGTTTTTCACGCCCCGGCCCTTGATGCGGAACAGCGCGTTGGGCTGCGTCCCGGCGGGAATTTTGACCGTCATTTTGTTTTCGAGCGTGGGCACTTCAATTTCCCCGCCGAGCGTGGCCTGGATGAAACTGACCGGCACTTCGCAAATCAAATCATCCCCGTCGCGCTTGAAAATCTCATGCTCCCGGACGTGCAGGACCACGTAAAGGTCGCCGTTTGGACCGCCGCGAAAACCCGCCTCGCCGTTGCCGGACGAGCGCAGGCGCGAACCGGCATCCACGCCCGGCGGGATGCGCAATTTGATTTTTGAAGTGCGTTCCTTTTTACCGTTGCCGTGGCAGGTTTTGCACGGCTTCTCCAAAATGCGCCCCGCGCCTTTGCAGTGCGGACAGGTCTGCGCGATGCTGAAAATGCCGCGCGCCATGAGCACCTGGCCGCGTCCACCGCATGTCGCGCACGTCTTTAATTTGGAGCCATGCTCCGCGCCGGAGCCGTGGCAGGTTTCGCACTGGTCAAGCTTGGTGACGGAAATTTCCTTTTCGCAGCCGAGCGCGGCCTCTTCGAGCGAGATTTCGAGGTCATAGCGCAGGTCGTCGCCCCGCTGGGGTTCCGAAGGGTCGGCTTGCCGGCCGCCGCCAAAGAGGTTTTCAAAAATGCTTCCGCTGCCGCCGAACACATCGCGGAAAATTTCCGCCGGATCGTGAAAACCGCCGCCAAACCCTCCCCGCGCGCGCTGGCGCGGATCGAATGCCGCGTGGCCATGCTGGTCGTAGGCGGCGCGTTTTTGCGGGTCGCTGAGAACTTCGTAAGCCTCGCCCAGTTCCTTGAATTTTTCTTCCGCCGCGTGGTCGCCCGGATTTTTGTCCGGGTGATGTTTTACAGCCAGCTTGCGGTAACTTTTTTTGATTTCCTCAAAAGAGACTTCGCGGCTGACTTCGAGAACCTGGTAATAATCGCGTTTGGCCATTTCTTTCCGCTTCAAAAGCGGGCGCAAACTTAAGGAAACTGCGGCAAATGGCAAGTGTTAATGGCCGGCCGGATCGAAGCCGGCCGACTACGGGCCCCGCCGCCTTGACGGGTCGCCCGGCTACGGTCTAGCCTGCGGGAACATTCATGCCTTCCGAACATCCCATCCGCCGGGAAACCGCGCACCAGCTGGCGCGGCTGGCGTTGTTCAGCTTCCTGATGACGTTCATCCTCGCGCGGGTGTTCGTTTTTCTGATCATGGCCGACGCCATGCCTAATCTTTATTTCTTCATGCACGGCACGCACGTGCATCATTTGAACTACGGCATCTTTCTGCTGGCCGTGGTGGCCGGTTACAGCGTGTTTCGTCGGCCCGTTGGCCGCGCGGCCGAAACCACGGCGCTCCTGTATGGCGTGGCGATGGGCCTGACGTTCGATGAATTCGGGATGTGGCTGCACCTGGGCGGCAGCTACTGGCAGCGGGCGAGCGTGGACGCGGTGATCGTGGTGTCGGCGTTGTTCGCACTGGTGGCGTTCGCGCGAACTTTAAAGAAACTCGAGTCGCATCATTGCTGGCTCTTCATCATCCTGCTGGTCACGGTGCTGGGGTTTGGCGCGGTCATCTATCTCGCCGGCAACCGGCTGGGCGACGTAGTGGGGCCAACTCTTCAGGAGTTGGAATCCGCATCTTCGCCTTGAAGCCCAAAGGCCTGCTTGAATGAAACCTCATCTTCCCTTTGCGCTCACCAGCTTCTCGTCGCGGAGGTGAAAAAAAGGCCATCCGAAGGAATGGCCTTTTCAATCCCGGAAAAACGGGCGCTTAAGCCGCCTTCTTGGTCTTGGCGCCCTTCTTGGTTTGGACGGCCGCTTTTTTACGTTTGATGTAGGCCTTGCGCCGTTTTTTGTGTTCGTCTTTGTTGTGTTGTTTGCCCATAAGTGTCTTTACTTTGTCCGCGCGTTGCGGTTTTGTGAATGCACTATGAAAGTTTACGCGCGACGATTCAACCTTTATCTGGCGCTGGTCACGATGCTGGTGTTGATTTGCGGCTGCCAGACGCACAAGAAAAAAGAAAATCTTGCCGCCTTGCGGGTCCACTTGCAGGCCAATCCCAACGACGTTGGCGCTACCCAGACGGTTTCCGTGCTCCGGTCCACCCCCGTTTCCGTGACCATCGGCCACGACCCGGTCTTGTCGGAGGCCAACATTCTCACGGCCCGGGTGATTGACACGCCCGGCGGTTTCGCGGTTGAAGTTCAATTCGATGAAAGCGCCACCCTGATGTTGGAACAATATTCCGCCGCCAACCCCGGACGCCACTTCGTCATCTTCGGCCAGTGGGGCGACAAACTGGTGAACGGCCGCTGGCTGGCCGCACCGTTGATCACGCGCCGCATCTCCAACGGCGTTCTGGCGTTCACGCCGGACATTTCCCGTGACGAGGCCGACCAGCTTGTGCTGGGCCTGAATAACGTCGCCGCCAAGGTTCACAAGGGCATGTTCAAAACATGAGCTTCAGCGTGGGCCGTCGCACAATCCTGATTGCCGGGGCGCTGCTTTTGTTTTGCCGCGCAAACCTTTCTGCACAGACGCCGTTCCAGTTTCCCACCGCCAATCACGCGCTTTATCAACCGGGCGGCGAACTTAATTTTTTCGCCCCGACGGCGCCCGACAAACCGTGGACGAGTGGCAGCTTCGGCTGCGTGCGCGACAACGGCACACGAATGCACGAAGGTCTCGACATCCGCCACCTGCAGACCGACCGCCACGGCGAGCCGACCGACCCCGTCATGGCCACCGCCGACGGCACGGTGGTTTATTTCAGCAGGAAGCCGGGGCTGTCTAATTACGGTGATTATATCGTCCTTCGCCACGTCATCGACGGCCTGGAAATTTATTCGCTCTACGCGCATCTAAGCGAGGTCCGGCCGACTCTGGTCATCGGCCAGCCGGTCAAGGCCGGCGACGTCATTGGCACAATGGGCCGCACCTCCAGCGCCGAAGCCATCGCCAAGGACCGCGCGCACGTCCATTTTGAATTGAACGTGTTGATCAACGACAATTTCGCGGTGTGGTTCAAGAAGAACAGCACGCCGGGCGAACGCAATGACCATGGCGAATGGAACGGTCAGAATTTGAACGGGCTGGATGTGCGCGAGCTGTTGCTCGCTGAAAAAAACGCGAAATTCAGCTTGCGGGATTTTCTGCGAGGCCAGACCGCGCTGTGCCGTGTGCTGGTGCGCGCGACGAATTTTCCGTATCTGAAACGTTACGCCGCGCTCGTCCTCAAAAACCCCGTCGCCGAAAAGGAAGGCGTGGCCGGTTATGAAATCGCCCTGAATTACAATGGCGTTGCGTTCGCCCTGCTGCCGCGCGCCGCGTCCGAAATCAAAAGCGGCGCAAAATTTCAACTGCTCTCCGTGAACGAAGCCGTGCAAAAGGCGAATCCCTGCCGTAAACTGGTGGTGAAGCGCGGCAGCCGCTGGCAGTTGACCGACAAGGGCGTCCGCGAACTGGAATTGCTGACCGATTGAAGCGATGACTGTGAAAACGACCATCTGACCGGCAGGCATGATTGTTCTCCTCCTGGCCGCGTTGTGTTTGCTCAGTGGTTGCGCCACGAAGGATTATTACCGGCTCAAACAGACTCGCGACGACATTGATTGGAAAATGACGCGGTATCGGAACGAATTTGCTTTTAACGCCATTCCGGCCGGGTTTGAGGCACCGGTGAACGCCGCCTATCAAGGCCTACCAGACGGCTTTTGACGCGGCGCTCAAGCAGGCGGGCAACAACGACAACGCCCCGACCCCGGACAATGTCAAGCAAATGGCCGACCAGTTGCTCTCGCTCCTCGGCGCAATCCCCGTCGTTCCCTAGCCGGAACCGTTGTTGCGATCGGTTTGGGCGGATAAAATTCCGCTGGCGGTTCGCACGCGTTGAGTTATTTTAATTCTGCCAGCAAGAAAATGTGCCGCGACCTGAAAAAGCCCGTTGAGCCGCCGCGATTCAGTCGCAACCGCCGCGCGTTCACACTTATCGAACTGCTTGTCGTCATCGCCATCATCGCCATTTTGGCGGCGATTTTATTGCCGGCTTTGAGCCGGGCTAAAAACAAGGCGAAAGATATTTCGTGTTTGAACAATCTTAGACAGCTTGAACTTTGTTTTCATCTTTATGTGTCAGACAATGGGGATCTCATGCCCCCCAACAATTTTGTTTATGACATTGGTTCCCAACAGGCAATTCCCGGGAACGAAGGGCCTTCATGGTGCACAAACCTTGCGCCCTACGATGCCGATCCGGCGGGCATCAAGGGCGGCCTGCTTTTTCAATATAATTCTTCCATTGGCATTTATCGGTGTCCGGCGGATCAATCAACGTTAGAAACTCCGGGCGGTGTGAAAATTGCCCAACCACGATTACGAAGTTACAACCTGAGCCAGTCCGTCAACGGGTTGAGTTATGTCGGGCAAATTTCCTCCTATACTCCGCATTACAGCAAGCTAACCGAGATCCGAACCCCGGTACCCACGGGGCTGATTGTGTTTTTGGATGTAAATGAAGATGAAATTTTGGATGACGAGTTCGGCATTCCGGTGGCAACCGATCCATGGAACCAAGGCTATTGGTGGGATGTTCCCGGGAATCGCCATAATCAAGGCTGCGATCTTTCCTTTGCCGACGGGCACGTTGAACATTGGAAATGGAAAGCGCCCATGCTCGTCACGGTTCCGCGCGGCTCGGAACAGGCGGTGGCCAACAATCAATGGAACGATTACAACCGGATGGAAGCTGGCTTTCGACAGGATTTCAATTAAGCGTGTACAACCCGCTAGGTTTCCCGTCCCGTACGGTTTAGGATGGGTTCGTGCTGGCAGGCATAAAATCCTCGAGTCGCAAGGATCTCAAAACCCGGTTTAAATTTTGGAGCAGCCTGTTTACGGCGTCACATAATTGCCTGATTTTGAACTCACGCTGGCGGTTTGTGGGCGTTGGGCTATTTTAATGCTGCGAATTAGATAAATGTGCCGCGACCTGACCAAATCCGATGAGCCGCCGCGATTTCGGCGCCGGCGAGGTGCGTTCACGCTCATCGAACTGCTGGTCGTCATTGCCATCATTGCCATCCTCGCGGCGATGCTGCTGCCAGCTTTGAGCAAGGCGAAGCAACGGGCGCAGTCCATCGCGTGCCTGAACAATATGAAACAGCTCGAACTCTGCTGTCATCTTTATACCAACGACAATAACGACTATCTCGTCCCGAACAATTCAGTCTATATCTTCGGCGGTGGTGGCCAGGATGAAAAAGGGGTGTCGTGGCTGCTGGACTTGGATGCCGCGCATGAAATGGATCCATCCAACATCGTTAATGGACTTTTATTTCAATACAACTCTTCACTGGGAATCTATCATTGCCCTGCTGACTATTCGCGTTTGGAAAATGACAGCGGACAGGTCATACCGCAATTGCGCTGGCGCAGTTACAACATGAGCCAGTCCTATAATGGTTATCCGGAGTTCAGCACGATGTATTATCCGGTCATTCCCGCCTACGAAAAATTCACCCAGATACGTCATCCGGCTCCCAGCGACCTTTTTGTGATGATCGATGAAAATTCCGATACCCAGGAAGATGCGGAATTTGGTTGCCCGCCAATTGGAGGGGAGTTTCAAGAATACATCTGGTGGGACATGCCCGCCGACCGTCACAACCAAGGCGCCAATCTGTCTTTCGCCGACGGCCACGCCGAACGATGGAAATGGGTTTTCCCGAAAACAGCTTACGAACTAGGCGAACCGGTTGCGACGCAAGAAACGGCCGACTATCAACGCATTCGCCATGCGATGAAACAGCCAGCCGACAACTAACGCTTTGCTTGGTTTTCGGTCTCTGTCCGGCTAAGTTGTCCGCGCGCCGACCGCCATAAAGTCCCAGATCCGCGAGGAGCTCGAAGCCCGGTTCAAAACTTGGGAGCAGTCCGTTTATCGCATGACGTAATCACTCGAACTTGTCGTTGGCAATTTACTGGCATTGAGTTATTTTAATTCTGCGTATTAATAAATGTGCCGCGACCTGACCAAGCCCGATGAGACGCCGCGATTCTGCCGTCGCCGCGCGTTTACGCTCATCGAACTACTGGTCGTCATCGCGATCATCGCCATTCTCGCGGCACTGCTGCTGCCCGCGCTAGGCAACGTCAAACTCAAGGCCTATGGCATCCAATGTATGAATAATCACCGGCAGTTGGCCCTGGCCTGGAAAATGTATGTGGATGACAGCCATGATTTTCTTCCTTATGCCAGCTATTTCCCTTATGGCTCTTCCTTCGCAGCTGAAAACAAATATGCCTGGGTCACGGGTCAACTGGATTTCGATCCCAATAATCCATCAAACTGGGATGTGAATCAGGATCTAATCAACAGTCCGTTGTGGCCATATTGCAGCAAGAGCGCCGGCATTTGGAAATGTCCGGCGGATCATTCTTTCGTCACCGTTAATGGTGCACAAAAACCCCGCGTGCGCAGCATGTCCATGAACATCTGGGTGGGGGGATTTCTCGGCTATGACGGCGGGTTGTCCGGCGGGGCTGGTTATGCCAATCCATCCCAGCCTCCCGGAACGCGTGGCGGCAACCCATGGCGGGTCTATCTTAAATCGGGTGAGTTCATTGATCCCGGCCCAGCGGGAACTTTTCTGTTTCT
>OBLW0100003981.1_pt1 | contig 11375 bp, 9 predicted proteins | sample 1520161 | NCBI WGS metagenome assembly OBLW01 (sample SAMEA3539309, study PRJEB22396) | soil metagenome | biome: tundra; feature: field; material: soil | place: USA | collected 2010-05 | depth 0.15 m
TGCAAAATGCATCGTGTAAAACATAACAGAGGCGCCCCCCCGGTCCAAAGGATTTAACAGTATGAACTTGTGTTTCGCATTTCGAAACGGCTTACGAGGCGGTCATGGATGCTAACCATTTGTTGCGATTGCACATATTCGAAATACGGATTATGGAAGACTCGGCCTTCTCTGACCCGGTGTTGTGCGGACCAAAACATCGATTTAGTACATTAGGGTGTTTTGTTGGGCTTGAGAGAATTTTCCGGCCAAGGACTTTCAGGCTCCAACCACGCGATCACCGCACCAGCGTAGCCGCCATCAACCCTACGACGACTTCATTGGCGATGGCTCGCACGGTGAGCGATTTCAGTTCTTTGCCGGGTTGCAACGGGAGATCGAGCACGGTCGCCGCGCCACCTGGAATGGGGCCGCCGCGGCCTTTGAATGCCGCGATCTCGAGCACCCGAATCTCCCCGGTCTTCAGGTTGACGCGGATGGGAAGCGGTTCCGGGCGCCGGAACTGGAAATCGTCGATGAAGTAGTCCTGTTCAATGGGCCACCAGTTGGTGGGGTTTTCCAATGCAAGCCTCTCTACCGACCCATCGGCATAGGTCACGGCCACCTCGCCATTGGGGAAACGGCTCTGCATGGGATTGGTCGAACCCGCCATGAGGAGGACAATTCCTCGTGCCTTTCCGGACAACGGCACGGCGACTTCCTTCGGGTAGTTGTCCCATTGCGATACGAAGACCACGTTCTTCGCTCCGGTCTCACCCGGAATCGCCAGCGGAACGCCATTGGGAAGCGTAATACGGCCGCGGCCGGCGCGGGCCGCAACGCGAAGACCCGTGTCGTCGATCTCGGCCGTCGCGTTGACATGCCCGGCCCAGGCGCCAATGCCCTGCTTCGGCGTGGCGAGCGAAACGAAGGGGGAACGCGGCGAGCGGTACTCATTCTTGAAGATCTGCGTCACGCGGTCGTTGAAATACCCGGTGAGCTCAACCGGGGCAGTCCTCCTGGGGATCTGGTCGATCCAGTCGCGCGGCGGGGCGATTGCCGTGTCGCGCGGCCTGGCCGCCGTGGGGCGTACAGGCGCGGGCGCGGGTTGCGCGGCGGTTCTCCATTGGATTCGCACCTGGTACTTTTGCGCGGCGGGAGTTTGAATTTCAAAGCGAGCGGGCTCGGCGCCGGGGATCGGCCGCATGGCGACAACGCGGCCATCAATGGTCACCCTCGGCGCATCGCCGTGCATGGGGAGTTGCAGGCGCAGCGGCAAAGGCTTCGGGAAACGTTGCTCGATGACATAAGTATCGGTTGCGCCGCTGCGTTGAAAAGTGATGCTGGCATCGGCGTGGCGGAGCGAAGCGTGGTTCCAAGCCGCGGGAAGTCCGGGAACAATGAGGAGTTCGCCGGCCAGCGCGTCGGGCCGTAGACCGAAAAGTCCCTCGACGATCGCCCGCGAGGTGACACCGCCTCCATCGGCAAAGTCGCGCTGGGACTCCCGGCGGTAAACATCGAGATAGTTCAACGTCCCGACGTTACCCGGACAGATGCCCATGAACATGCTGGCGAGGAGTGCGCTCTTGGCGATGCGAAAAGCTTCGTCGGGCCGGCCCGCTTGCCAAAAGCCGAGGGCGGTGTGAATGTTTTCGCCCATGACGACATTGTTGATGGACCAACTGTAGGGCATCCAGTCGGTGGTCGAGAGCACGTGGTATGTGTCGTCGGTGGGGACACCGGGACCAGCGACGGGAATGTGCGGCATGTAGGTGCCGACGTAGTCGGCCATTCGGTGCGCCTCGGACGGAGTCGCCAGGCCCGCGTCCATGGTGTGATAGAAGCTCCACAGGGCCGCGCTGGGATGGAGAAGTTGCAGGCCCAGGTAGTCCCGGTATTCGCCGAACGTGCCGCGGTCGGGCATCCAGAGGAATTCGCGCATCGCGCGGGCGATGAGAGCCGCTTCGGTGGCGTACGGAGTGGGATCCTTGCCGAGCAGGCGCGCTAGCTGTGCGGCTTGCGTGTTGTGATAGTAGTTGTAGGCGCTGGCATGGGTGGTGCCGCCGCCATTGTATCCGAGGTCGTCGCTGGCCCAGATGACGGCGTAAGCCTCGTAAAGAGGCAGCTTTTCCGGGCCGTATTCGCGGCGGAAGAGACGGCGTTCCCACGCCAGGTGGCGCTCGATGACCGGCCACATTCTGCGCGCAAAATCAAGATCGCCGGTCCAGTGAAGGTGGCGGAACAGCGCGTCGATATACACCGTGTTCATGTCGTAGTGGGAACCAGAAATGTCGCCGTTGCTATGCAGAGCGGCCTCGCTGCGCGCAAGGTTGGAAGCTTCGTCGGGTGGAGGCAGTTTTTCGGGGATGGGGTCGGTGTTTTGGCGCGTGGCCCAATAAGCCAGGTGACGCCGGGCGCGGTCGTGCCAGCCGAGGGCGTCGGGGGCATAGGGACCACGCCAGCCGAGCAGCTTGGAGCGCCAGGCAACCGCGCCGTGCATCACCGCGCCTTGCGGTTCGTCCCAGACGGCATCGGCGCCGACATTGAGCGCTGCGACCGCGGCGTTAATAAAAGGGTCGGGAGTCTCGACGGCGATCTGCGCGCGGAGGGCGCGGAAGTGCTCCTCGGCTTCGGCGAAGATGTGCGGGAGGTCGCCAGTGCGGTACGCAGGAGCGAGCGGGATGGCGGGAGAATGGCGATCGAGGCCGGGACGGTCGGTGGTGACCTCGCGGTACGTTCCGAGTTCTTCGGCTACCGCGGGCGCGGCGGGATCGGGAATGCGCTGGAGAGCGAAGTAAAGTGGCGTGGTCTTGGCGGACGGAGGTATGGCGATCCTCGCGGTAATGACCGCGAGCGGTGGAGTGGGTGCGGCCGGGTTGGCGGACGCGAGGAGGGCGTCAAGCGACGTCCATTGCCGTGCGTCCCCGATGGCCATGGCCGCGCCGGGCGGCACCAGGCCGGCGATGGTCGCGGCTTTGGCTCGCAGCGTAAACGTACCAGTGGAAACCTGGCCAAGGGTAAATCGGTTGTCCTGGCAGGACTCGGGTTTGAGCTGGAAATACTGTCCGATGGGAACCGCTTCGGTGCCGATATCGCCGTCGCGGACGCCGCGTTTTCCGCTGAGTCCGCCATAGGCCGCGATGAGTTCCACCGGCGCCGTGAGGCCGTCGGCCTCGATGCGCACCACAAGACCGTCGGTTTGGTGCAGGGCGATCGCATGAATGTGCAGCACGGCACCCGCGCCAAGCAGCGGATCGCGGATTTCGTAGAGCATCGTGCCGGGACGATAGCGCGCGGTGATGCGGGCGGCTTCGTGCAGCCATTTCGCGCCGCCAGCGGTCTTGATACCGAAGCGAAGATTGCCACCGTGCCCGGGCAGGTAGAGGGAAAACTCGGGCTGGTCGCCCGCATCGGCCCGGAAGGCAGTATTGCCGCCATAGAGTGGACGGTTGAAAAACTCGCCTCCGTTTTCGATGACGAAGTCTTTACCGTCGGGAGTGTAGCGGAGGGGCCGTGCGATGTTGTCCACCAGGTTGGGTTGGGGTTTGGAGACGGCGGTCAGCGAATTCTGTCCGGACGCACTGCCGGCTGCGAGTAGCGATAAGAGCAATGAGCATAACAAGCGACGATTACCCGGAATGCTACGCTGTGCCATACGTACAGTCTATATCGTTGGCCTGCGTGCGCCGCGCCGCGGGATCGTCGAACCAGGCGAGCGGGATTGACGAGCGTGCTTGAATTTGGTTAGAGTTTGGCAACGAGTGGCTTCGCGCGAATTACATCGTGTGGGGCCGGCAGGTGGGCGCGCAACTCGGGATCGAATGCGTTGGCATTTGCAATGCCCATACGCGAAGGAGAAGAACGAACGATGTCCGAACGAAAGCAGTCCCGGCGGCAGTTTTTCGGAACTTCCGCGGGCGTTAGCGCCGCCGTGGCCTCGGTGCTCGCCGACCCGCCGCACGCTGCCGCGCAGTCGGTAGGAGTCAAGAAGGGAGATCTGCCCGACCTGACGATCAAGGAAGTGAAAGTCTATGTCGCGGACGTATCCGGCTTTCGCCGGCTGAACTCCAGCGAGACCGGTGAGATCCTCTCGGTGGTGACCAATAGCGGCCACGAAGGGAACTACACCATCGGGAACCGCGGCCTGACGCCGAACTGGTTGGAATGGGCCAAACCTGCCCTGCTCGGTAAGAACGTCATCGACCTGCTGCCCACGATCACGGCCACCTCGGGTTTGAAGGAGACGTTCGGGTTCAGCGGGGGCCGTACAGGAAGCCCCGGCGGAGGCCGCGGCGCAGCCGGTGGCGGACGCGGAGCGGCCGGCGCCACGGGCTTCGGCCTCGCCAATCGCGGCGGCGGGACATGGCCCAACTATTACACCGCCGCGGCCGAAATCTGCATGTGGGACATCCTCGGCAAGGCCGTCGACCGCCCCATCTACAAACTCCTGGGCGGAACGAAAGACCGCGTGATGGCCTATGCCAGTTCCCAGCATCTCCCCAACGTCGAGGACTACATCGCCGATGCGCTCAGCGCCAAAGAGCAGGGTTACAGGGGCTACAAGATCCATCCCGGCGGCGGGCAGAAGAAGACCGGAGCGCCCATCCCGGCGTATTTCGGCCACATTGAGGAGATCAGGACCATCCGCAAAGCCGTGGGTGACGATTTCGTTCTGGCGCACGATCCGGTGCAGCGCTATAACCTCTATGAGGCCCTCAAAGTGGGCCGCGTGCTCGACGAGCTGAATTACGCGTGGTTCGAGGACCCCATCCCCACTACCGACCTGGAAGGCCTGGTGGAACTGAATCGCGCTCTCGATCTTCCGCTTCACGTGGGAGAGTTCCTGTTCTCCATCTCCGATTTCGCCGAGTATATCCGCCGCGGCGCGCTCGACGTGGCGCGGCTCATCGCCGATAACGTGGGCGGCATCAGTGGCTCCATGCGGGTCGGCATGCTGGCCGATGCCTTCAATCTGGAATGCACGCCGCACAACTGGGGCAATCCCACCGATCTCGCCGTGCACTTCCACCTCGAACTCGCCATGCCCAACGCCTACTGGTTCGAAATGCCGCATCCCGTCACCGCGGCGGACCGGCCATACCAGGCGCAATTCCGCATCGATAAGGAAGGGTACGTGCTCGCGCCCACGGAGCCGGGTCTCGGCTACCCCATCAATCGCGATGCGCTCGACAAAATCATGAAGAGGATCGACCGTTAAAGTCCCAAGGAGAGAGATCGATGAACCATCATCCGCAAGCACCCGCAAGGCGGGAATTCCTGCATGCACTGGGCGGTGGCGCGCTGGGTTTGGCGCTCGCCGGCAGGGGCTGGTCCGCCGGGACCAAACCCCTGCGCGGCGTCTTCCCCATCGGCCAGACGCCCGTCACCGCTGCCGACACGCTCGATCTGGATTGCCTCCAGAACCAGGTCAAATTCTGTAACCGGTACAAGGTCCACGGCTTCGCCTGGCCGCAGATTGCCAGCGGCTGGAGCACCCTCTCCGAAAAGGAGAGGCTGGACGGCGCGGAGGCCATCCTGGCCGCCGGCAAGGGCGGCAATACGGCGCTCGTCATCGGCGTGCAGGACAAGGAAGGCAAGATCGAAAAGTCGATCGCCTATGCCAAACACGCGGTCAGGAACGGCGCCGATGCCATCGTCTCGCTGCCTCCCGAGAAGGCCGACGACAAAGCGATGATCGAGTACTACAAGACCATCGGCCAGGCCACGGACCTGCCCTTGATCGCGCAGACCATCGGCGATATGAGCGTGGACCTGATCGTCGAGATGTGGAAGCAGATCCCCACACTGAAGTGCGTCAAGGATGAGTCCGGCAACCCCCTGACGCGTGTCACGCAGATCCGCGAGCGCACCAACGACAAGCTGGCGGTATTTTCCGGTCAGGGCGTACGCACCATGATCGACGAGATGCGTTTGGGCTTCTCGGGCCACTGCCCCACCACCGTGCTCTCCGACTTTTACGCCGCCGCATTCGATCTCTGGCACGCGGGCAAGCGGCGGGAGGCGTTCGACATGTTCGGCCGGATCCAGGCGTTCAACAGCATTACCGGCGCCTCCGGCTATCTGATGGTGGTGCGCGGTGTGTTCAAGGAAAATACCAAAACCCGCGGCAGTATGGGCAGCGGTGCGGTCGCGGGCGGCGGCGGAAGAGGCCCGGCAGCCCCGCTCGACGAGGCCGCCAAACAGGCCATCCGCGACGCCTGGGACCAGTTCATGAAGCCCTACCTCCGCGGATAGAGCCGGCGGCCGTCCAGACGTCGCGAGCGGCGCGGCGGTCGGAATAGTGGAACAGCTTGGCGACATCGCCAGTGGCCATGCGCAGATCCTGCGGGGTCGCGCCCGGATCGACCGGCGGCCTCTGCTGTGCCTGCAAAGCCAGCCCCTGCGCAGTGGCCACGGCCCCCGCGCGGGCGAAGAAAGATCGGCGTGTGACTGACATAATCCGCTGACCTCCTCTCGGTACCAAGCGACTGCGGCGGCGGACGTACTACTACTTCACCACGCCGGGCGCCTCCTCGCGTACGCCTTCCACCCATCCTGGATACCACCGAAAAACATTGCCGGTCAGGCTGGCGATATAGATATCCCCGTTGCGGGCCAGCGACAGCCAATGCCCGGGACTCTCCATGGAGCCGAGAATCTTACCCGACGCCACGTCGATGCGCATGATCCGCCCCGCCAGCGTGTCGTAGGCCAGGTTCTCTTCTCTGTCGCGGTGCGTCATGATCCACAACTCGTCTTTCGGCGAAATGTCCATCCCCTGGGTGGCGCCCAGATGGGTCCACTGGCGTAGAAACTTCCCGTTGGAATCGAAAATCTGGATGCGATTGTTCTCGCGGTCGCTGACATAGACGTTCTGGTGCGAGTCGACCACCGCGACGTGCGGCGTGTCGAACTCGCCCGGACCTTTGCCGCGCTTGCCCCATTCCATCAGGTACTTGCCCTCGGGCGAGAACTTCACCACGCGCGAATTGCCGTAACCATCGGTGACCAGGAAGTCGCCGTTCGCCAGGAACGCCACGTCGGTCGGTCGGTTGAAGGTACTGGGGGTCGCGTCCGGCTTTCCCTTGGTGCCAAGAGTGCGCACGAGCTTGCCGTCGTTGGTGAACTCCATCACCAGGTGATAGCCGGTATCGGTGACCCACACATGGTCATTCCGGTCGACCCTCAGACCGTGTGGGATGCTGAACAGGCCTTTGCCCCAGGAACGGATATACTTGCCCTTCGCATCGAAGACCACGATCGGGTCGGCGTGGGGACCGCGCTGGGCCATGTAAACGTTCCCGGCCGAGTCCACGGCGACCGACGACACCCGGCCGAACCGCCAGCCGTCGGGCAGCGTGTCCGGTTCCTCGCCGAAGCGGATCATGACACGATATTTGAGCAATCCGCCTTCGTGCGGATTCCAGCCCTGTTGCGCGGCGCACGTGGCAGCCAGGAGGATCGGAAGAATCAGTAATGATGGTTTCATCGATAAGTCCTTTTCGCGAGTTAGTAACCGAGCTGTTTGTCCACCACGTTCACCAGCGGCAATCCGCTCGTGTAACGGCGTACGTTGTCGGCCGGCAGCCCCACCAGACGTTTTCGTTGAAACATGCTCTCGGTCTCTGTTGGTGGCGGTTATCGGTCACAGTTTTCTCCTTTACCGCATCTTGGTCGCGACTTCGCGCTTCCCCGCCACTCGGGTGACCCCGGGTGGTGTCAAGCTAAGACCAGCCACCGATGATTCTGCGCTCTTTCCCGGCCCACTTCAAGGCCCGCCCCGGCAGGACTCCCATACGTGCCTGCTCAGCAGGCCACCGCATCGGTACGGACTCTGCGTTGAGAGCCATCCTTCTGTGCCTCCAATTTCTCCCGATAACGATGCACTATACATAATGCAGTATAGATCAAGACGCACTACTGTCAAGGTTGCAATCGACGAAAACTCGATGCCCTAAGGGGCATGCTTCCAGCTTGCCAGGCGGCCGGAAGGCCAACCGCGGCCCCGCGGCAGTTCAACCTCGCGGGCCACCCGGCGGCGGACCGGCAAGCGTGCGTCCGGCCTGCTCCCAAAACATCTCGGAAGTGCCCAGGGAAGCCAGCATGCGATCTCTGACTCGGTCCCCGTTTCTGATGCTGTCCAGAAGTTGATGATGGCGTTGAGCGCTGCCGAGCAGATCGACCCTGTAATCCAAGCGGGTGCGAATCAGGAAGAATGCGAAAAGAGGCACCACCAGGGTCTCCAGGCTGCTGGCCAGATAACGGTTCTGGGAGAACCGCCAGAGAGTCCGGTGAAACTCGAGATCGTTCTGGTAGAAACGCTCGATATCGCTGGTTTCAGCGGCAGCCTTCATGGCGTCTACCAGGCCTTGCAACACGTCATAGTCCGCCGCCGACATGTGCTCCGCGGCCAATTCCACGGCCAGTCCTTCGAGTTCCTTTCTCACCCGGAAGATCTGTTGGGCGTCCTCCCATGTCGTCTTCGTGATGAAGCTGCCCTTGTTTGGTATTCGTGTGACCAGGCCGGCCCGTTCCAATTCGAAAAGCGCTTCCCTCACCGCCGTATTGCCGACGCCCAACTGCTTGGCAAGTTGCAACTCGACAACCCTGTCTCCGGGGGCGAGATCGCCCGACGTGATCGCTTGCCTGATCACCTCCACGATTCGATGTCTGAGGGAGACCGGCTTGATTGGCGGTGTATCGATGTTCATCATACGCAACTCAAGGCGAAGTGTAGGCCCGAAAATACGGCCCACATGCCATCCATGATCCATACTGCATCGAAGCGAGCCCCAAGCGCAACACCGGCAGTTGGAGCATCCAGTCGCTCAAGCGACAACCTACCGGCAGCGGCCGCCGCTTGGCACCCAGCCGGTTACGGTAGCCTATCCAGCAACTTGACTGGCTTTCGATACCAGCGATTGCCAAGCACGCGCTCAAAATGTCTTTGAAAAATTGCGGGACGTCATGTAAACTCCATAATTGATAGTGCATTATACATCTGAATTCGAAATGGAAGATGGGCAAAGCAGGAAATGGCTTTGCGCCAGAGCGGGCGCCCAGCGCCACTCCACTAGGGATGAGGACGTTGGGCACGGCGATACCTCCTGCCTGGCGGCGGTTCTACCCGTCGGCTTTCCTGATATTACCCTCCGGACCAACGATCCGGCGCCGAAATTGAGACGTATTACACCTGTGGGGCAAATATCCTTGTTGAGCGCGAATCGTGACGGCCGGCATTTCCGGTGTATTAACTCTTCCCCCGAAACAGGAATACCAGTTCAATGAGGAGAATGATCACGACCAGCACCTCCAGAACGAAGGCCCGGCTCTGGTGAAACTGATCCATCATGAACTCGTACAGTTCGCCGGCCGTATGCAGTTTGCCGTCAACCAGCCTCCGGTAATCCTCCACGCCCACCTTGGCGGCGGCCAGGCGATACAGGCGGGCCGAAAACATATCGCTTAGGAACTTGATGGAGGTATCCACCCGTTCCGTGAGTTCGCGAATATCCAGACGAATCGTGTTTAAGTGTTGGGCCTGGGAGGCCAGCCGCCACCGCGTCAGGAAGCCGCCCTTTTTCTCCAGCGAGCGGTAGACCCCTTGGAGCAACTGGCTGAGGACCGCATCGTAATAGCGAAACTCGAGCAACTGCGTATTCGCGTACTCCAGCAACTGAATGGTCGGAACGGCGTCCTCCGCGGTGTCATGAATGAAGGCGGCCGTCCAGCCGACTACCAACAGATCGTCCGGATAGTAGGACAACCTGGAGCCGAGGATTTCCTCGGTCTCCACCAGCGAAAGTTCCGCCTGCTCGCCGCGAACGATTCTAGCGATCTCATTACCGTGTACGGCGATTAATTCGACTGCGGTCAGAGCGGGCTTGGAAGTGTCCTTCAGGTGAATGATGTAGTAGTCTTCGCTGAGCCAGTTCTCATGCGGCCTAATCAGCGCCGCATGCGCTCCGCCCAGGCAGCCGCGAACCGTCTGAACCGCTCGCGCTTCCGGTTCGGGGTTAGCCATCCATCGACTTGACAGATCGGCGAGTTGCTGCCAATCAGCCTGGAAGGGCAGTTCCAGCTTAATACTCACCACGCCGTACTCGTAATAATTCAGTTCTCCCTGCAAGCGGTTGCCGTCTTCGAGCACGATCGCCTCTATCTGCTGCACTACAGGAGGGCGCTCGAAACGAACATATTCCGGAGAGGGATGACGGACGCGTGGGCCGCGGGGCGCCGGAACGCCGAGAATCGCCCGCAACGCGTCCAGGTCGATCTCCTCACACACGTCGTACAGCCAGAGAGTCCAGAGCGAGCCGGAAATTGGAGTGCCCGCCATCGTGAGCCGATTATACCTGAAGCGATTTGGCGCCGCTGCGAAGAGCCGCCCGGGGTCGCGGGCAAAGCAAATGTGAGAGTGGTAACTAAACCACAGGTTCTTCAGTGCCCGGCCCTAACACTTCACCTGTCCGTTATCTAACTGAAATGGTTTGTCTGCGATGCTGGCGGTGAATGCGGTTCTTGCTCATCCTCTGCGCAGTCGCCATCAGCGGGGCCGAACAGTCATTCGCGGAGAGATTGATCGAAGCCGGACACTGGAAGCGGACGCGCACCATTATTGAGGCGCGCGTCCACGAGGCCCCCGGCGATGCATTATCGAACTTCCTGCTCTCGCAGATTCGCGGCGCGTTCGGCGACCGGACGTCGACACCGCTAGCCCTCGCCGAAAAGGCAGTCGCGCTGGACGGACGCACCGCGAAGTATCACCGCCAGGTCGCCGAGGTGCTAGGTGTCACGGCGGAGGCATGCCGGCGCCTTCCAGCAATTGTTTATGGCCCACCGGTTCCGCAGGGAGATCGACGCCGCACTGTTCTCGGATCCGCGAGATCTCCAGGCGCTGCGCGATCTGCTGGAGTTCAATCTGCTCGCCCCGGGTATCGCCGGTGGGGATCCGCGCAAGGCGGTCGAACTGGCTGGCCAGATCGGGGAGATCGATGCCGTCGAAGGGCTGCTGGGGCGAGCGCGCATCGCCGAATTCCATAAACAGATCGCTGCCCAGGAGACCCTGCTGCGCCAGGCCGCGGAGACCCAACCGCCGAAGTATAAGGCCCACATGGCGGTAACACACCGTAAGGCTTGGTCAATATCGTCTGGCAGCCCGAGTGCACTGGTATTATAGGTGAGGGAGGAGCTTATGAAGCGCGTTTCTATGTACATTGGCGCCACCGTAGTAGCCCTGACGTTCGCTGTGGTGCCGGGTCATGCCCAAGACAAAGATAAGAACGCCGACCGGACCGCCAATATGGTCGGTAGGGGGCAGGACCGAGTTACTCGTGAAGTTCGTCACGAGCTGGTCATGCTGCCTTACTACGGAGTATTCGACAATCTGGCCTACC
>OBLW0100003982.1_pt1 | contig 11374 bp, 14 predicted proteins | sample 1520161 | NCBI WGS metagenome assembly OBLW01 (sample SAMEA3539309, study PRJEB22396) | soil metagenome | biome: tundra; feature: field; material: soil | place: USA | collected 2010-05 | depth 0.15 m
GCTTAGAGTGTGGCAACCACCCCCCGTACACGCTTTCAAATGGCCAATCTCCAGGCAACAGAATGGCTATTCTGTTGCATATCGAAGTCGAAAATGCCCGCTCGCGCGCGCGTTCCCGCCGCCGCTTCACCACCGCCTGGAATCCGCAAAAGCGCAAACGCCGCCCGCCCAAATAACCGGCCTACCTACAGCCCGACGAAGTCGACCGTTTCTTCGGCGTGATCGTTTCTCCGCGCGTTCGCGCCATCTTCCAGCTGATGTACCGCGCCAGTCTCATCTGAGGCCCGTGTTTGAGAACGGAAAAACTCGTACATGTCGCCGGCCAGGGCCAGAACGTCAGGAGCCCTCACAGGGCGACTCGCCAGTTCCATTTCATGTTCTCTTCGCTTTCGTTTTCCGCGGGCGGCCGCGTGGGCGCGCGCTCTTCTTCGCTCGTTCGAGTTTCGCCCTCAGCTTCTCGGGGTGGGCAGCGTAGTAAGCCTCCCACCGGGCGTTGGACGCCCGGCGACTGGCTTCTGCCAGTTCCTCCGCCGATAGGTTTGCTGCGCGCGCCGTTCCCCCTTTGCTGCCGATCACGGCGACGTCGATTTTCTTCCCCATCACCAAATAGTTTATCCGAATCGGCTACGCATTACAAATTTCTCTTGACTTATCCGTAGCAGCTACGCATAATGAATATCGAAGCAGAACTGCCGCTAGGCTCCCAAGCACGAAAGGAGCCGAGTAGGAAAGATTTACCGAAGCCGACCCGACGACCTTCGCCGCCCGGCGTCCGGACGACGACTGGCAAGACAGGGACGAAGAACGGGCAAGTGAAGGCTCTGGGCCCCGCAAGGAGAGAGAAGAGCCGTGGTGGGCTCTAAAACGCTCGAAAGGAAACGCAATGGAAAAAGTCACATTCACGCCGAATGTTCCCCAGCAAGTCGCCCTCAGATTCCCCGATGGAAAACTCACCGAGGGGCGCTTCGGCGATCAGATGTTCTATACCACCAGCACCGGGAAGGCGATGTACTTGGGTCTGGACGTGGCCCAGAAACTCAACCTGCTCGGGTTGCAGAAGAACGAGCCGTTCTGGATCTGCAAGCGCTGGTCGGGAACCAAAGGCGATCCGGTGCAGTGGGACCTGTGGCGGTTGCGGCCCGGAGAGCAAATCCCCGTAACGGCTACCGGCATTGACCCCACAGCCATCGAGGCCGACATGGCCCGGCAGCGCCAGTTGCAGCAGCCGGCACCGCCCCAACCGGCTCCGCCGCAGAACCCGCAGCCCGTCTACCCCGGCGCGGGGAGGCCCGGAGCGGGCGTTACAGCGCCCGCCCCGGCAGCGACTGCAGTTACGCAGCCACCATGCAACAACGGAAAGAATACCACCAACGGGACCAACGGTCACGCCCCCAACGGAAACGGAAACAACGAGGAGCAGAAGGCGTATGCCGCTGCCGGTATTCCTGCCCCGCCCGTTAAGGTGGGCTACGATGTCGCCTTGCGCCGCATTCTGCGCACCACCCTCGCAGCGCTGAAGGATGCCGGGGAGCAGTGGAGCGATGCCGCCCGCCAAAACTTGGTGAGCACGCTCATGAGCCAGCCCGCCCGGGATGGGGCGGTTTCCTGGGCGCCACTGACACGGGAGGTCAACTAACATGGCCGCCCTGCAGCAACTCATCGCTATGCCGGCGCCGGGGGACGTGTTATCGCCCTCCTCCTGCAACCAATTCTTGAGCTGCGGCTTCAAGTATTACTGCCGCAAGGTTCTCCATCTGCCCGACCCGCCCACGGGCGCGCTGACCCTCGGCAGGTCGCTGCATGCCGCCATGGGCGCGAACTTTGAGCAGAAGATCGAGACCAAAGAAGACCTGCCCGCCGCCGGCGTGGTGGCGGTCTACCGGCAAGCCTGGGCCGAAAGCTCCGTGGAGACGGAGTTCCGGGAGGACGAGAATCCGAAGGAGCTGAAGGAATTGGGCGAGGCCCTCACGGTGAAGTATCTGGACGAGGCGTGTCCCGCGATCGAGCCCGCCGCGGTTGAGTTCCAGGTTTGCGGCCACATCGGTGGTGTTGCGGTCCACGGCTACGTGGACCTGCTGGACGTCGAGGGCCGCATCATTGATCTCAAGAGCGCGGCGCGGAAGCCCGGCGACATCTCGAATGACTACCGCTTTCAGATCGCCACCTACGCGCAACTGATTCCCGGCGGCACCGGCAAGGCCCGGCTGGACACGTTGACCAAGACCAAGAAGCCGGAGTTGGTGCAGCAGGAGTTCACCGTCGAGCCGTCCGACGTGGAGCAGACGCAGAAGTTGTACCCGGCGGTGCAGCAGGCGATTCGCGCAGGCCTGTTCTTACCCAATCGCAGCTCCAACCTGTGCAGCCGGAAGTACTGTAGTTTCTGGAGGGAATGCGAGCGGGCGTTCGGAGGAAAGGTCTCTGGGTGAGCCGCGGGAGCGGTTCCCGGAAGCGGATGCGGGACCTCCGACGATTCTCCGCCGATTTCAGGCCCCATCATCTGAGCTTCCATTCTCTCGGTCCACAGAATAGAAGTACCGATATGAAAAACGCGCGTGCGAGCGCGGCGGCGTGCTCACTACGTGCTCACCGGCAACTCGCGCCAGTGATCTTGATCCGCTCAACTCGGCCGGCGCTGTCGCTGAGCGTAGGGTCGTCGGCGTTTGAAGATGTCGCACAAGATTCACGTGGAGAAAGGGAAGGCGGCGATCATGTGGACCGACGAGCCGCCCTGGCACAGGATGTGGCAGGAACCGGCTGGCACCGCAACCGCCAGGCAAGGCTACCGGCTGTTGGGCGAGAAGTGCGAAAAGCTGATGAACCGTCTCATCGTGAACGTGCCGGTGACGGACGTTCAATGCGACGAGATATGGGGTCATGTCCAGAGGAAGGAAGCCCACGAGCTGCTTGGGGATGCGGACGACGGGAGCATCGGGGACTCCATATCTAAGCACGATTACAACCACTCTCGGCGACCGTTGCGACTTCGCACAACTCATCAAGCTGTACGCGCAAGATCCCTAAGCCAGCGCCGGTACAGTCCCCCCGACGTGACGCACACTTAGCGGGTCTCAGTCATGGGGAATCCGGACCCGGCCAAGATTTGCACGTCGCATGTGGAGGGCAGAATCTCACCTTCCGAATGCTGATGCGCCGCTTGACGCGGCTGACAAACGCGTTCAGCAAGAAGTGGAAGAATCTGTGGGCCGCATACTGCCTCCACTTCGCGTGGTACAACTTCGTCCGCGTGCACATGAAGCTTCGCGTCACGCCCGCGATGGAAGCGGGGATCGCGGCGAGGCCCTGGACGTTGCGCGAGCTGCTGGAGGCCGCGTGACCCATTGGTTGGACACCCTTGAACGTCCACCGCCAATGGCGCAGAATGGAGTTGGCCGCCTAATCCCGGCCCGATCAGCCGGGACGAAAGCGGGAACCTTGACCTGCTCGGCGGCCAATTCCACTTCAAGGGATCGCTACAAGGAGCGACCGACATGCCGATAAGGAAAGCCAAATCACTTTCTCCCAGCCTGGTTGATCCCTACCTGAAGACAACCAGGGCGAAGGTACACCTTGACGCTTTGAGGAACGCGGTCGATCTTTTCCGCAAATCCAAACCCTGCGCCGTTTTCCGTAAGGAAGATGTTAAGCGTGGCAGGTATGAGATCCGGATCAAGATAGCGGACACGCCGGACGATATTCCTTTGATTTTGGGGGATTTGCTCTACTGCCTTCGTTCCTCGCTCGACCAAGCCGTTTGGGCGCTTGCCAAACTCACCTCTCCGTATCCCAAGGGAACGCAATTCCCTATTCTCGAAAAAGACAACGCCGGTACCCGCAGGAAATTTGCGATGGATACGGCGGGAGTACCCGCAAGGGCAGCACGGATCATCAAGTCTCTTCAGCCTTACCCCTTGGATCCGGCGCATTCGGGCCACCCCAAATGGCTCCGAACACCGTGTTGACAAGCTCGGAATGCCTGTCGTAGACTTTCAGCAATTCCTAACCGCTGGTTAGGAATTGCTGAAATGCGATATTCTCCTCGAAATATTAGAATCGCCTGTAATCATGCGGGTTTGACGCACTACGGCGGTGTTTACTTCTTCCACGAATTTCTGCGAGCGCTGCAGTTCCGGAATTTCCTGGCTACACATCTGACCTACCCCAGGCGGAATAGCCGATACCACTTGTCCCAGATGATATTGGCCCTGATGTACCCCATCATCCTGGGATTGGATCGCTTGGAGACCGCGTCGTTCTTACGTTCCAACGGCACCTTCCAATACCTCACCGGCTTGCCGAGCTTCCCCGATCCTCAGACTTTGCGCCGCTTTTTACACCACGCACGTGACGCCGTCTGGCAACAGATGCACCGCGTCAACGACCGACTGCTGCAAACGTTCATCCATTTGCCCGCTCAGCGCTCCAGATTGATCTTCGATTTGGACAGCACCGTGGTTACAGTATTCGGCAAACAGGAGGATGCCGCCGTCGGCTACAATCCCCGATATCGCGGCAAGAAGTCCTACGACCCGCTCCTCTGTATGGAAGCGAATTCATCGTACCTCTGGGATGCCGAACTCCGCCCCGGAAACGCCGGAACCTGGGATGGCAGCATTGAAGTGTTGGACACCAGCTTCTCCAATGTTCCACCCGAGATTCGCGAGTTGCGTGTCCGCGCCGACGCCGGCTTCGGCTTCAATCCTGTGTTCGTCGCCCTGGAAGCCAGGCGCGCACAATATGCAGTCGTCGCTCGTTTGACCCCAGCGTTCAAGAGACTGCTGCCAGGCATCTCGTATGAACCAGTGAATCGCAGGTGGGAGATGGCCGAGTTCGAGCACCGCCCACATGGTTGGCCGCAGGCCCGTCGTTTCGTGGTGGCGCGAAGATTCATTCAACAAGAGGAAGCCGAGACCACACTGTTTTCCATGGGCCGCTACATCTATCGTGCATGGGTCACCAACCTGCCGCTCACTCCAGCCGGGATCTGGCATTTCTATGACGGACGTGCGGGAATGGAACCGCGGATTTGCGAACTGCGCGAAGACTTTGCGCTGCGCAAGATTCCCACCGCGTCGTTCGCCGCCAACGCGCTCTACCTGGAGATCGTGCGCCTCGCGTACAATCTGGTGACTGCGTTTCAGCGCCACTGTTTGGATGAATCCTGGCAAAACCTCACATTGCAGAAGTTGCGCTATAGGCTGTTTCTCATCCCCGGCGAACTGACCCGCCCACAAAATCGGCCGGTGCTCAGACTGCGACCTTCACCGATGATAGAAAGCCTCGCAGAAACGATACTCGCCAGGACCGCCAGATTGAAGCCAATTCAGCCTTGAAGCCCCGTTTTCACGCCGGATTCAAGTACCAGAGAGCGAACCCATCGGCGCATCTGCTCTGGAGGCTCAACCGCCTCTGTAACATCGACAAGCACCGACGCATCCCGGTTCATGGCGACGAAACTGTTTTCAATTTTCCCCGGATGCCTCGGAAGCTTTACCGATCTGTCACACTCGATCACGACCAGCAAATGGTAAGCGTTCCGCTGGAATACAAAAGTCAGATGACACTCGATCCAGAGGTGTCCTTTAACGTAGTTTTCGGGGACATGAGCGAAGGAATCTCCTGCGACTTTAGAGGCGTCATGGATATATACAACTTCGTCGCTGACAGCATACTCCCACGATTTGCGGGCTTCTTCTAGGAGGCGGTAAGACGGCTCGCACTGGGCAAGGCCTTCTACTGATTCCATGGGGACGCTCCTTCCGCCTGTCGATTTGGAGTAAGCTCAAGGAAGTATTGCAATCTGCGATCAACGAAAAATCAGCGGAGTACCATCAATAGCGCCAGGCTGGCGACATACATCAAACTGGTGTTTCCAGACCCCTCACACCCGGATGACGAGCAGGCTGGGGCTCGCGCTCGTTAGACATCCGCTTCCATTCGTGAATCTCAAGCACGATGGAGGGATCTCCGATCTGAACCACCCGTCGCATTTCAGCCGCTGTGTACACGGTGCCTCTCGGCTCGCCCAGACGTCGGGCATCGTTTTCGTCGGCCACGATGAAAAGCCGGCCGGCAGCATCGCTCCACAGTTCGATGGCCAGGCCTTTCACCACGTCCTCAAGGGGCGCAAATTGCAGCGGTTCCTTCGGCCGCTCCAGCGCTCGCCTCGCAATGCTCAGATAGTCAGGCATGAGGTTTCCCTCCGCCCAGAGGTGCGCGGTAAGCGCGAAAGGCGCGGTAAGGCATTACTCCCCCTCACCTTTCCGCGCTTTCCGCGCTTTTCGCGCCGCTTCACTGGTTGCAAACCACCGTTCGACCGGTCGTCCGCCAGTGTCTTCCTTTTCGCGCTCCACCAAGGTGCGGTCGCCCAGGATTTGTAACGCGGCGCCGATCTCCTCCGATGAGCGATGCCTACCGAATAGGTCACGGAGGTCATTTCTCGTCAAACCTTCCGGCGCATTTCTGATCGCCTTCAGGATCTGGTCCGCTACGTAGCTGCCCAGCGCGTCGCCAAAGATCACCCGTGCCGAGTCCTCACAGTACTTCCACAGAGCCAACGCTGCCTCGATGTGGCACCCTTGGACCTTCGTGGAGCGTTCGAGCAGGGCGTAGATGCACGACAGCCTGAGCACGTGCGCCTCGGCACGCGAAGTCAGTGAGCCGAACAAGCCGCCACGTTCACCAGACAATTGCGGGTAAACCGCGTGCCACATGGCTCGCGCATCGGGGTCCCGGCGCATCTCGCCCACTCCGCGGGCGAACTTGACGACACTCTTTAGCCGGCTGATGAGTGGCCCAAGGTCGAGGTTGTCCCAGTCTCCCCCATCAGGCAGAAACTTGGAGCGCTGGACGCACAGCCACAAATTCCTATTTCCGAAGCCGTTGACCTTATCGTTGTTGCTCAACTCCATCAAGAGCTCGTCGCGGGTAATGTGCCCAATGATGCTGATGTGGGCGCCCGTCGCCTTTACCGGAGAATTCTTGTTAAGCACGCGCAAGAGCCCGGAGTCCCATGCTTGGCGGTAAACGGTCGAGAGCGTGTTCCCCTCCCGTCCAGCCACGCGCAGCACGGAAGCGAACTCGGGTTCGATGACAAGCAGTCGCTTGTCGTCAACGCCCTTGTCGGCGATGACCGGCTGGTAGCCGGTGATCGTCCTGTTCTTGTCCCGGATCGGCTCCTGCCTTTCGATCTCATCCCGCACGGCCGAGATCAGGCCTTCACCGCTGGACAGGCCCGCCATCACGCGGTTTTCGACCCATGCTGGATCGATGGGGCCGAGGAGGCTGAACGTATCGGATTTTGCCGTCCCTTTGCGTGCGCTTGAGGTCTTCCCGACGCAGATCGCATTCTCATTGGTGTGGTGGGTCGTGGCCCCCACGCGAAAGTGCGGGCTGCGGCCCACGAGGTTACCCATGCCTACCAGGACGTGAATCAGAAGCGCCACTGGATCGGCTTCGGTCTGGGGCACGAGCGTCCGCACGACGTCGCCCGCCAGCCCACAGTAGGCCGCCTCGTCGATCGGCGCCGGCCATTGCATCGCCTTTGGACTGGGGATCTCGGCAACTCCATCCCGCAGGTCGCCAGCACGCTCAACCCCGCCGATGCTCCGGTTGTCGCCGGGTGGGTACTGGCACACGCTCGCGGCGATCCGCTTGATGTTGTCCTGCGGTGCGGGCTCCTCTAGGCGGCCTTTGTTGATCTCAAGCAGCGCTACCTCGATCTCCGGATACTCAGATCCCCGCGCGCGCATCGTGCCGGCGATGCTGACCAAGGTGTCGTGCTGGCTGCCCTTCGGGATCTTTCCTGGGACAGTAAATGGCACTTTCTTCTGGCCGTGAGGGGAGAGCGCGAGGAGCCAATCGAGATCGGCTTGATGCTCCTCGACATCGAGCATTTGACCAGCCCAGTGCTTGCCCGTCACGGTAAAGTAGCGCGCGCGATCGTAGATCTCGACGCGGCCATCACCCATGGGAAACGCAGTGCCGCCGCTTGGCATCCTTCCCTTCGCCCAAATCTTGATCCCGCGTCCACTCGGGGAGATCTCCGCATAGCTGTTGGAAAACCGCTCCATAATCGGTTGCGCCCACGGCTTCAGTTTTCCGGCAGCGTCGAGGCATTGGTCCAAATCGATTCCGAAGAATGGATCTGCGGCCGAGAAAACGAAGCCGGGGCCGTACCAGCGTCTTGGATTCTCCTGGCAGGCCCTCCGCGCCGCATTCCAGGAGCACCACGTCTTAGGGTCCGTGGTGCTGGCAGGGCCGCCGTTGACTTGGTGGGGCACCTTTGTAGGCTTGCCGCCATCGAGCCGTTCGTATTGCCACGCGACCCACTGGTCGAGCTCTGCCAGGCTGTCGGGGACGCGAATTGTCGCCGACGCCATTAGGCTCTGATCCGGCTGAAGATCGTTCAAAACGGCTGCCGTGGCGCCGCTCATATGCTGGGATCCCCGGTCTTCCCCGGAGTGGCTTGCAGGCGTTCGTCTGCAAGCTATCGAGAGATTCCGCGGTTTGCTAACTTTTCGAAATCACCCGGATTCGCTCCGGAGGCCTTCGGAGCGTTCATGCAACCGCCGCCCCCTGTGCGGTGTTCGATCCATTTCAGCAACGCCCCCCGCGGAACGCGAACCGTTCTGGCGCCGGCCACGCGTATCGTCGGTAGAACGCCGGTCTGCATCCAGCGGAAGGCCAAAGCGCGCGAGATCCCGAGGATACGTGCGACCTCACCTCCTCTGAGCAGTAGTTGGTCCGGAGATAACGGGATACGCGTGCCTTGTGCGGTGGCGCTCCCACCCCCGTCTGTTAGGATCCGCGGATGCTCTGTTCTGCCCCCTGGAGTTCGCCCATTAAGAGTTGATGAAATCATGTCTGCGATCAAAATAGCTCTCGCTAGACACAAGAAACAGATCTACAATATGGCTTATCTATGGCGACTAAACCCGATGATGCTGCCTATCAGGCCGCAGGGTTTGCAGACTCATCAAACCGAATGGGACGCCGCATGCACGGTGCCTACCTGTTCGTGCCCCCTCAGATCCGAGCTGAGGGCGGCGGGCTAGCTTGGGAAACTCCGCGTCTGGACAGTATTGCTTACGTCACGCCCGCAGATCGCTTGATCTCAGACTTCGTGAAGCTCGCCTCCAAGACCTCGAACGAACCGTTTGTGAAATTCGCGAGGCGGTACGGTGTGTTTCATGCGAAGGAAAAGTCCGCTGGGGAGGAATCGCCACACACGATCGTTCTCGGGAATACGAGTTGGACGGTTCGCCCCCATTGGATCAATGGGACCAATTGGGAACCGCTCGAGTTCTGGCGCGAACTCAGCCGGAACGTCCGAGCAATTCTGCGGATCGCGGCTGCCTTAAACGAGTATCCACCGCGCCTAGGGCACCCAGACGACTGGGGAGTACTCCTTGGCGGTGAGGACCGTGATCCTGGGTTTGCCGCGCTGAAGACTCGAGGCTTGCTCAAGTCGCAAGCCGTCATGGGTAATCCTCGGGAATTATTCGATTATGCGAGATTCTTTCTCCAGGAGGTGGTTATTAACAAGTGGCTCAGAGTAGGCAGGGTTGGGTTGGAGATGCACTCAGATTTTGAGAGTAAGGGCCGAATTATCTGGCATACCCGTGTAACTTGTGGCCGCGGCTTGTTTGGCGCGATAGCACTACAGTTGATGCTCCTGTTTGCGGGAGCGGAGGCCCTCGATACCTGCGCTGGTTGCGGTTTACCATACATTCGTACGGGAAGGCGACCAAAGCGTGGGCAGAACAGTTATTGCGATGATTGCGGACTCGAAAGCGCGAGGCGAGACGCAGATCGGCGGCGAAAGGACAAGATGATTGAGGCCCGCAGGCTCCATGCGAAAGGCGCAACACCCGAGAAAATCGCAAGGAGGCTCAGTGTGCGATCAGTCGCTACCGTCCGCCGCTGGCTGAAGAAAGGAAAACCAAATGTCAAAAAAGCGGGGCCAAGGTGAAGGCTCAATCTACCACATGCGGGATGGCCGCTGGCGCGCAGCTGTGACGACTGGCAAAGATGGCGATGGCAAGCCGAAGCGCCGGGTATTCACAGCCCGCACCCGGCATGAGGTAGCCGACGACCTTGCCAACGCTCTCCGGGACATGCACCTTGGCATCCCGATTGTCAGCGAAAAGCAGACCCTCGCTCGGTTCCTTACCCATTGGCTTGAACAGGTGGTGACGGCGCGGGTCCGGCCCAAGACTCTCAGGACCTACTCCGATTTGGTCAAGCTCCACATCTCGCCGGCCATCGGTGAAATGCCGCTCGGGAGACTTTCGCCGCAACGGGTCCGCGAGTTCCTGAATGCGAAGCTCGAATCTGGCTTGAGTCCGCGAACGGTGAAACATCTGCTCGTAACGCTCCGCGGCGCGCTTGCCGTCGCCGTGAAGGATGGGCAGATACCGCGCAACGTGGCTGCCCTGGTGGACCCGCCGCGGGCACCGAAACCCGAAGTACAGGCCTTCGATCCGGGGCAGGCGAGGGCATTCCTGCAAGCCGTGAAGGGTAGCCGGTTTGAAGCCGCCTATACCACGGCCGTTGCCGTTGGGATGCGACAGGGCGAAATCCTCGGGTTGCAGTGGAGCGACGTGGATCTGGAAACCGGGTTGCTCACTGTGCGCGCGGCGTTACAGCGCGTCAATAAGAAACTCATGCAGGTTGAACCGAAGTCCGCTACCAGCCGGCGGAGTATGCGGCTTCCGGCCGCCTGCGTTTCCGCGCTGGTTTCCCACAAGACGGACCAGGACCTTGAGCGGAAATGGGCGGGAACACGATGGCAGGAAACCGGGTACGTGTTCACTACTCGGATCGGAACGCCGGTTGACCCGCGGGACCTGTTGCGCGACTACTACGCCATCACCCGGCCGAAGCCGAAGAAACCGGGAGACCCGCCGCCTAAGCTCCCGTTTCCGCCGGTCCGGTTCCATGATCTGAGGCACAGCGCCGCCACGCTGCTATTGGCGCAGGGCGTCAGCCTGCGCTACATTACGGAACTGCTCGGCCACTCTCAGGTGAGCTTCACCATGCAGACCTACGCGCACGTTCTGCCTGAGGTTCAGAAGCAAACCGCCGCCGCAATGGACGAAATTCTTGCGCCGAAGCCCGTTGCTACCAACGCTGCTACCAAAGCTCTAGCTTAGAAGGCTCTGTGACGAATAAGTGCTTTATTTTGTGGTGCGCCCGGGGTGACTCGAACACCCGACCTTCTGGTTCGTAGCCAGACGCTCTATCCAACTGAGCTACGGGCGCGTGCTTGTGCGGCTGACCATTCCACTGTACCCGACGGTGTGTCGCTTGCGCAACTCCCAGTCTTGTCTAATGCAAGATGAGCCTGAAGCTGGAGTTCGTTTCTAACACAAGA
>OBLW0100003983.1_pt1 | contig 11368 bp, 11 predicted proteins | sample 1520161 | NCBI WGS metagenome assembly OBLW01 (sample SAMEA3539309, study PRJEB22396) | soil metagenome | biome: tundra; feature: field; material: soil | place: USA | collected 2010-05 | depth 0.15 m
CGATCTAGCGCCATGGCCGATCTGGCGATTGACAAGGTTGCTCGCGGTAGGGAAAGGCTGAAGAGATTACCTCGCCCGCGATAAGACGAGGAGAGGCCAGCGCTGCGCCGACCAATTCATTCTGTGAGACAATGCCGGCTATAAACTCCGGGCCACCGCACCATGCGAACACCACTGCTCTTGCTCCTCCTGTGTCTGCCGATGTTGGGCGGAAAGGCCCAAACCCCAGCCGCGCCCTATCAGCTTTCCGGCAGCTTCAGTTCGCTCTCGAACTCCTTCAACGGGGTCCCGGGCTCACGGCAGCCGCTGCTCGGACGGGACGGCAATGTCGCCTTCCCTCCATGGCATAATCTCCGCTTCGTCCTCGATTTCAGCGGCTACCAGGGCACAAACCTAGGGTCGCCCCAGCGCGGCCACTTCACCACCGCCGGGGGCGAATATAGCCACCGCATCGGCCGGGAGACGATCTTCGGCAAGATGCTCTTCGGCGAAGCCAATCTCAACAAGAACTGGGCCGCAAACGGAGCTATCGGAACAGTCGCATCTTTCACGATCTACGGCGGTGGCGGAATTGATACCCCTCTGGACCGGCACTTCAGCCTGCGCGTCGAGGGTGGCGCGCAGCACACTAACTTCGCACTCGAAACCAGCACCATCTCTGACTTCCCCTACTACAGAACCCCGGGGCTCCCAACCAACTTCGCGCGTTTCTCTACGGGCATCGTTTGGGCTCCCCGTCTGGATCCGTCCGCGAACGAGGTCACACGGCCATCCACCACACCACCGTCACCTCCCGAAACCGAAATCGCCTTCGAAGACGAATCCTCTTTCGGCCACTGGCACATCTTCGCCGACACCTGGTGGAGCTACCTCCATGTTGCCGGCTTCGAGTACGACCGGAATACCTGGGGCAAATTCATCGGTGCACGCATGGATTACGTTGGCGAGATTCTGCCGGTTACTCTCCTGCGGCAGCCCGCCATCGAGGACGAATACGGCGATCGTTTGAGCTACCACTACACGACGGTACCCGGTCTCGCTGTCGCGCCGGTCGGCCTCCGCATGCTCTAGCGAGACGGCAAGTTCCTGAAGCCCTACTTCACGCTGAAGTGCAGCGGCGTCGGATACACTCAGAAGGCTCTCTCGCCCGATGGCGCCTACCTGAATTTCACCCTTCAGGAGGGCCTCGGCACGGAGCTTCGTCTCACGCACGCCTGGGAGATTCGACTCGGCGTCGGCGACTTCCACTTTTCGAATGCGTTCGAGGTGCCTAGCAACCCCGGCCTCGACGAGATGATGTATAGCGTCGCTCTCAGCTACCACCTTCACGGCAGCAGGACGGCAGAGTGATCCATGCCACGCCCTGAGCGCTTGGAAGAACGCGAATCTCACGACAGGCGCACAGCGATCCGCGTGGCTTTTGAGTCTCCCCCAGACCTCAGAAAGCGGAAGAAAACTCAATGTTTACACGGGCTTGAGAAGAGCCCCGCCTTTTGAGCTGTGGGGATCGGTGAAGGCCTGTCTAGCCGATGTCTAGCCGCGATTTCTCATAGGTGTCGATTTGAGTGAGAGCGCATTCGATATTTGAGAGGTTGTGATCATTTTTTGAGGTTGGGTCGGTTGGATCATTGAGGGCGTCAAATTTGTGGGTCGCAGCATCTTGCGTGGTACCTCCAAATAGCCAGAGATTGCCGCTTTCATCAATCCAGGGGCTTGCATCCATTCGTCCGCCCGGCACATTTCCGGCAGAAGGAACACCCAGCGTGCCGTACGTGCTGGCCTCCGGGAATTCCGGCAATGACTATGGGCCTGTTCCCCAAAAAGTCAAGCACAGGCTCGCCTTTTCGCGGGCGATTAGAACGGGGTTGACCGACAATCGAGACTTTGGGTTATGAAAGCGTGCCTCGGTTGGAGTTGCCAAGCTCGACTTGTGCGCGGTCGAAGTCCTCTGGGATGCCGATGTCACGGAAGTATCCTTTGCAGAGGAAAGCCGCAGGGCGAATCTCGGAGACGAACGGAACCAGCGTATCTTGTTCGAACGAAAAACGCGCTTGCAGGGCTTGCCGCCATGAAAAGTTCCGATCGATCACATAGAGGCCGCCGTTAATCCAGCCCGGTCCGGTTCGGCCTTTTTCGACAAACCCCGCGATCCGCTGATCCTCGATCAGGACTCCCCCGTAGCGCGCCGTATCGTTGACCCGGACAACTGCCATCGTCAGAGGACAACTTGAAGCACTGTGGAATTTCAGCATCGCGGAGAAGTCTGCGTCAATATAAGTATCTCCATTGAGAATGAAGGCGGACTGCTCCTGCGCCCGGTCAAGAGCGAGGCGAATCGCGCCACCAGTGCCCAGTGGCGAGTCCTCAATTGCATAATCGATGGGCACACCCCGATACAGGCTTCCAAACCGCTGGATGATTACGTCGCGCAAATGGCCGACGGAGAGAATGACGCGGCCGCAGCCGGCAGCGATGAGTTGGTCAAGCAGGATTTCGAGAAACGGCCGGCCACCGATCGGTGCCATGGACTTGGGGATCTGATGCAGTCTGGATGCGAGCCGAGTGCCAAGGCCGCCAGCGAGGATGATCGCTTCCATGGACTCATTCTGACAGACGGCGAACAAGTGCGCGGGCGGATTCCACCTCGCGCCATCGGTAAGCACTTCGCCAGCGCGATCACCGTCCTCATGCCCGGTGCAGCCGTCAGAAGTGCCCCGCGGATCTTGCGCATCATTTCACCATGCTTGACTGCGTTCCGAAGTGGACTCAATTCAACCAGAATCCACCAATCCCACGTTTCGGTCACTGCCCAAGGCTGCCTGGACGCCCCCAGGAGCCTCCGTGTTGGAACGGTCAAGTTGTGGCCTTTCTGGGAGACGGAAAAGGCGACTTCAGCGCCCCGCCGCAACCACTTCTGGGAAGCACGCCTGCCTCCATCTCGGGTCAATCGATCGCAGATTTCAACGGCTTGGGCACCAAGAGCGTCCTCGTGTTCCTGACGGGCCCACCTTGCGCGGCCGATACAACTATCGTTGCACCCGTTCCGGCGACGACTGAGCTAGAATAGGCGTGCGTTTCAGCAAGCTGTGGACAGCCTTCGCAGCAGCGAGCCACGCTCCAGACGCCACCAGAGGCCAGCGGTGCGCGCTGCGCCATTTGCTTACATTTTCTAACTGCGTTTGATTACGGCGGTAGAGTTATGTCTCGTTGGGCCTTGGTCTCACATTCTTCTTTCTTCAAATTTCACCGAATCGTGTTTCTCTGCGCCTGCGCAGCGCTGCTCAACTTCACCGTAGCGATTGAAGGCTGCGGAGGAGGTGGGTCGACAACGACCCCACCTGTCCAACCGCCGACAAATCTCCAGTATGCGCAGCCAACGATCACGGCCGTCCAGGGTACGGCCATTACAGCAGACACGGCAACGGTGACCGGGACAGTGACCGGCTATGCAGCCAGTCCCGCGCTGCCAGGGGGACTGTCCCTCAACTCAAGTACGGGTGCGATCTCCGGAACACCGACTACGGTGACCGCCGGCACTGCTTATACGGTAACGGCTTCAAACTCCGCAGGCTCGACCACTGCCAGCGTGACGATCTCTGTAGCGCTTGCAGCTCCATCCAATCTGGTCTATCCGCAGAAGACGATTGCGGCCACGGTCGGCACCGCCATCACAACCGACACTCCTACGGTTTCTGGATCCGTGAGCAGCTTCTCTATCAGCCCGGCACTGCCCGCAGGCCTCAACTTCGATACAACAACCGGCGCCATTTCCGGAACACCCTTCAGCGGATCGGCGCAAACCGCGTACATCGTGACCGCAACCAACTCCGCAGGGTCGACAACGGCGCAGGTCACGATCACCGTGACACAGGGGTCATCCGTGCTTCTTGAGCTTGGACACGGCACCTCTCTCGTCGGCCTCTCCACTGCCGGGGACCGTGTCCTCAGCGAAGATGCGACGGGCCACTGGAACCTTTGGGACTACACCTCCAGCAAGATCATCACCAGTGGCAACGGTGCTTTGACGCCTGTCTCGCCGTCAAACACCTATCTGGGAGACATCAACCTGGCAGGGCAGACCGCAGCCGTCGAGACCTCAAGCGGCATCAACGTTTTTTCCGCCAACGATGGGAGCGCGCTGGCCATCATTCCATCGGCGACATGGTGGAAGCTGGCCTCCGACGGCAGCTACATCTGCACGGGCTCTACGACCGCACTCACGGTCTACTCCACATCCGGACAAACACTCGCCACACACAATGGCGATTATCACGCCGCCGTTGCCTTTGCTGCTCCAGGTCAAGTTCAAATCGCGCGAGGGCCTGCAGGCGCGAACGTGGTCGAGACTCTGACGGTTCCGAGTGGAACGGATACGGTGAGTGTTGCTTTCAACGGCACATTCTCCTCGTGGTTCCTCGATGGTGCGCACTTCCTGACGACTGTAGGCAACACCGTCTACACCTACACAAGTGCCGGTGTGCAGCAGGGCATCTCCGCTCTACCGACCGTCTCAAACCTGACCGGTCAGGGAAACTGGATTTGGGTTACGGGAATTCTTGACCTACAGGTCTACGCGATTGGGAGCAGCACGCCCGCATTGGACACTAACTTCGATAGTACGTATCTCGCTTCCGCATTGCTGATCGCAATTCCTCAGCCCGACACACCTGGAATTTCGATCGTCGATTTGTCGGGATCGAGCCCTGTCGCCACGAGTTACAGTGTATCCGCCGTCTCCATCGGATCCATCTTTGCCTCCGCCAGCAGTTCACAGTGGCTCATTGACAGCGGCTCCGGAGCTATTATCGACGGTGCGACTATTTCGGGTACGGTTCGGACTTTGGGTTACGGCCAAATCCAAAGCATCGCGGCGACTGCGAACCTAGTGGCTTTGGCAGCCTCGAATGGACAAATCTTGCTAATGGACCCTGTGGGAAAGACAGTGCAAAGCACGATCAACGTTCAGGCGAGCAGACTAAAAATCTCTTCAGACGGCAGTGTCCTTGGCGTCCTCGAAGGCACTTCCCAAAAAGTCAATTTCTATTCGCTTCCTTCTTCAAGTGTCATCAGTAGTTTCGCGTATGTGCCCCCTGTTGCCAGCACCCAAGAGGTGCTTGGGATTACAAGTTGGGCGCTTTCCAGCTTGGGCTCGACGATTGCAATTCCCACTTCCTCTTCGTCCCTCCAGATCATGGGTATCACGGGAACGCCAGTGATCTGGTCTGGAACACCGGAAGATCCCATCTGCCTATCTCCAGACGGAACACTTGCGGCCATCATTGGCGGCCCCTGGGGCGATGGCTTGGGACAATCTTCAGCCGAACCGAGCACGAACATCTACCAAAACGGGACCCTCATATCCGCGATTCAGGCAAATCCAAGCGGCTGGATTGACAACGGGCATTTACTTGCACAAACCTTCGGGCCACTAGGCCCACACAGCACGAGCGCCTACGCCGGCAGCAACATCTACAGTCCTTCCGGCGCGGTTCTTTCCAGCTTTGCGGCCAATAGCATTCCGGGGATGCAGAATCCGCAGTTTCTCGCCGGCAACCTCGTCCTCAATCCCGCGACGCCGCCGGCGATCTATTCGCTGAACGATGGCTCTCTGGTCTGGGCAGCTCCTCAGGGAGCCGGAAGCAACAACGAAGCGGCAGTTTCGGGCTCGAATGTGGTCGTGCAGGTAGGCCACCAGGTCCTGCTCTACCCGTTCTAAACGATCCGATCCGCTGAAAACCAGGGCTCTGTCTACCAATTCGCTCGGCAATCCGCGAAGTGGAGAGACCGGCGTCGGGTTGCTCGGCCAATGCCGCAAGAGTCATTTCGTCGCGAGTGTCCCCGGCCGGAGCGGTGATGTCAAAACCACCCGCTATACTCGCAGAAATGAAATCCGCCACCCGATTCCTATTGCGGCATTTGTTTGCCATGCAGGCAGCACTTCTCGTTACGGCGGTTGGGATTTCGGCGACTGAGGCTTTCGCTGCTCCGAGCTCCGCAATGCCAGCGAGCTCGACCAACAATACTTGCCAAGTATCGGAACAGAGCGGCCCTGATTGGGGCGCGAGAGTCATGGCCTGCGTCCATTCTCTTCCCTCAAGTGGCGGACTTCTTGATGCTGGGGGCACAGTCGGCTCCCAGACTTGCACCACTCCGATCGTAATTCCGGCATTTAGCACCTTGCGTCTTGGCGCCGGAACCACGATCAGCGGAACGTGCCAGGTCGCGCTCACGCAGGGCTCGGCGATTGAAGGCATGGGTGGCGTCGTAAGCTATGGGCTTTCGCCTTCCTCCGGTCAAATCACTTGGGAATACACTGCATCCTCAGGCAACTTCGTTTCGATCTACGCGAACGCGTGGCATGCAAAGCTCGCCAACGTCAAGTTCGTCGGCCCGCTTGCTCTAGGTGGTAGCAGTGGTGCAGGGAACGGGCTCTATGTCACCGGCAATGGAATTCAACCGGGGCTGACTGGACCGGCTTACGGGGTTGCAGGCTTGACTCTCGATCATGTGACATTCCAAGGCTTCTATGGCGACGGTATCCACCTTGAAGACAACGTATATCTGGTTGAATGCTGGCGTTGCGCGAGCTTTGAGAATGGCGGAAACGGTTGGTATCAATCGGCCAATGCATCGACGCAGGCTCCGAATCAGGTTCAGCTCTATGCAGCTCAGATGATCGGCAATGGCATCCTATCGGGCAGTCAAATCAAGGCACTTGGGGCTGCTGGCGCCGGCGAGATTCGGATTTACGGCGGTTCGATTGCCAATGACATTGGCAGAGCGGAAGGAAACGCTGCATATTGCGTTGACATTGAGGCCAACTCGCGGCAGCAGATGAATGCCTGGATCGATGGAGTCCACATGGAAGGATGCGGGAGTACATCAGGGTCGGGTGCGTTCATCTATGGCAACATCGCGAATGGAGTGATGACCGTGCACGACACCTCTTTCGTTTCGACCTGGATCGGAGGCACGGAAACGAAGGCGCCAGCGCTCGTGGTGGGTGGTGGTTTTAGCTCTGGGGTTTTGTACTTCGGTCCTGGAAACAAATACAATTTCCGCGCTCAGCACATCAAAACCGACAGCGCCAATATCACGGGAAAGGCTTTCTTCTACGATCAAGCCCCCGAGGATATCGGTGGCTCTGGACCCGGATCGAACTTCTCTTTCCCAAGCCAGATTGCGTCCTCGCGCGGCTATATCAGTGCGTCTAACACGTTCACGGTGAAGGCGCAAAATGCGCAATCAGCTGTTCCAAACGTGCCGAAGGGGGCCTCATGCTTGCTTGCCTTGCGCGATGAAACAAATACGGGCAGTGCGGTCTTGATGTGTGATCCCGATGTTGGGTGCGCAGTGCTCTCCGACAAGACAGGTGGAACCGGCGAAGGCGCGTCTGGATCGTACAACGTCAAGAACGGCAATTCGTTACAATTCACTTTCAGCGGCCCTTCTGGAATCTACCCTCGCACGATGGGGTACACAGCATTCTGCTGGTAACCGACGCCAACTCTGGCTCACGCTGCGCTTCAGTTCGGAGGAGTAATCGGTTTCCAATTACCCATTTCACGCCCGGATCCGAATGAATCTTGCCTCAAATTAGGCCGCTCGCAAGCATAGGCGACTTTAGCTATGAAGCTCAGATCGCGAGCGAGGAGCGATTTGATACAAAGGATTCATGAACTTTTCTGTGCTCCTCAATCCGCGGCGACTCGCCGCGGCGATCAAACGGAGAGTCGTTGACCGCCGAAATATGAGCCGCGCGATATACGCCGGCAAGAAGAGGTTTGCCAAGAACTCCAATTTTCGCCCTGACTTGGTTCCCGGCTACTTTGTTCCACGCCCTGGCGATGATCGCGACGACTCCGCAATTATTAAGCGAATCATCGCCGCTTATCAAAAAGCGAAACTCAAGCAGCAAACCGCCGGTGAGGTCTTTAACGTCAGCAATGAATGGAGGCCGATCTACGAATACCACCTTGGCCCAGTGATGAAAGCTCTTGCCACAGGAGAAGTCTCGGAAGTGCAACGAATGTACCAGAACTTCTTTCGAGATCCCTGCAGCACCGGATTGGCCGGACTCCCTATCAATATTCCCAATCTCTTCGCCGGCGGAAAGATCAGACGGAGATACCGCGAGTACATCATGTGCGACGTCTTGCATCGTCACGAGCTGTGGCGAACGCGGACAGAGAACAAATACCCGACCAGCACGCTTTCCGCGCCTGTTGTTGGCAATCCCTACGGGTACACACGAGATGGAGTATTTGTTCGGGCGGGCGGGGACTATCAAAACTACTATGCTCACGCAATAGGAGCGTTGCTTCGATCCAGCGCAAATCATCCGGTTCTTGAGCTCGGAGGAGGCTTTGGCGGTTTGGCTTTCTATCTACTTAGGGATCATCCCGAGGTAACCTATATCGACTTCGACCTTCCCGAAGCGACAGCCCTGGCTTCGTACTATTTGATCAAGTCGCTGCCGGACAGGCAAATCAGCCTTTTTGGTGAAGTCGAACTCTCCAGGACGGCACTACACGGTCCGGGAATCTTTCTGATGCCCAGCTTCGAAATTCTGAACATGCCGTCCAGATCAGCCGCGGTCTCATTCAATTCCTATAGTCTTGCCGAGATGTCGCCCAGCACGGTTCGAGTCTATCTCAACGAGATCGCGCGAATTACATATGGCTACTTTCTCCACGTGAACCATAATCGCAAAGCGGTCCTGAGCGCGGACGATTTTGGCGTGGAGCAGCGCGGATTCACACTCCTGAACCGGGAGCTCGCCGGATGGACTCTAGGCATCAACCCCGATTCGGACGAATACGAGTATTTGTATCGATCCAGTGAGGCACAGTGACTCGCGATAAGGCACGGAGACGCCGAGTGGTCGGGGGTGCGGCTCGCGCCCCATGGGGAAACTTCCGTTACGGAACGCGACGACCGAGTCGCTATTCTCGGTTCGAGCTCAGGGCGCAGGTTCACAAGGCACCTCCTGTTCCCGAAAAAAGCTGAAAGAGGGGGAAGAAAACATTGAGGAAAACATCTCGTACAGAATCGACTTAGGGATTTCGATTTCTGGACGCCCGTGCTCTAGCTGCCGATTAGACAAAGCGTCCTGATTCGGATACACTTCCGGCATTCTAATCATCACCGTTCGATCTCAAGAACTCGGGGAGTCTTCTCGGAGTTCGAGATGGACGAGGGCTATCAGTCACCGTGGCGGAAGAGCATGACGGCATCTTGAAATCAATCGACAGACGCCATTTTCTCCAAAGAGCGGGAGCGCTCGCTGCCGGTTCCATCATTTGCGGGACGATCACAAGCTGCGCGACCTATGAAATCAATATTCCCTGTCTAGGCCCTGCGGCCGCACCTGTACCTGTCCCCGGTATGACTTATATCCGGGCATCGCAAATTGGCTGTGCACTTGATTGCGATCTGAAAACTGGCGAGAACAAGCACACTGGCGGCCGTGCAACCGACGACGGTCCGAGAATCAATGCTGCAATGGCTGGCGCCACCGTCAGTAACCCAATCACGCTCATCATCGATGGAAGTGCACTCGTATCCGGTCTGTTTCCCCCGTCGGGCGGACATTGGAGCATCGCGGGTTTGGGCTGTGGCACTGGATTCTTCGTGAAGGACGGCGCGAATAATGACTGCATACACAACGGGCCTCCCGACGCGGCCGAGCCATTCGATCCGGGACCCCCAGCGCCAACAAGAGGTATGAACGTCTCACTCAGCAACTTCACCGTGAATGGCAATCAACTGAGAAACTCGACAACGGGAAATCGGCTAGGCTCAAACTTGGCCGCGTATTGTGGCATCAATCTGATGAACCTGGATTACATCACCATCCAAAACGTGGTTGTCGTAAATACCCCTGCCTACCACATACGATTGTCGAATGTTGGAAATGTATCCGTATCGGGATGCGCAATGCAAAGTGAAGGCCCAGGCACAGACGGTGTGCATATTGATGGCCCCTCGAATGACATTACGATTACAAGCTGCAGATTCATGACTGGCGACGATTCAGTAGCACTGAATTGTCCTGAAGGTCATTCGGGCGACATTTCAGGCGTTCAAGTAAGCGGGTGTACATTCAACAGCTGGAGCCTGATGCGGCTATATACGACGATTGGAGGTCAAAACAAATTCAAGATCAGTTCTGTAACCGTGAATGAGTGTACGGGTCGATTTGTCGAGGCTGCATTTCTGATCGGCTTGGCGTCGGGCAGTCTGCCTCAGTCCGTCGGCTCATTGAGCGTGTCAAATTGCACTTTGACTGCTCCCACAATTCTTGGAATTGCGGAGAATTTTGGGACGATCGAACTCCAGAACATTGTTTTTGTGCCGTCATGGTCGACCGGCACTTGGAGTTCACCTCAGGTCAACCTGACCCCAGCCTTTCTGCGACCGTCTCCGGCTATCGGCACAGTGTCGTTCGAGGGAGCACGTCTCTCTTTCCAGAATTGCCGAATCGACAGGCAGAGCAAGTCGAACGTAGCGGCGGTCATCCTGGAAAACCAGTCCTCCATTGGCAATCTCGAATTCAATGGGTTTGGCTTGCAGGACGAGGGATCTTCCTCTGCCTTGCGCTGTCTTCTCAATGTTGAAGGGGGCTCGGTCGGGGAATTAGCCCTCGACTCGCTGGATACTAGCAACATTGGCACACTTGTGGAATCGGGAGGATTCTCGATGATAGGCATCGTTTGTGGCGCGGGAGTGTTGGCAACGGGCTGGGAGTTTCCCGATGCAGTCATGGCAAACGGGGTACCATATATTTCGGCAAACACGGGACGCCCCTCGATCAAGATCGACGGAGTGGTGGAACCCTACCCCTGACGGGGGACTTAATGGGATATCGATGTGGTCCTGGGGCTGGAACCTTGTTGGGGACGTTGCTGGAGGAGTCACCGCACGGGGCTTCGGTGCACTGGCTGGCACATTTGCAACAACGTGCAATCATCCTTCGCCGGTGCTGCCCGACTCCGGCCGCTATTCAACGATCGCGGACGTGTACGACCATCGATCGGCCCTTGAAGAGGAAGGGCGTGCCACCAGCCAGAGGCTCGCCTCTAATCGTGAGTGGGCTCTCGTCGACTGCGGTGCGGCCTTCAAAAAATGCGCTTTCGACGCGGTCGTTGACAAACTCAAGCCTAAAGTTACTTGGGGAGATCGGCGCGAACCGCTTCCCGCCAGACCGAGTATTTGTCCGGGACGAGCGCCCTGTTGACATCAGGGTGATAATGTCGCCCGAATCGCCTGTCCGATTTTGCGCAGTGACTCCTGATTGTGCTTCGATCCGGCGAAGCGATCACTGGCGAAGCATCCGGCAGTGATCGCTGCGATTGCTGGCACAATG
>OBLW0100003984.1_pt1 | contig 11363 bp, 7 predicted proteins | sample 1520161 | NCBI WGS metagenome assembly OBLW01 (sample SAMEA3539309, study PRJEB22396) | soil metagenome | biome: tundra; feature: field; material: soil | place: USA | collected 2010-05 | depth 0.15 m
GGCCCGGTATCTCGGCCCGCAGGGGATCCGGGTGAACCTGGTCGCCGCGGGCCCACTGCGCACCATGGCGGCCAAGAGCATCCCCGGGTTCGTCGAATTCGAGGCGATGTGGGACAAGCGGGCTCCGCTCGGCTGGGACAACACGGACCCTGGGCCGGCCGCCCAGGCATGCGTGGCGCTGCTGTCAGACTGGTTCCCCGCCACCACTGGCGAGATCGTGCACTCGGACGGCGGCGTCCACGGGACCGGCGGCTGACGGACAGGTAGCAGGAGGCGCCATGGCCGACGGGCCAGCCAGGCCGGCCAGGGAGTTCGTGCTCACCCTGTCGTGCCCAGACCGGCCCGGCATCGTGCACGCCGTCGCCGCCTACCTGTACCAGGCGGGCGGCAACATCCTGGACAGCCAGCAGTACGCCGACCGGATCGCGGACCGGTTCTTCATGCGCGTGCACGTGGAGGTCCTGGCCAGCGCGGGCCAGAGCGCCCCCGCCGCGTTTGACGGTCCGGCCCTGCGCGGCGGGTTCGGCCCGATCGCGAGCCAGTTCGGCATGGACTGGGAGCTGCACGATCTGGCCATCCGCCCCCGGGTGCTGATCATGGTGTCCAGGGAGGGGCACTGCCTCAACGACCTGCTCTACCGGCGTGGCGCCGAGTCACTGGGCATCGATGTGCCGCTGGTGGTCGGCAACCATCCCGATCTGGGCCCGCTGGCGACCGCGCACGGGGTGCCGTTCGAGCATGTGCCGGCCGGGTCGGACGTTCTGTCCAGGGAGCAGGCCGAGGGGCGGTTGCTTGACCTCATCGACTGCCACCGCATCGACTTCGTGGTACTGGCCCGGTATATGCGGATCCTCTCGCCTGCCATCTGCGCCAAGCTGACCGGGCGGGTCATCAACATTCACCACTCGTTCCTGCCCAGCTTCCGTGGCGCCCGGCCGCACCAGCAGGCGCACGAGCACGGGGTGAAGGTGATCGGTGCGACGGCGCACTACGTCACCGCAGAACTCGACGAGGGGCCGATCATCGAGCAGGAGGTGGCCAGGGTCGACCATCGCTCCTCGCCGGCGGAACTGGCGGCCATCGGGCGCGACGCGGAACGGGTTGCTCTGGCCCGCGCGGTCCGCTGGCACGCCGGGCACCGCATCCTGCTGCATGGCCGCCGCACCGTTATTTTCCGGTGAGGATTCCGCGACCTGCGCTTCTCCGCGCCGACTGCTACGTCAGCCGGCGCGCCGTGTAAGAGTTACGTAAACCTAGCGCCCGCGCAGGAAATCATGGCCCTAGCTGGCCGGACATCGATAACGACTTGTGACACTTTCGGGCCGGGATTGCGACCCGCGAGTATCTAAAATTCGGGTGACTCACCCGTCGGCAGGCGCCGCGCAGGGCCGATCACGCCCGCCGGAGCAGGTGTCCTCGCGAGATGGACGACCAGCGGCGGGCCCGCTAACAGAAAGGCAGCTACCGATGATTCGACTACGGTCTTCCGGCCGCGGCGCGCCGCTCCGGCGTCTGGCGCGCCATATGGCGTCCGCCCATTACAAGGGCAAGGGGGACCGATGATCGGATTTGCCCGAACGGGCACGAAGGTGGCGGTCCTGGCCGCCGTGGCCGCCATGGCGCTGGCCGCCTGCGGGGGAAGCACCAGCAGCACGTCGTCGTCCTCGCTCGGCCCGCAGGGCGCGTACGGCAAGGTGCCCGCCGCGACGGGCACGGCGCACGCTGGCACCATCACGGTCGCGCAGGGGCCCAGCTCGTCGCCACTCTGGATCCTGCCCATCATCACCTCGGCCGACAACTCGGTGTTCACGGTCTACCAGTTCGACTACCAGATGTGGCGGCCGCTGTACTGGCTGGTCAACGGGGTCGAGCCGACGGAAGTGCCGTCGATGAGCATCGCCAACGAGCCGGTGTGGAGCAACGGCGACAAGACCGTCAGCATCACGATCAAGAGCAACTACAAGTGGTCCGACGGGCAGCCGGTCACCGCGAAGGACGTGCTGTTCTGGTACGACGTGGCCAAGGCCGGGATCAAGGTCAGCCCGGCCAACTGGGCCTTCTACACGCCGGGCCTCGGCATCCCCGACGAGGTCGCCAGCGTCACCACGCCCAGCACCAGCACGGTCGTGTTCCACCTGACCAAGGCGGTCAACCCGACCTGGTTCAAGGAGAACATGCTGGGCTCCATCCAGCCCATGCCGTCCCACGCCTGGGCCAAGACGTCGGCCACCGGCCCGACGGTGGACTTCACCAAGCCGGCCAACGCGACGGCCATCTACAACTTCCTTTCCGCGCAGTCCAAGTCGGTGGGCACGTGGGCCAGCAACCCGCTGTGGCAGACCGTGGATGGCCCCTACACTCTGTCCGCGTTCAACAGCACCACCGGTGCCTACACCCTGAAGCCCAACGCCTCCTACGGCGGTCCCCACGCGGCCAAGGTATCGACCATCATGTCGGTGCCGTTCACCTCGGACGCCGCCGAGTTCAACGCGGTCAAGGCACACAGCATCGACGTGGGCTACGTGCCGCTGACGGATGTGCCGCAACTCGGCAGCGTGCAGTCGGCCTACAACGCGTTCGGCTACCCCGACTTCGGCTTTACCTTCGTCGTCTACAACTTCAAGGACACCACCGGCCACTTCAACAACGTCATCTCTCAGCTCTACATCCGGCAGGTGCTGGCGCACCTGGAGAACGAGCCCGGCTACATCAAGGCCTTCTTCTACAACGCGGGCGGCTCGGCCTTCGGGCCGGTGCCGGCCATCCCGAAGAGCCCGTACACGCCGACCAACGCGCTGACCAACCCCTACCCATACAGCGTGTCCACCGCCAGCAGCCTGCTGAAGTCGCATGGCTGGACGGTGGTGCCCGGCGGCACCGACAGCTGTGCCAAGCCCGGCACGGCGGCGAATGAGTGCGGGGCCGGCATTCCCGCGGGCACCAAGCTCGCGTTCAACCTGATCTACGGCACCAACCCGGCGGTCATCGGGGAGCAGGTCACCGACCTCGCCTCGCAGGCGAAGAAGGCCGGCATCACGGTCACCCTGTCGTCGAGCAACTTCAACTACATGCTCACCAACTACAACGACCCGTCGTCGCCCAAGGACATCAACAAGTGGGCGATGGAGGACTTCGGCGGGGAGACCAACTCGACCGACCCGACCACCTATGGCGTGTTCAACTCGGCGGGGTCGGGCAACATCGGCGGCTACTCTGACCCGACGGCGGACTCGCTCATCAACGCCTCCATCTCGAGCCCCAATTCGAGCGCGGTGACCAACGAGGCCAGCTACCTGACCAAGGAGCAGCCGAGCCTGTTCCAGCCCAACCCGGACAACGCGTTCGGCACGGCGGCGATCGTGGTGTGGTCGAAGACCATATCCGGCAACCCGATCGCGTTCGAGAACATCACCCAGGCCAACCTCACCCCTGAGTACTGGTATCTCACCAAGTAAGCACGCTGGACCTTCCTGGCCCCCGGTGATACACCGGGGGCCAGGAGGCACTCCTTACACTTCGGGCATAGAGATGAAGAGCTAAGCCAAAGGAGAGGGCACGGGCTGTGAGCGCTTACCTGGTCCGCCGGTTCCTGACATCGATCGTCGTCCTCATCGGGGTCTCGATCTTCATCTTCGCCCTGCTGCACCTGATCTTCCCGTCGCCCGCCATCGTCGTGCTGGGCCCGCGGGCCAACCGGGTGACGATCGCGGCGTGGAACCAGCAGAACGGGTTCGACAGCACGTGGATCGTGCAGTACCTGCACTACATGAACAACCTGCTGCACGGCAACCTCGGCTATTCCTACCGGCTCAACCAGAGCGTGGCCGCCCTGTTCGGCGGGGTGTGGGCGCGCAGCGCCTACTTGTCCGGAATCTCGCTGCTGTTCGCGGTGGCGATCGCGGTCCCGCTCGGGATCTACCAGGCGGTGCGCCGCAACACCCTGGGCGACACCGTGGCCACCAGCCTGGCCTTCGTCACCTACGCCATGCCGGTCTTCTTCCTCGCCTACATCCTCATCCAGGTGTTCGCGCTCTCGCTGCACGTCCTGGGCTACGAGGGCAGCCAGTCCACCTCGATCCCGGCCATCTTCGCCGACTGGCACGACATGACGCTGCCCATCGCGTCCCTGACCCTGCTCACCGTCGCCTCGTTCTCCCGGTACATGCGCTCCACGGCGATCGACACCCTGTCCCATGACTACATCAAGGCGGCCCGGGCCAAGGGCCTGCCGGAGCGACTGGTGCTGTCGCGGCACCTGGTGCGCAACGCCTGCCTGCCGATGGTCACCCTGATCGGGCTGTCGATCCCGACCCTGCTGGCGGGCAACCTCATCACCGAGACCGTGTTCAACTACAAGGGGCTCGGGCTGCTGTTCTACACCAGCCTGAACAACGAGGACTACAACGTGCTGCTGGCCTACACGCTGGTCGGCGCGGTCCTCACCATCGTCGGCAACCTGGTCGCCGACATCGCGCTGACCATCGCCGATCCCCGCATCCGGCTGGCCTGACCGGCAGGCACCATCCCGAGGAGGCCCGCAATGGCTGGACACGTCCAAGCCCTCCCGCCACCCGACCTCGCCCAGCTGCCCGAGGGCGGCGAAGTCGGCCCGGTGCAGAGCGGGTGGCGGCTGGCCCTGCGCGAGTTCACCCGGAACCGGCTGGCCGTCGTCGGCCTGGGCATTATCGCGTTCTTCGTGCTGTTCTGCTTCGCCGGGCCGCTCGTCTACCACGGCAACATCATCAACACCGACCTCACCTCCACCAACCTGGCGCCCGGGGCAGGCCATCCGCTCGGCACCGACAACGAGGGCTTCGACCAGCTCGGCCTGCTGATGAACGGCGGCCAGGCCGCCCTCGAGGTCGGGTTCTTCGCCGCGGTCATCGCCATCACCATCGGCGCGCTCTGGGGAGCCATCGCCGGACTGGCCGGGGGCATCCTGGACTCGGCCATGATGCGGGTGGTGGACGTCTTCCTGTCGGTACCGATCCTGTTCGTCGCGCTGATCGTGGCGGTCAGGTACGGCGCGACCGTGCTGTCCCTCAGCCTGATCATCGGCGCCTTCACCTGGCTCGTCCCGGCCCGGCTGGTGCGCGGGGAGGTACTCACGCTCCGGGTGCGGGACTTCGTCGCCGCCGCCCGCGCGGCCGGCTCCGGCCAGTCGCGGCTGATCGGTCGGCACCTCCTCCCCAACGCGCTCGGCGTGATCATCGTCAACGTCACCTTCAACGTCGCCGACGCGATCCTCTACGTTGCCTATCTCGGCTTCCTCGGCTTCGGTCTGCACTACCCGCACCAGGACTGGGGCGACATGCTCTCCAACGGCGTCACCTACATGGTCGACGGGTACTGGTGGCTGATCTACCCGGTCGGCGCCTGCATCGTCCTGGTGGTGATGGCCTGCAACATGGTCGGCGACGGGCTGCGCGACTCGCTGGACGTGCGGCTGCGCCGCCGCTGAGGACGCCCGGTCCGGAGATGAGCGACCCGGCCCCCACCCGCTGACCCAAGGAGTACCCGCGCATGGCCCCTATCCTGGCGATCAAGGATCTGTCGACCCACATCCAGCTGACCAAGTCGGTGGTGCACGCGGTCGGCAACGTCGATCTTTACATCGAGGCGGGGGAGACCCTGGGCCTGGTGGGAGAGTCGGGCTGCGGCAAGTCGATGACCGGTCTGTCGATCATGGGGCTGCTGCCGCCCGGTGGCTCCATCGTGGGCGGCTCGATCATGCTGGACGGGCGGGAACTGGTCGGCCTCCCCGAAGACCAGCTCCGCAAGGTCCGGGGCAACGACATCGCGATGATCTTCCAGGATCCGCTCACCTCGCTCGACCCGACGAAGACCATCGGCTACCAGGTCGCGGAGCCCGTCCGGCTGCACCGGGGGGCGAGCAAGGAAGAGGCGCGGGAGCGGGCCGCCGAAGTTCTGGGCCTGGTCGGGCTGCCCAGGCCCAGGGAGAGGCTCGGCGACTATCCCCATCAGCTGTCGGGCGGACTCCGCCAGCGGGTGATGATCGCGACGGCGCTGAGCTGCGAGCCGAAGCTGCTCATCGCCGATGAGCCGACCACTGCTCTCGATGTCACGATCCAGGCGCAGATCCTGGCCCTGCTCGACGATCTCAAGACGCGGCTGGGCATGGCGATGCTGCTGATCACGCACGATATGGGGGTGATCGCCGGGCACGCGGACCGGGTCAACGTGATGTACGCGGGCCGCATGGTGGAGACGACCGACACGGGCACGCTCTTCAGCCATATGCACCACCCGTACACCCAGGCGCTGCTGGCGTCGATACCGCGGCTGGACCAGGACAACACGCAGCGGCTGCTCAGCATCGGCGGGCTGCCGCCCGACCTGGCCAGCCCGCCTCCCGGCTGCCGGTTCGCCGCCCGGTGCAGCCGGGCCACGGACAAGTGCCGCCAGGACGAGCCGCCGCTCACCGGCCCCAGCCTCGAGCACCTGTTCTCCTGCTGGCACCCGGTGGACGGTCCGCTGGCCCTGAACCTGAGCCCGGCCGGGAGCGATCACGCCGACCCCGTCGACATCCCGGTGCTCGTCCCCGGTGACGACCGCCAGCCGCCGGATCCCACCGTCGATGCCGCCGTGCTCACCGGGCGCGCCGCCCGGCAGGCCAGGCGGGTGGCCCGGGAAGACGCGGCCGGGGCCGGCTCGCCGCTGCTGGAAATCCGTGACCTGGTGAAGGAGTTCCCGGTCACCTCGGGGCTGGTCCTGCAGCGCAAGGTGGGCAGCGTCAAGGCGGTGTCCGGTATCTCGTTCACGGTCCACGCGGGGGAAACATTCGGCCTGGTGGGCGAGTCGGGCTGCGGGAAGACCACGACCGGGCGCATGGTCGTCGCCCTGGAGAAGCCGACCTCCGGCTCCGTACGGCTGAGCGGCACCGACATCTCCGGATTGCACCGGTCCGAGCTGCGTCACCGCCGCCGCGACCTCCAGATGATGTTCCAGGATCCGTACTCCTCGCTCGACCCGCGGATGCGGGTGGGCGCGATCATCGGCGAGCCGCTGGCCATCCAGCACGCGGGCAGCAAGAAGGAGCAGCGGCAGCGGGTGTACGAACTGCTCGACGAGGTCGGGCTGCCCCGCAACGCCGTCGAACGCTACCCGCACGAGTTTTCCGGCGGGCAGCGGCAGCGGATCGGGCTGGCCCGCGCGCTGACCCTGAATCCCCGGGTCATCGTGGCCGACGAGCCGGTGAGCGCGCTGGACGTGTCCATCCGGGCGCAGGTGCTCAACCTGATGAAGCGGCTGCAGGCCGAGCACGGGCTCACCTACATCGTGATCTCGCATGACCTGGCCGTGGTGAAGTACCTGGCCGACCGGATCGGTGTCATGTACCTGGGCAAGCTCGTGGAGATGGGCTCCGGGCAGGACATCTACGCCCGGCCCGCGCACCCGTATACGGCCGGCCTGATAGACGCGATCCTGATACCCGACCCGGAGATCGCGAGAGCACAACGGCAGACGGTCGTCTCGGGCGAGCTGCCCAGTGCCGTCAACCCGCCGTCCGGGTGCCGGTTCCGCACCCGGTGCCCGCGCGCGCAGGACCTGTGCGCGCAGGAGGAGCCACCGCTGCGGTTGTTCGGGACAGATCACATCGCGGCCTGCCACTTCCCGCTGACCAGCCCGTCAGGCGAGTCCTACGATCCGGCGGCGAGCACACAGACCGTGGCCAGCACCGAGACTGTCACCAGCACCGAGACTGTCACCAGCACCGAGACTGTCGCGGATGCTGGCAGTCAGCCCTGATCGGTGAGCAGCCCGGCGAGCCTGGTCACCCGCGGCCGCTCGCCGACGGTCGCCACCGCCCGGGCCAGGGCCGGGCCGGCCCCATGCACCACGGACAGGTGGCGCTGGGCGCGGGTGAGCGCGGTGTAGACGAGCGGCCTGGACAGCATTCCGGTGGCCTCGGCCGGGAATACGGCCACCACCGCCGGCCATTCTGAGCCCTGGGCCCGGTGCACGGTCAGCGCCCAGCCGTGCCGGAGGTCGCCGAGGATCTTGTCAGGCACACACACCGACCCCGCGGCGAAAGCCACCAGGAGGCCGTCGTCGCCCGGTCCCACCACGGTGCCCACCTCGCCGTTGGTGAACCCCTCGTCCGCGTGGTTGGCAATCGATACCACCCGGTCGCCGGGATCGAACCCGGACCGCGCGCCAGGCCCGGGGTTCAGCCGCTGCTTGAGCGCGCGGTTCAGCTCTATCGTCCCGGCCGCGCCCTTATGCACGGGCGTTATCACCTGAATATCCGCCGCCGGGATGCCCAGGGCGCGGGGGATGGAGTCGGTGACCAGCTGCACCACCCGCCGGGCGGCGTCGGCGCTGCCGCGCACTGGAACGACGACCACCTCGCGTTCCGGCGAGTCAACGGCGGGCAAGGTGCCGCCGCGCACTGCCGTCGCGAGCCGGGCGATGACCCCGCCGTCGCGCTGCCGGTACAGCTTGGTGAGTTCGGTGACCGGGACGGCGCCCGAATCGATGACGTCAGCCAGTACTCTCCCTGGACCTATCGAGGGCAGCTGGGCCGGATCCCCGACCAGCAGCAGCCTGGTGCCGTCCGCGCACGCCTCGAGCAGCGCGGCGGCCAGTTCGGCGTCGAGCATGGACACCTCATCCACCACGACGAGGTCCGCGTCGAGCGGCCACTCCTCGTTGCGGGTGAATATCCAGGCGGCGTCGCCGGTACCCGCCGCGGCGCCATGGCCGCCCGAGCTGCCATGGCCGCCCGAGCTGCCATGGCCGCCCGTGCTGCCATGGCCGGCTGTCCCCGGGTCGGCGGCAGCGGCCGGGTCGGTCCGCGCTGCGCCAGTACCGCCGGGGCCAGTGCTGCTGGCGCCAGTGCTGTCGGCGCTCGCTGAGCTGCCCCGGCCAACCCGGGAGCGGCTCTGAGCGCCAAGCAGGCGGTGCAGTGTGGTGGCCGGCGCGCCGGCCAGCTCCTCAAGACGTTTGGCGGCCCGCCCGGTGGGCGCGGCGAGCGCGACCCGCAGGCCCCGCCCCGCGGCCAGCGACACTACGGCCGCCACGGTCCGGCTCTTGCCGGTCCCCGGGCCTCCGCTGAGCACGCACACACCGTGCTCCGCTACCGCGCGGACCGCGTCGAGCTGGGTCTCGTCGAGTTCGTCCGGCTCGGCCGGTGTTCCGGCCCGGTCGGCCGCGAGCGGTTCGGCCAGCGCCGCGAGCCGCTGGAGGCCTTCGGCGACCGCTTCTTCCGCCATGGCATACCGGGCGAGGGCCAGCAGCACGCTTTCTCCGGCGGAGGGCTCCACGCCAGCCGCTGGGTCAGGCGCCTCAGCGGCCGGCTCCGCCGATTCCGGGTCTGCGCTGGCCGCGCTGAACGGCAGCACGGTGCCTTCGTCGATGGCGGCCTCGATCGCCGCCGCCGGTTCGCTGATCCGGAACCGGCCGAGCGACCGGGCCACGGCCTCGGCGGGCATCGCCGTGTGCCCATCCCGGGCGCCGCGCGCCAGCAGGTGCGTCACCAAGGCCCGCCCGCGCCGCGGGTCCTGGGGATCGGCGGCATCGCCCAGCATCTGCCGGGCGAACCAGTCGGCCTGGTCGGGTCTTAGCTGCGGCACCGAGAGCAGCCGCCACGGGTCCTCCCGCAGCTGGCGCGCGGCCGAGGTGCCCAGGCGCGCGACGGCAGGCCCGGCGTAGCGGGCGGGCACCCGGCATGCCACCAGGAGTTCGGCCACCTGGTAGGCGGGCCGTGCATCCTCGAAGGCGGCGGCGAGACGCAATGCGCGCTTGCTGCCCACTCCTTCGACGAGTTCCAGGCGTGCCGCGGTGACGAGGTTGGGCGCGGTAATGCCGGCCCCGGCCAGCCGGCCGGCCAGTCCAGGGCCGAGCCCCGGCCAGAGCCCGGCGGCGCAGAACTCACCGAACACGTCCTGGGGCAGGCCGCTCGCCCCGGTGCTCTCTTGCTCTATTGCGGTGGACATCGCAAGCCAGCCTAGAGGCCAGAATTGCGTACTGCTGGTAGCACCGTAATTAGCGTGCCTTGTGCCGTATCCATTCCGCGCCGATACTCTAGATCATGACAGGGAACCCGGGCGGTGCCGCGCCCACGGGAGGCCCTTACGCGCCCGAGCGCCGCGATTGCGACTCCGGCCGCATGCGCGTCTCCGACGCCGAACGGGACGAGGCGATCAACCAGCTCGGAGAGCGTTTTGCCGAGGGACGGCTGACTCACGACACGTTCGTCCACCGGGTCGAGGCCGCGCTTAAGGCCCGCGACCGCCGTGATCTCGCTCAGCTCCTCGCGGACCTGCCCTCGCCCCGCCGGCTGGGAAGCACGCTGAGGGCGTTCGGGCGGCGCGGCTGGGAGGCCGTGACCAGCGGGATGCCCCGCGCTGTTCCAGCCGCCGCGCCGCCCATGCTCATGTTCCCTTCGGGGGCCCGGCACCGGTTCACCATCGGCCGCGACGCGGCCTGCGATCTGGTGCTTCCCGACCTTTCCGTGTCACGCTGGCATGCCGGACTCCGGCGGTGCGCCAGCGGCTGGATGCTCGCCGACCTGGGCTCCACCAACGGCACCCGGCTGAATGGCTGGCGGGTCACCGAACCGGTCCCGGTCCAGCCCGGGGACCAGGTCACCTTCGGGGCCATGACCTTTGTGGTAGCGGCCCCTGGCACCGCGGCGGCCGGCACCGCCGACTGACTCCGGCGGGCGCAATGTCCGGGGCTGGTGGTAGGACAATGCCATGACGACACCAGATTTCCCGGATCTGCTGGCCCTCATCGAGGACCGGTCCGCTGCTCTGCGCGAGGCGGCCGCGGCCGCGGCGTCAGACAGTAAGGTGCCCGGTTGCCCGGGCTGGTCGCTCGAGGGCCTCGTGAGCCACCTGGCCGAGGTGCAGCGCTTCTGGGGGGCCGCGGTAGCGGCCGGCCCCGCCACCGGACCCCCGGATGACCCGGCCGACGAACGCGACGCGGGAGAGGACCTGCTGGCCTGGTCGGTCGACTCCACTGTCGTCCTGCTGGCGGCGCTGGACGCGGCCGGGCCAGACCGTGGATGCTGGACATGGTGGGGTTCCCCCGCCGCCGCCGGTGCGGTCGCCCGGCACCAAGTCCAGGAGGCCGCCGTGCACGCCTGGGACGCTCAGGAGGCAGCGGGCCGCCCCTGGCCGCTGCCCACGGTGGTCGCCAGGGACGGAGTCGCCGAGTTCGTGACGGTCGGGCTCGGCTCGGCCGGAGTGTGGCCGCATGCCCCAGGGACGATCGCGCTGTGCGCGGACGAAGGCGACAGCTGGCGGCTGGACCTCGGCGAGACCGGTGCCGCACTCCGGCCCGGCCCGGCTGTCTCGTCGACTGTGCTACCAGAACCGACTGTGCTACCAGAACCG
>OBLW0100003985.1_pt1 | contig 11362 bp, 13 predicted proteins | sample 1520161 | NCBI WGS metagenome assembly OBLW01 (sample SAMEA3539309, study PRJEB22396) | soil metagenome | biome: tundra; feature: field; material: soil | place: USA | collected 2010-05 | depth 0.15 m
AAGCACTTACTTCGGCCTGCGCCGAAGCGTAGCTGCACGTCCAGGCTCAGAGTTGGGCTATGCCCAATGATTTCAATGTTGGGAATGCTGTCAAACAGCTAATTTGGACGGGAGTGATTTTGACCGAGGCAGGCAGAGATGTATTGAGTTAGCCCAGAAAGAGTTTAGCCCAGAAAGAACTTCGGCCGTCTTCTTGCAGGCTTTCCCGTTAGCCCTCGACGGCTTCCACGGCTCGCTGGTGGGCCTGTTCGTAGGTGTCGCCTTCGGTGGATCAAGCCAGGCAGGGCCGGACAGGCGACTACGTAGCCACCTTCTTCAGCCGGTTCAAAGAGCACGTTTGTAGCGATGTTCGGACATAGGGGGCCTGCTTTGATTGTATGGTAGCCATGCTCCGGCGGCATGACCGCTCCCTCACGGTCGCAGCTCGGCAACGTTGCGCGCGTCGGTAAGCGGTTTATTGGGATTCGGGTTGCTCTATCCCAGCTTGGGCGGCAAGTCGGTCATCGGGCCCATCCACAGCAGCTCGCGCTCGATGTCTTTGTGCAGTTGATATTTCCGCCGCACCGTGGCGATCTTCTCCCCGCGCACCTCGATCTTATCCAGATCGAACTGCCCCAATCCGAATTGGCCGCAGAAGTTCAGATAGCCGATCCACTTGGGGTCGATCCCCATGGTCTCGACGCCCACGCGGTCCGCGGCGATGTAGTCCGTGGAGGCGATCGCCACGCGCGACGGCACCGGCGTGCCGGACGCCGGACCGTTGCCCTCCATGCCCTCGAAGCCGTCGATCACCGTGGCGCCCCAGAAGGGCCGCAGCTTCTGCGCGGTCAGGAACATATTGTAGTGCGTCTGGCGCAGGCCCGTGTGGTAGCGGCGCTTGTCGTTCCAGTGGGGCGTCTCCTTGGGCGCGTAGTGCAGCGGCGCGCCCAGCACCATGTTCTTCACCGACAGCGTGGCTACAACCGTGTTGTGTGTCTTCAGGATCGCCGCGCAGATGATGAAGGCGTCCGGATCGAGCAGCCGCGCCGCCAGCCGCACGGGCGAAGGATGGATGTCGAAATCGATCAGGGGCATCGTTTGATAGCGCGCTTCCCGGTTCAGGTCGATCAGGCTTACGTGTTGCGCGCGCCGTTCCGCGGCCACCCGGTCGTAATGGAAATTCTCGAAGCCCTCCATGGTCTCGCCGGCGGACGCCTCTGCGATCGTCACCGGCCCCTTGAAACGCGGCGCCAGGTAATCCAGAATGCCGTGGAGCGCGTCGGCATTGGTGGCCGCCAGCGGATTCACCGTGGACACGTTGTTGGGCTTGATGACCACATACTTCTTATGGCGCAGCACCGGCCGGATCTGGTCGTCGATGGCCTCCAGCGCGTCATGGACGTTTTTGCGCCGATCGTCGCCCTTGATCAGGGAAACGGCCGCGCCGCCGGTCGCCGGCTTCGGTAGGGATTTGGCGAGCAGGCTGTGCGCCAGCAGCGCGCCCGAGCCGCCCAGAAACAAACGTCGCGAAAAATCAGTTGGCATAGAAAGTCGCTCCGGTCTAGAATAAGATTTTAGCATCTGCTTAGGAGAAACTCTATGCCGGATTCATCCCGCCGCAATTTCCTGCTTGCCGGACTGGCCGTGCCCGCCGCGGCATCGGCCGCGCGCTCGTCCGCGGACGACCAGAAGCATGACGCTCCCCTGCCCACCCCGGTAGCCTCCCCGGGACTGCGCTACCGCACGCTCGGCAAGACCGGCCTGAAAGTCACCAGCGTGGGCTTCGGTTGCATGATCACTTCCGACGCCAGCGTGATCGAGCGCGCCGCCGACATCGGCATCACCTATTTCGATACCGCCCGCGTCTACCAGAGCGGCAACAACGAGCGCATGGTGGGCGCCGCGCTCAAAGGCAAGCGCCAGAGCATTACGCTGTCGAGCAAGACGCCCGCCAAGACCAAAGAGGCGGCGCTCGCGGACCTGGATACCAGCCTGCGCGCACTGGGCACGGACCATATCGACATCTGGTACCTGCATGCCAAGACCAAGCCCGCCGATGTGACCGATGAACTGGTGGACGCGCAGCAAACGGCCAAGAAAGCGGGCAAGATCCGCTTCGCCGGCGTCAGCACGCATAGCGGCCAGGCCGAGCTGATTCCCGCGCTGACGGCCAATCCGCACATCGACGTGATCCTGACGGCGTACAACTTCAGCATGGGCCAGACGCTCGATCCGGCGATCGCCGCAGCACACGCGGCGGGCAAGGGCATAGTGGCCATGAAGGTGATGGCCGGCGGTTTCCGCAACACCAAGCCCGGCGACAAGCTGTACAACACCTTCAAAAGGGATGGCGCGCTGCTGGCGGCCCTGCGCTGGGTGCTGAAGAGTCCCGATATCGATACCACCGTTCCGAGCATGACCGACATGGATCAGCTCGAAGAGAATCTCAAGGCTATGACCGGCGGCTTCACCAAGTCCGACGAGACCCTGCTCGCCAGGCAGCTTGAGTTCATCGCGCCGCTCTACTGCCGCATGTGCGGCCAGTGCGACGGCTCTTGCGCCAAGGGTCTGCCGGTCGCCGAGATCCTGCGCTACCTCACTTACGCGGATGGATATGGGCAGTTTTCGCTTGGCCGGGAGCGATTCCTTGAATTGCCGGCGGAGGTAGCTCAGGTGCGTTGCGATTTGTGCCCCACCTGCACGGTGAATTGCCCGCATGGAGTACGCGTCTCCGAACGGCTGGGGCGCGCGCAGGAACTGTTCGCGTGAAGGCGCTCGCGGCGGGCGTGGCCGTGGCGGCCCTGTGCGTCGCGCAGGTTCCCAAGTGCGATCTGGTGGCGGGCTGGAGCCAGCAGGGCGCGGCCCGCGCCTACGAAGCCTCCAACCTGTTCGAGTACATGGACGGCAATGCCGAAGGCTATCTGCTCTACGGCTTCGCGGCGATGCACGGCGTCACCTGCGTGCATGGCGGCGATTCCATCCTGATCGACATCTCCGAATTCGCGGACGGCGATTCGGCGTACGGCATGTTCAGCGCCAATCGCGATCCACGGCTGCCGGCCGAAACGCTTGGGGCGGGCGGCCAGGTCACGCCGCGCCGGGTCATCTTCGTCAAGGGCCGCTTTTATGCGGAGTTGGCCGCCAACCCGGACAAAGACCACACGCCGGCCTTGCGCGCATTCTCCGCCGCGCTCGAAAAGCTTCTGCCCGGCAGCGCCGCCGTGCCCGCCGCGCTCGTTTGGTTTCCAACCGATGGGCAGAAGTCGGTTCGGCTGATTCCGGAAAGCGTGCTCGGCCTGCGCCTGCTGAAGCGCGGCTACGTGGCCGAATATGAATTCGGCAAGGCGTTTGTGATCCAGGAATCGTCGCCGGAAGCCGCGGCGGCTGTGATGGATAAGCTGCGCGCGCGTTTCGACGTGGGACAAGCCTCCCGGCCTGTCATTCCGTTGCAGTTGACGGACCGGTATCTCGGCCGCCTCTGCTTCATCCAAAAGGGCCCGTACATCGTGGGTTACGCCAACGTCGCAGAAGGGCACGACCCGTCGGCACTGGCTTCCGCTCTGGCAGCGCGCTTGCCATAGTATTTGCCATAATATTTCCGATGGCATCCGATCCGAAGCGCGACCTCTTCCGCCACACCGTCGCCACGCTGGCCTATCGCGGTGGCAAAGCCGTGCGCGGCGCTCCCCCCGAATTCGCCGGTTACCACGCCGCGGAAACCACCCGCACACCGGGCCAGATCCTGGCGCACGTCGGCGACTTGCTCGACTGGTCGCTTTCGGTGGCAAAAGGGAATGAAGAGTGGCACAACTCCGCGCCGCTCGCTTGGGACCAGGAAGTGCAGCGCTTCTTCGCGGCTCTCGAACGATTCGACGCGTACCTGGCTTCGGATGCTCCGCTCGTTGAGTCCGCGGAGAAGCTGTTCCAGGGTCCCATCGCCGACGCTCTGACGCACGTGGGCCAGATCGCCATGCTGCGGCGTATGGCCGGTTGCGCGGTCCGGGGTGAGAATTACCATCGCGCGGAAATCGCCGCCGGGCGGGTGGGGCCGGACCAAGCCCCACCGCGCCGCGAGTTCGACTGATCGGCTCACGCTACTTTTCCGATTCCATCCGATAGGAACCAGCGGGCACCTGAAACAGTGCGGGGTCGGGTTCGCCGCGCCGCACGTTCGTCAACCGCTCCACCCGGTCGCCCATCATCGGATCGGTGTGCTTGGACAAGATCGTCACGTGCAGTTCGGCCGACTCCCACCGCTCGTGCACTGTCTGAATGGGCCGATCGTTGCCAATTTGTCCCTGCGGAATCACCGTGGTAGTTCGTGTGCCGTCTACTTCCACGCCTTCCATCTCCTGCTTTCCCAGCGCCTCGCTCTTCTCCGGCTCGGACTTCGACATGACACCGCCCGCCATAGCACCGCTCCTGAACCAAATCGGCCCGGCCGCCGCTGCTTCGGCCTTTAATTTCACAGTCTGCGTCCCGGCCGGCATTTTGTCTTTGTAGACCACCGCCAGCTTGCGCGCCGTCTGCTGCTTCATGTTAAGGATATAACTGACATTCGCCACCGGATCCGAAATCCAGACCTCGTCGCCGCTCTCGCGCCGGACGCGCCCCTCTCCATCGCGAGATATGCTGTAGGTTTCCTGCCGGTTGATGTGCGTGCCGTCGCCTAAGGTTTGGGTGGTTTCGGTCACCCCGTCCGCCGAGTAAGGAGCCCCCTTGACCGTCGCGCCCATCATTCCGAACTTCGCTGTCGCTATCCCGCTGGCCAGGCCCTCCGCGTGCACCTTAGCCAAGTCGCCGTTGGCGAAAAAGAAAACATTCCCGGCGTCCTTCTGTGCGAAGGCCACGCCGCAGGCGATCGCTGCCAGACCAATAATGCTGCTGATTTTCTTCACGTTTTTTCTCCTTTTTACGCTGCAAATTTACCGTACCAGTCTGATGGCCCGCGCCCGTCCGTCTTCGCCGATCAGCAGATCGGCGGCAACCTCTTGCGCGCCGCCGGTCAGGGATGCGTCCGAAACCGGCAGCATCACCCTGACCACCATGCCCATCTGCATCGGATCGGCATCATCGAACGGAACGAAATCGTCCAGTGCGGGCTGCGGCGCCTGCCTGTGCACTGGAAACCGCTTCCTGACGGCGTGCCCTCTGGGCCCGGCTCGGTATACCACTGACGGTGCTTGCGGCTTGTGCATGCCTGCCTCTCTCTTTGCGGCGCGTGCCGGTTCGGGGTGGGGCCGGCTGTTGGCGAAGAACAGCGCGACGGACGCCGCCAGCGCGCCCGCCAAGGCCACCGCGGCCCAGCGCCAGCGCAGTCCACTCGTCTTCGCCGCGATCCGTGGAACAGCATCGTCCAGTGCCGGCAGGCCTGCCGGCGCCAGCGCGTCCAGCCACGCATTCACGCGCACCACAGCCGCCTCGATCCGTCCCAGCCGATCGCGGCAAGGCGCGCAAGCCTCCAAGTGACCGGCGGCGCGGCGCATCCGCGCTTCCGGCAGTTCGCTATCCAGGTACGCCTGTAACGTCCCTTCATCCAGGCATTTCATAGTTCGCCCCCATGCAATGAGCGATATTTCTTCTCAAACTCGGCAGCGGCCCGCGCCAGCAGCGTGCCCACCGATGCCGGATTAATCGCCAGCGCGCCGGCAAGTTCGCTATACGAAAACCCCGCGTGGCGCAGCAGCAACAGCTTGGCGGAGACCGGCTTCAGCGCGGCCAGCACCGCTTGCACGCGTGTCCTTTGCTCGGAGCGCAGCATGTCCGCCAACGGATCGCCAGCGCTGGAATTACGCGCGACCTCGGCTCCGGCAGCCTGCTCATTGCGCCGGCGGCGCGCCTCCATGCGCAAGGCGTCCAATCCCAGGTTGATGGCCGTGCGATACAGCCAGCCGTCAACGTTGCCCTCCGGCCGGAATAAAGCGGGCCGCGACGACAATCTGCAAAACACCTCGGAGGCCAGCTCTTCGGCCCGGCCGCGGTCGCCCGTGATGCGCGCCAGCAGACTCACAAGCCGCGGGTATTGCAGCCGGAAGATGTCCTCCAGGCTGGCGCTCGCCACCGCGCGCTGCTTTGGACGGAAGCTTAACGGGATCTCTTCGCTGGCGTCCATACTGATACAACGACGGCCGGGAACGAAAAGTGACAGCCATGCGTCCGAATAAGAATGCACGCGACGCACTTTTGTGCTAATCTTCGGAGCATGCGTGGGCGCTTTTCTCTAACTGCGCTGCTCATGGTATTGGGCATCACGCTCTCACTTCGCGCTAGCGATCCGACTCGCGACTTTTCCGGAAAGTGGGTGCTGGACCCGAGCGCCAGCGACATCGCTTCCCTCGGACAAGTGGAAACAAATCTCAACGTTTCGCAAGGTGGCGGCGGCATCCTCTGCTCGGCGGGCGCGGTGCAGTGGTCGTATGCGCTCGACGGCAGCGAGACGCGGAAGCAGATCGGCGAGGAATCCAGAAGCTCCGTTATTAAGTGGGAAGGCGCGGCGCTGCTCGTCAACACCCAGGTTTCCGGCCCGCGGCATTACACGGTGATGGACCGCTGGGAGATCTCCCGCAGCCACAACACCCTCACCATTACCCGGCAGGTGGTTCGCGCCAACAACGGGGAAGCGGAAGGCACATTAGTATTCCGGCGAGAGGGCGCCCCGGTGGCGGCTCCTCCTGCGGCCGTTCCGGAAGCCGCGCCGGCAAGTGAAGCGCCGCCGGCGACGGGTTGGCGTTCAGCCGAGCCGGGTAGCGACGCGTCGCAACCGGTGCTGGCGAAGAGGCCCGCGCCGGGCGCGCCTCCCGACGTAACGGTCCCCTCGGGGACGCGCGTCCTGTTGTCGCTCATCAATGAAGTGAACACGAAGCACACTAAAGAGGGCGATCATGTCTACCTTCGCACGGCGTCGCCGGTGGCCGTGAGTGGGCGGGTAGTCATACCCCGAGGCAGCGACGTCGAAGGCATCGTCACTCGAGCCAAGCAGGCCGGCAAGGTGGTGGGCAAGGGCGAGTTGTACATCCGGTTCGACTCGCTGATTTTGCCCAACGGTGTCTCGCGTGATTTTCGCGCGCGGCCGCCGGGAGAAGAGGGCAAGGTGGAAGGTGGAGGCAAATCCGCCGACGGGCGCACCGTGATGGAGGGAGCCGGCATTGGCGCCACGGTTGGCGCCATTACCAGGGGACTGGGCGGCGCTGCCGTCGGAGGCGTGGGCGGCGCTCTAGCGGGAGTCCTGCTTTCACGCAATCAGAACGTGGTGCTGCCCGCGGGCACTCACCTGGAAATGGTCCTGGATCGCGACTTGGTGTTTCATCCTGACGAGCTTCCGTAGTTGCACTTGCTGCCCACTCCCAAATGACCATCGGACGGCTGTCTGCGTTGGCAATAGGAATCGTCCTGCCCGCCATCCTGCGGGCCGGATTGTGCTCCGCCGACGACCGGCGGCCGCGTCACGATTTCCAGTTTGTTGCCGGCTATTCGCCCGCATCGGCGACCCTGATCGGCACGGCCACGGATCGCCGCTTGGTGCTGGCCGGATTCGCCTATAGCTATCGCTGCTGGAGTTGGAACTCCGTTTCGTTGAGTTATACCGCGGCGGCTATGCCTGCAGCCATCCTGATTCAGCCCTATGAAGGCAACGTGCCCGCGCATGCGGTATATGGCTTTGCCGTAGCGCCTGTCGGCTTCACATTCGCCCTTGCGCGGAAGCGCCGGCTGCACCCATTCATTGAAACCGCCGGAGGGATCGTCGCCTCCACCGAGCCGATTCCGGAAAACCAGCCGGACGCCAGCGGTCTGAATTTCTTTTTCGATCTGGGCGGCGGAGTCCGGTGGCGCGTGGGCGAGCGCGGCGCGGTGAGCCTGGGTTACCGGTTTCTTCATATCTCAAACGCCGGCACAACAAGCTTCAATCCGGGCGTTGATAACAACGTGTTCTATGTGGGGTATTCATTCTTGCGATAGGCGGATCACGCTACAATGAGACAGATTGCATGCCCGATCTCGATCGAATAACGCGTAGTCCTCAGATCATGGGAGGCAAGCCCTGCCTGCGCGGTATGCGCGTGACCGTGGGCATGATCGTGGGATTGGTCGCCGCGGGTCATTCCCATGCCGAGATCCTCAGTGCCTATCCGTATTTGGAGGAAGAGGACATTCGGCAAGCCCTCGCTTACGCTGCCTGGCGGGTCGAAGAGATTGAAGTGCCCCTTCCGGTGGCATGAAGTTCCTGATCGACATGAACCTTAGTCCGCTGTGGGCTCCATTCCTGGCGAATCATGGATTGGCAGGAGTTCACTGGTCGACGATTGGCGACATTTCCGCCCCCGATTCTGAGATTCTTCAGTACGCCGCGGAGCATGGCTACGTTGTCTTTACGCACGACCTTGATTTCGGAATGCTCCTGGCGGCATGCAAACTGTGCCGGCCGAGCGTGATCCAGGTCCGGTCCCAAGACGTGCTGCCCTCCGCGATAGGAGAAACGGTGGTCCGTGCAATCGCGGCTGCCCGTGTCCATCTTGAGGCGGGAGCCCTCGTCACAATCGATCCGGCCCGGCACCGCATCCGGCTGCTGCCGATCTGAGCCGGTCTGTTAGAGTTCCTCGCATGAATGCGAGCTCATCAATTAAATGACGGTTCGCCCAGCGGCTTCACCGCTCTCCAACAGAACCTCGCCCGCAACTGATCCGTACGGATCGCAGGCCTCCTTTTCGCCTTCTGCCCTCTTCGACAAGCCAGACTGTTTTGAATACGGACGCCACAGTATTAATGCCTATCGTTCAACTTGGGTTCGATCAAATGCGATTGGAACAGATCATCGTGTCGGGCATTGGGAAACAATACACAGAAAAACCGCTTGCTGACGTGCAAATGATTTGGAGGCTGTCCGGGGTGGACCCTGCGGTATCGTAAAGAGACCGCGATCAATCCAGTCGCGAGACTCACGTGGGCGCGCCAGGCTTAATGCGAAGCCGTACGCACGGTTGGGTCATAGATTCCAATCTTGATTCCACTCTCGACGGGGACTGATTCCAGGTCTTCGCCGCGAGCCAACAAATAGTTCTGCAGCGCGACCGGCAGCGGTGGCCGCCACGCGTCTTCATCGGACCTAGAAACATCGTCATCTTTGAACTCGTTGTTGAAGGTCAAGTTCATGTTTTCCCAGGCCGACTGGTACTTCGCGGGCATCATCTTCTTCACGGCGAAGAGGGTCGGCCGACGATCACCGAAGGCAGAGGTCTGGATGAGGACTCCCTCCGGAACCACGATTCCACGCCGACACATCTCTTCAGGCTGGAAGAGAACCTGTCTGATGAACTCAGGTCTCCTGGTCGCGTGGAGGCTCATCATCTCTTCGTAGAATGCCTTAAAACCTGGCGTCGTGACAAATGCAGTGATGTCGTCGTAGGTCTCTCGCATCACGCGCATCAGTTCCTCAGGGCCGAAGTCAAGGCCCTCGTAGTTCGCCTCGTCGGAATCCACGGTGGGATCAGATATCGACATGCCGCCTCCTTTGTCTCTCATCAGTCCAGCGGCCGAGCCGGGGGACCCGAAGGTCAGTTTGAACATAATTGGGAACTTGAACTGCCTACGTATCGCTGCTACGTAATATATTCCCAACGCCCGAGATAGGACCGGGGGCAATAGGACCGGACTGGCTCCGCGGTTCCGGGGAAAGGGCAACCGAACTGCCGCCGCCGGCGCCGGCGCAAACAGTAAAACCGCCGCCGCAGGCGCATCCCCAGGCTCCCAGCGCTCCGGGAAGGGTGCTCACCTGTGCCAGGGTGGCCCCCTCTTCCGTGACTTCCATGATTTCCGGACTCCCCGGCTCAAAGTAGCGGCTGGTGATTCGCATTCCCGTCGGAAGGTTCACGCCTTGAGCCGCCAACGCGGTCGGGGTGAGGATTTGCGACGCAAGAGCGAGGCGGTTGCCCTTGGGTGTTTCCTTCAGTTTCATCATGGCCGCTACGAAGGGCGGGGAACTGATTGCGAGGATCAGTTGGTTCGTGATGTGAGTCAGTGTGTTTGCATCAATATCATCAGCCATTTGTTCTCCTTGTTGACCGCAGTTTCTAGCTTTTTTTAGCCTAGCATACGTCGGGGCCGGCGGGGAATGCCCGGAACTCCATTGAAAGTAGCAGCTCCGGCGCAACCCACTATACAACATCTTTCTCCGTTTGACAACAGCTTTTGGCGAGGTCAGCAGGGATTTCCATTTTGGCTTCCGGTGTCCACAAATTCTACATCCAACCCAGCCGCTCGGGCGCGTTCATTAACAGAACTTAATAATTTCACAGCCTGCCACTCGCCTGAAACGCCATCTCTGCCCCTCAGGGTAAGCCAAAAACACGGAACGGCGTCTTGTTCAGGCGATCCCTCGCACACCTTTCACGCGCGGCGGTCCCGCAGGGTCGCTGCCCCCTGTGGTCAGGATTCAGAAAGACCACAACCCGAGCGTGACCACCGCCAGCTTCGATTTCCAGTACACCGTTCAGAGCGAACTGCCGGTGACTAAAGTTTCCGTCAAAATCGACGGGCGGCCGGAATCGCAAGACCTGGCCGCGATCATTCTGCCAGCCGATGCCATCCAGCAGCCGCTGGTTATCCGGGTCGGTTAACTGGCGGTGGCGCAACTGATGGGTCAGTTGGTCTTCGATCTCCTGCCCTTGCTGCCGATAGGCTTCCTCGCCCACCTGGCTTGCCCGGTGGTCGCGCCACAACTGGTTGGCTTGCTTCAGGGTGTTCAGTACACCCTCCCCAAACGCACGCGCCCGTCCGCTCTTGGTGGCCACCACTTCTTTGACATTGCGCATCAGATGCGAGAGGCACTTTTGTTGATCCACTCCGGCCAACTCGTCGGCTTCGTAGCTGGGACCTCGATCCGTTACCAAGGTGCCGGGGTAGTCGCCCGGCACCAGTTCACGCACCTCTTGATTGCGATGCTGGGCGCGGATTTGGTAGACGGTGGCCTGGTCGGTGTCGAACACCATCAACTGGGCTGGCTCTCCACCTACCGCCCAACTGGTGTCGTCGGTGTAGGTGACCGGCGCCTGGCGGATGCCCGCGCGGGCCTCCTGATAGGCATTGCCCACCACGCCGGAGGCTTGCTGGAGCGCGTCCCGCGTGATGGCGCTCTGGGTCAGCGTCACCCCGGTGGTCTCCAGCAGGATGGCGGGCAGCCGACGCACCGGCACCCCGTGGCCGTAGTGCAGCGCGTGCGCCATGGTCTTCAGTCGGGGACCCACTCGGTGCGCGGTGGCCCCGTATTGGTTGGAAGCTATCTCGGGGTGCTCTCCCCGCACACTCTTTCCGCAAGCCGTACACACGCACACGGCCACGTCATAGACTTTCACTTCCGGTTGGGGCTGAGCCGGCATGTCCGTGGTGGTCA
>OBLW0100003988.1_pt1 | contig 11361 bp, 8 predicted proteins | sample 1520161 | NCBI WGS metagenome assembly OBLW01 (sample SAMEA3539309, study PRJEB22396) | soil metagenome | biome: tundra; feature: field; material: soil | place: USA | collected 2010-05 | depth 0.15 m
CGAGGTTATAGACGTCGCGGACTTTTCCGCTGGCGTGCAGTTCGAGTTCGGGGTAATCGGTTCGGAGAAGGACGTGGTCGAGAATTTCGGGACTCATCATTTCGGGGCTCATCGTTTCGGGGTGCATCGGTAAATTCGCCGCTAGAAAACTTCGCGTATTCTAGCTGTCGCGAGGAATTTGTCAACGCTTTCAATCACAGCGCCTGGTTTGGGCCGAGCGCGGATGCATTGAAAAGAGTTGACAGTTCCAGTGTAAGCTAGAAGGCTTGCCTGGCGGGCGGTTTGGATGGGTTAGCGTGTGGAAAAAGCTGAGGAAGGCTGCGGAAAAAAAGGCGGCGGATTTTCAACGAGAAAAGCAGACGGCAGAGGAAGTTGTCAATAACTTTTGAGTTTGTGTTTGGAGCGGTCAACGGCGCGTTTCAAAAATGGCTGGGCCATTTGCGGGAAGCGTGAAAAACGCGGATCAACTGCACAACATCGCCGCGCACGCGATACGGGACAATGTACGGCGTTCCCGAGACGACCAACTCGCGGGTGCCGGAGATCCGACCGGGCCGACCAAGAGCGGGGAAATGTTCCAAAGACTCGACCGCTTTTACAATCGCGGCCACGGTCCGGGCAGCAGCATCGGGATTGTCTTGGGATATGTATTCGGACACGGCAATCAGGTTCGCGCGCGCCGCTTGCAGCCAATTAACGCGCACGTCGCGTCAACCGCTTGATCGTCTGCTGCATTTCCTCATCGGTGGCGAAATCGCCCGCGTCGGCCTCGGCGAGGCCTTTCTTGATTTCGGCGATTTGCCATTCGTTGACCGAGACGTATTCCTGGATCGCCTGAGCGGCGACGAACGAGCGGCTGCGGTTCATGGATTTCGATATTCGGTCGAGCTGTTTTTTCAGTTTGGCGTCTAGGCGTAGGGTGAGGACGGCGGATTCAGGCATGATGTATACATTATACACCAAGTGTGCACATCAACGACGAATCTCCGGACGTCGGTAGTGGGTCAGTTTGATTTCCACAGCTATTTCTCGCGTTTGAAAAGTATGCAACCCCAGATAGGCAGGATAGCTTCCCATCCCTGCTCACCTAGCTCGCTATAGAGTGATTCTGCCCTCTGTTCAATCGCAGTATCGATTTCTTGCTGAGTTAGTTCAGGTCTAAGCACATCCCCAACCAATTTGTTGCTCACCAGTTTGTATTCCCATTTGACAGACATCATCGTTCCTCACTTCTCTCCGAGCGCCTTTAGGAAACTGACCCACTACCCAGACGTCCCTCTAGTTGCTATGGATTTGCTTCCCCACTACAGCTGGATCATTGTGTCGATTGGTTAGAGTGAAGCTGGGCTCAGCTGTCGCGGGCCAAATTAAGTAATTGGTTTCGAGGAATCAGCCTTTATCTGTGCGACGCCCTCGCGTCCACCGTTGAAACACACGCTCGACTTCCTCCGCGCTCGCAAATTCGCCACGATCGGCCTCCTCCAGAGCTTTCTCAATCTCCTCGATTTGCCATCGTTCCACTTCTTCGCGAGTTTCCTTTTCCGAGGGAAGCATCTATTTACGCGGCTCCAAACCGCACCGACACCAGCTTCGATACGCCCGGCTCTTGCATCGTCACCCCGTAGAGTACAGGTGCGATGCTCATGGTCCGTTTGCTGTGAGTGATCAGGATGAATTGGGTTTGGACGCTCATTTCGCGGACCAGTTCGGTGAAGCGGGTAATGTTCGATTCGTCGAGCGGGGCGTCGACTTCGTCGAGAATGCAGAAGGGGCTTGGCGTGTATTGGAAGATTCCGACTAGCAGCGCCAGTGCGGTCAGGGCTTTTTCGCCTCCGGAGAGGAGAAGGACATTTTGCAACTTCTTTCCCGGAGGCGAGGCGACTACATCGATGCCGCTCTCGGCGCTGTTTTCGAGGTCGGTCAGGCGCATGAAGCCGTGTCCGCCGCCGAAGAGTTTGCGGAAGGTGGCCTGGAAATTTTCGTTGATCTTGTTGAACGCCTCCTCGAATTTCTGGCGCGAGACGACATCGATCTCTTTGATTGTGGCGGCGGTGTCGGCGATCGCATCCAGCAAGTCTTTTCTTTGAGTGGAGAGGAACTCGTGGCGTTCCGCGGTTTCTCTGTACTCTTCGAGGGCCATCATGTTAACCGGGCCCATGGCGTCTAGGCGCGCGCGCATTTCTTTGTGCGCCTGATCTTCAGCCGCCAGCGCTTCATCGGCAAGCAACAGAATCGTGGTGTCTGCCGCCAGAACTGCGCGTTCTACGCCGAGTTCGTTGAGGCAAGTGTCGGCCAGGTGTTGCAGATCGGATTGGAGTTTGGCGGCTGCGGCGGACAATTCACCGCGTCGGTCGCGGGCTTGATCGAGTTGCTGGCGCGTGCTGCGCAGGAGTTCGTCAATTTCGGCTAAGCGCGTGCGGACTTGCTCGGATTCGATTTGCAACAGGGCTTCGCGTGCTTCTCCGGCGTTCTTTTCGGCTTCAAACTCCAGCAGTTGGGCGGCTAGTTGAATGTTCTCGTTTTGCCGCTGTTCAATTTCGGAGCTTGCCGATTCCATCTGATTTTGCAGCGCGGCGGTGCGCGATTGCATTTCGGAAACAACGGTCTGGATGCGCTGCAACAAGGCAGTGGCAGAGCGATGGCGTTCTTCCAAGGTTGCGACTTGGGCGGCTCGCTGGGAACTCGAAGCCGCGGCTGTGTCGCGTTGGGTGCGCAATTCGGCGAGGCGGCCTTGTCCGGCGGTTAGCAGCGATTCAAATTGAGCACGCGATTGCTCGATGGCGCCGAGTTCTACTTTTCGCGACTCGATCAGGTTTTCCTGCTCGTTACGTTCGGCGGAGAGGCGTTCCAATTCGCGTTCGCAGATGGCGATGCGTTCGCGGACGCGGGACATTTCGCCGTCCAATTGCTTGAGCAGATGGCCGTTGGTCATTGCTTGTTTTTCGGCTTCGCGTTGTTCAGTTTCCAGGCGGTCGAGGAGGGCGGTGTGATCTTTGATTTCGCGAGCCAATGTGAGGGTGAGAATTTCTTTTTCGCGGAGGGCGCGCTCCAACTCTTCGAGCAGGCGGAGAACATCGCGCAACTCGCGCTTCATGGAGAGCGGGCCTTCGCTGCGCTGCTTGCCGCCGGTGACGGTTACGTTATGGAAACATTCTCCGGTCTGGGAGAGAAAGAAGGCGTCAGGGCTGGAGAGCGCGAGTTCGCGGGCTACGGCGGGGTCGGGGACGATGTAGCCGTTGCCGAGTTTGGGCAGGATGACTTCTAGCGATTTGCCGAAACCGTTGAGGACGCGAATCGAATTCTTCAGCGGAAGCACCGTGTCGTTGAGCGGAGAGTAGTGGTGACTCTCGTCGGCGAGAAATGAGAATTTGGCCTGCGAGTCTTCCGGATGCACAAGGAAGGTAGCGCGGCCATTGACGTCGGAGCGCAGCAGACGCAGGCCTTCGTCTGCGGCGTCCCACGATTTAACGACGACGAAGTTCAGTTCGTCGCGCAGGAAGTCTTCGACCACGCGCTCGTAGCGGGGTTCGACTTCGAGGAAATCGGCGAGGACGCCGGCGGGAGCGTTGCCACCCTGGAGCGCGCCCGATTGAAAAAGGCGGCGCACGGACTCGGTGGAATATCCGTGCTCGGCGATGACGGCTTCGAGGGAACCTCTCTTGCCGAGCGCGGTTGCGAATTCGGAGCGGATGGAGTCGAGATGCTTCTTGGTTTCGTTTTCGGCGGAGCGCTTGGTGTCGATGGTCGCGCGAAGGCTCACGATTTCGGTGGAGAGGGCGCTGATCCGTTCAGAAACATTTTCGAATTCCAAGGCAATCTGGCCACGCTGGCCTCCGAAGGTTTCGGATTGGGTTGACGCGGTTGCGATCTCGGCGCGCAGGCGCTGCTCTTCGCGGCCGATGCCGGCGAGGCGTTCTTCGGATTGCGTGAGTTGATTGCGCAGGTTGGAGGCGGCGCTCACCGATTCGAGAATGTTGGCGCGATGCGCTTCCTGCTCGCTCTCGAGTAACGCGAGATTGATCGAGGCAGTCGCGGCTTCCTGCTGGCTCAGGTTGTACTCCTGCTGAGCGGCGGCGAGATCGGCAGCAGCGGAATCTAGAAGTTGCTGGTGTCCGTTACGTTCCTCTTCCAGAGCGACGAGGCGAGCTTGCGCTTGCGCCAGTTCGGATTCCGCGGCGGCGGTGCGGGCGATTAGTTCCGCGCAACGTTCTTCGTTGGTGCGGATGCGGGCTTTTCCGCGGTCGCCTTCGAGCGCGATTTGGTTGAGGCGATCGCGGTTCTGGCGCGTTTCGGTCTCGATCGCGTAGCCGCGCTGAGTGCGCTCGGCGTGTTCGGCCTCGGACTGCTGAACACTTTCCGTTTGCTGCCGAATATCTTCTCCCAGTTGGTGAAGTTGAGTGTCGAGGGTGACGGTCTCCTGATCCATCTGGCTGAACTTGCTGGCGAGAACGACGCGCAGCTTGGCGCGCATTTCATCGCGCAATTTGACATAGCGCTCGGCTTTGTTGGCCTGGCGCTTGAGCGAGTTCATCTGGCGGGTGACTTCTTCGAAGATGTCGTTGACGCGGTTCAGATTGGTTTTTGCGTCTTCGAGGCGGGCTTCGGCGAGGCGCTTCTTGGTTTTGAATTTGGTGATGCCGGCGGCTTCCTCGATGATGGCGCGGCGATCGGTGGGACGGCTGCTCAGGATCTGGCCGATGCGGCCCTGCTCGATGAGCGCGTAGGATTCGGGGCCGAGGCCGGTTCCCATGAAAAGTTCCTGAATGTCGCGCAGGCGGCAGAGTTTTCCGTTCAGGAGATATTCGCTGTCGCCGCTGCGGAAAAGGCGGCGCGTGACGTGAATTTCTCCGTGGCGATGTTGCTGCTGGAATTTGCGGCGGCGGATCTTCAGGACTACCTGGGGACCTGCTATGGCGGCGGCGCTATCTTCTTGCGGCGGCATACCCAGGTTAGCGCCCAAAGTACGGGCGCGAACCTGGGACACACCCGAACCGGCTTCGCCCTCTACTTCTGCTTCTGTTGTCTGGCCGGGTTGGGCTTCGGCTACGGCTTGTTCGGTTTCGGCCGCGGCTTGCGCCCGAATTTCGGCTTCATCCCAATTTTCTTCGCCGGGAAGGTCGTTCTGAATTTCGATCTCGGTGGGCGCGTTGGTGTCGGGACCGCCGTAGATTTCCGGGTCGATCAAGGTCAGAGCCACTTCCGCCATACCGGTAGGGTTGCGATCGCGCGTGCCGGAGAAAATTACGTCCTCCATACGCGAGCCACGCAAGGATTTCGCGGACTGCTCGCCCAGCACCCAGGAAATGGCGTCGGCGATGTTGGACTTGCCGCAGCCGTTGGGACCGATGATGGCGGCGATGCCTTCGCCGTGAAATTTCAGCTCCGTGCGATCGCAGAACGACTTGAATCCCAGGATTTGCAGTTTCTTGAGTTTGAGCAAAGTGACTCCTTTAAATAGCGACCTTGCGTAAATAGCGACCTTGCGGTCGGCGGACCTGGTTTGCGCTGGCTGGAGTGCGCTGCAAATGCGGATCGGGGCTGTTAACTCCCGAGGTTCCCGCTGGTCATAATCGTTCGATGCCGTCCCATGAACCAGGAACGTCACCCACGCGTTTGACCAACTCTAACGGCGAATGCGGGGACGGGTCAAGTAATAAAACACCACATATGGTGGTGCCGATCCCACGACCGCCTTTAGTTGCACACAAAGTACAGCTATTTCGCGCAAATTGGGTGGCGGGGAAAGAAGGGCGGGAGAAGGCGAGAGCGAATTAACTCTACCGCCGAATGAAAGCAGTTTCAAGCGCTCCCCGTGAGAAGCTCCGCATTAGGAACCGCAATGAATGAGCGGCTAACTTCCAGCGCCCGTTGCTTTGGTACCGAGCCCGGTGACGGAACCGAAGACTTTGCGGAATATGGATAAATTGAGACCCACTCCAAAGTATGCGCCTTCCGACCATGTGGACTTTCCGCCGAACGAGGGAGTGCCAGGGTAAACCTGATTGGGGCTGTAGGATCCGGAGATGTTGTCTTGAGAAACAGCATGGAAACCAGTGGTGAGTTGCAGCGCCTCGGTGGGCTGGTAGCCGATTCCGATCAAATAGCTGTTGAGGCGGTCGGCGGAGAGTCCGCCAAAAACTCCCATTTTCTGGGAGGTGGAGTTGCGGGCTCCGGGGAAAGTGTCGTGTCCGAGTCTGCTGAAATAGTAGTTGAGGCCGACGACCACGGAGGGGATAGACGAGCCCTTATCAAGAAAAGGCTGGGAGCATGGAGCGGCCGGCGTGCAAGGAGTGCCGTCATTAGCCTGGCCACTGGTGATGGAGCGAGAAGCCACGGTTTGGTTCTTGATGGTGGAGAAGGTGAAAGCGGCGACGACTGTGGCCCGGTAGAAGTCGTGGACCTCAAATGATCCGTGCGCGACGACGGTGCCGGAGGACATGTCCTGCGAAGTAGGAGGCGGGGAAGTTGTGGTGGTTGCTGGGGGCGGGGGCGAGAGCACTGGTGGCGGCGCGGATCCCTGGACGGTGATGACAGGGACGTTATATCGCGGGAACACATCGACCCTGCGAACGGTAAAGTAAACTCGCAGATTACCGCTGTTTTTGCTCAGATCGATGACCTTGTCGAGTGGTTCCGGCACGGCGGAGTGATCGTAAATTTCGTTGGCTCGAGCCAGCACTTGACTCTGCCGGGCATTGATCCGGTCGACCATCTCCGGCAGATGCACGGCGAGATGGACTTGGGCGTCATACAGGGAAGTGTCAGCTGCCCTCGTCTGATTGGCGACGATCTCCAAAAAGTGCAGGAAGTAATATTGCAAGACGTCTCCGCTCCCCTGCGGAGGTGTTATCTGGCGAGATGCGATGTCATGAATCTCTCGGGTAAGCGCTTTCGCCTGCTCGTTTGTGACTTCGATCGCCGAGCCGCTCTGGTGGGAGAACGCACCAACCAACTGATTAAGCTCCGCGTCATCGAGCACAGGCTTCGCCGCACCGGCGCCGCCGTTGAGATCCTGCATCAACTTGAGCTTGATCTGGGCGCGCCTAAGGTCAGACAGGACTTTCTCGCCACCTTTTTTCATGCTCAGGTCGTTGTAGGCTCTGCCGGCATCAGCGGCCGCCCCGAGGTTGCCGCGTAGCGTGTTTAGATCAGCCTTCCATTGCGCCAGATCTCCGTCGAGCGCGCTGAACTGGCTGGAGAGCGTGGAGCTGATTTGCTGCAGAGCGCTGCTAAGCGCCTTGATCAAGGTTATTGCGTCGCCGATTTTAATCGTCAGACTGCGAAAATCATCCTCGGTTCCGTGCGAGGCGGTTCCCGGTGAGGCGGTTCCAAAGGGCCCAGTTCCAGACCATATTCCTTCACGCTCTTGACTATTCAAGTGCTCGAGGCAGTCCACGGTGGACGAAAGAGTCGGCGCGCCCAGACTCGCCTGGCAATCCCGTGTAGGGCCCGAAGCTCCATCAATCACATCCCAAGTTTCGTTCAGCGCGAGATACTCCGCCTTGACTTTATGCGCCTCACGCTCGACGATGAGCGCGTCCGATTGTAATTCGCTGGCGGGATTCGAAGCTTTGCCTTCGTCGACAAGTTCGGCGAGAAGGTCCTGGGCCGACCTTAAAGTGAGCTGCCCGGCAGTCGACAAGCCTTTGGGGGCCGCACCCTTCGGAGCAGCGCTCACCAGGCTTTGAATGGGGGTCTGGAGGTTGGCCGCTTCGTCGAGATCCTGAATCGCAATCTGCTTTAACTGAGTAACACCATCGATGTTGATGGAATAGTCGGAGAAGAATTTTCGGTTGACCACGCGGAACTGGGCGCGCTTGCCCTGCACCAGATAGCCATCGGGAGTGGATGGGCACGACGGGTTGGCGTTGGCGTTCGTGTTTCCGATCTCGAGCACGCAGGTTTTTCGCTCGTCGGGATAGGCGTTCAGGTAGACGACATCATTTTCCTGCGCCGACGCAATCAATGGCAGCACTGCCACCGCGCATCCCAGCAATACATTCGCCGTAATCCTCACTCGTAGTTCCTCCTCACATGGTCCATTGGGGATCGCCCAACAACACGAACTGCAGCAAAGTTTTCTGTTTGTATTGCCAGGCGGCGGTGGCCAGGTTTTCGTTGTTGGCGTCGTAGAGATAGGCTCGGCGCGCGTCGCGCAAAGCCACGCCCAACGGGCTGCCGGCTTTCAATCCGGAAAAGAAAGCGCGCCCGAGATAGTCCGCATCCTCGATAAAAAAGTCGGGCGCTAAGTACGATCCATAGGCTAACCCGGTGGCGCCCACGAAAGCGGCTCCCTGACTTACTAACTTCAAGGCACAACTGTTATCGGCGGAGCGGCCGGCGGTTTCGGCACCGTAGCAGCACTCGGCGAAAGCGATCGAACCGTTCACATAAGTATCAACAAAAGCGTCGGGGCTCACGGCGGTGACGAACGTTTTCAGGGTAGTGGAGTAGCCCTTCCACTCGGGCACGCCGGAAAAACCATGCAGGTTGAAGTAGAGGATGCGGCGTCCCGCATCGGCCAGAGTGCCGGAGTTCATCTCGTAGCCGGGAGAAATATGCCAGTCCAAAGGACCCGGCATCACAGCCGCGACCTTCTGGGAGTAGTCAATCCAGTCTTCGTTCACGACCAAAGCGGCGCCCGGCATACCGGCTGGGCTTTTCGCCCGGGCGGCAGCCTTGGTCATGCCTTCGATCAAGGCTACGAAGCTCGCGCATGCGGTGTCAGGCTGCGCCATTCTGCCCACGGGCAGGCTGGGGGCGAGACGTTCCAGCGCGCTTTCTTCGTTCGTTCCATACGGATTGTCGCTGAACACGACGGTATCCTGGTCGAGAACTCGGTCGACAACGGGATTAGCGAGTTGGAAATGAGGCACCACGCGATCGCCGCCGGCGAGCAGTAGACTGCCCGCGAGCGGCCCCAGCCTATTCCGCGCCGCCCTTATGGCGAGCAGGATGGCTCCGCTATCATTACCGGGCGCGGGGTTCAGCCCGAGCGCCTGGCAATCGGCCGCATCATCCACCGCGAGCACAAAGCCTTGCGCCGCTCGGCCGTAGTCGTTCAATGCCGAACGCACGTCGGTGTATCCGTCGCTTCCGTACATCTGTTCGAGCGGGCCGCGCATGGTTACGATCAGCATCAGTTTGTCGAGCCCTCGTCCGGCTTTAACTCGGCCTTCAGATTTGTTGCCTGGACGATCTTTATATTCTCGAGTTCCTTGCGGATCAATTCAGTCGTCGTGGGCGGTTTGGGGGTCGGATCATTGGCGGGCATCTTGGATGCCTCGCAAGTTTTCAGGTATTGGCCCGAGATCCGGGTCTCGAGTTCAACCTCGAACTTGTGTCGGCGATCGGCCCCGACCAGGACGAGCACGAATTCCGCAAACACCAGCGCAAGCCAGAGAACGAACTGATTCCACCGATTATCCCAGAGGCTGAGTTGGGGAGTAATCTCGAAGGCAAAGGTCAACAACATGACCGGCAGAACGAGTCCGATGCTGATCAGGCTCTGGGTGTAATACTCGTCACGAATCCCTTTGTATTCATCGCGCGTGATCAGTCCCTGCCCGATGGCGTATTCCGGTTGCTTAATTTTTTCCCAGGCATCCTGGAGCGAAGCCAGGCATGCGAGGTGGGCGGCTTGCTTCTGCTGTTCTTTTTCTTGTGTCTTTTCGTCTGCGGCCTTCGGCGCCGCCCCAGTTACCGGGTCCGGCTGTTTCGCCATGAAGGCAGCCACCCGAGATCTTTGAGTTACGTCTCTGAGCTCGACCCGATCCGGATCGTCGTCCTTTGAAACCTCAGCCGGAGTCTTATTTTTTTGCGCATCCGCTTTTGCCTCGGCTTCCGTCTTTTTCTTGCTGGCTCGCCAGCCAGCGACTAGCGATGCCAAGCCCAAGCCCGCCACGATTGCTATAAGACAGGCGAGCAACCACCACAATACTGGCGGCGAGGAGGCGATGGGGGCGCAGTCGCCGATGGGAGAGAGCGTGCACAGGCCCGGGGCCGTGGGCCATGGCTTGGAGAACCAGACCAGCAAGAAGACTCCGGGCAAACCCACGGCGACCGGAAGCCACCACCATTTAGTGGCCGAGGTCTGCGTTTTGGTGTAGACGAACAGGGGCTTTCGATCATCCCGGGCGTAGTCCAGTTGTTCGTCGAAGGATGTCTCGTACGCGTATCCAAATACGGCGCGGTTGACAGGCTCGAAAATCAGGCTCCAGCCTAAGGCTAAGGAGAGAAAGGCAACGACGTGGGTGCCCAGCGAAGCGAGAAAGTCGTCAAACTTTTGCAGAGGCCGCAAACGGCCAGGCTCTTGCAGCCGCAGTTTGACTTCATCGGAGAGGTTCTTGAGTTCCTTGCCCCGGCGATCCCGCTCGCGCTGGAGCTGTTCCTCCGCGTGCAACTCCTGTTGCTTCGCCCGGATCTCATCTTCCTTTTTGTCGAGCTTGTCTAAGAAGGTAGCGCGCAGTGGGTTTTCAGTCTTTTCGTATCCCACGTAAGTGTCTCGAAGGGCGTCGCGCTCGGCGGTGAGGACGGAGATTTCGGCAGTGATGTCCTGAACCTGACTTTGCTCGGCGCCACTGAGCGCGGTTTCTTTATCGGCGCAGTCCTGCAGACGGCGCTGGATCTGCTCCAGATCATACTGATTGGCCAAGGCGACCGGCTTGTTCTCCGGGAAGCTCTGGGGCTGGCGTAGGGTCCGTTCCTGTCCTGTGATTGGAGCAGGCGGCGGAATTGGCTTTTCTGGAGTTGGTTTTTCTGGAGTTGCGGTTCCGCGCTGAGTCCAACACACTGGGCCAAACTCGTCGTTTTTCTTCTTGCTTTCCGGTGATTCGTCCGTGGCCTTTTCTTTCTTGAGCCGGGGTCGCTCCAGGTTGGCCAATGCAGTGAGACCACTCTTCGTGGTGGGCCAGGTCTTATACGCGGGATTCAACTGAGCGTCGGTGACCACGTCGATGGGCTGCGGGGGCCACAACAGAACGGCGAATGCAAAGGCTGCGACGAGCCCGGGCAGAGTCAGGTTCTTGATGTTGTTGATCAGCGTTCCGAGACCGGAAAGAACGGAATCCATCGCCGGTAATCCTCATAATTTCGAGATGGACTACAAACACACTCTTCGTGAAGACGCCGCCAGACGCCAACCACAATGGCCGCGACGGACTCACATTGCGAGCACGCACACTGGTCTTTTAGGGGAAGACGACGGGTGGGAGTCCCCTCGGATGTGAGGTCGAGCCCCACGCTCCCGTTCGCCGAAATCGCATTCAAGCTAACCCGTGAAGGCCGGGATGTCAAGGACTCGCGCGGCACCCTGCGAACCTGGGGCACATTCCAATTCGTGCCCTTCCCGGATGCGCTCAG
>OBLW0100003989.1_pt1 | contig 11358 bp, 7 predicted proteins | sample 1520161 | NCBI WGS metagenome assembly OBLW01 (sample SAMEA3539309, study PRJEB22396) | soil metagenome | biome: tundra; feature: field; material: soil | place: USA | collected 2010-05 | depth 0.15 m
GCTTTGATCAGAATTTTCGCGTTTTGCGGCTTGTGCGATTCCAGCATTCGCACCAGCGTCTCAAATTTTTCCTCCGGCCCGGCGCCCGCTTCGATCTTGGCGCGCGCCTTTTCAATCGACTGCGCCACCCGCTTCTTATCGAAGGGCTTCAAGATGTAATCCACAGCGTTTACTTCGAACGCTTTCACCGCGTACTGGTCAAAGGCCGTCGCAAACACGAACTTTGGCAGAGGAATCTTACGGTCGAGCAGCTTTTTGATTACGCCAAAGCCGTCCAGGCCCGGCATTTGAACGTCGAGAAAAACAACGTCCGGATTGTGCTCACGGATCAGGTTGATTGCCTCCAACCCATTTTTGCCCTGCGCAACAACATTCACGTCAATATTTTTCAGCAGAAACGCGAGTTCGTCTCGCGCCAGTTGTTCGTCATCGACGATGACCACAGAGAGGGGCATGGGAATTCTTGCCGCGCCAGCAGAAGAAGCGCCGGTTTCAGCGGTAATAACGTTTGTCTCCTTCAATCGTGAGTATAGCGATGGCAAAGGATTATTCGCCACTCTTATGCCGAAACAGTCGCAATGTTCCCGAACGCAATGCTTAAGCGACATTCTCAAAGGCCAGCGTCATACCCATACCACCACTGACGCAGAGGGTAGCCAGGCCGCGTCGCACCTTCCGCTTCTGCATTTCGTGAAGCAGAGTGACAGTAATTCGAGTGCCCGTGCAGCCGATGGGATGCCCCAGCGCAATCGCTCCCCCGTTCACGTTCAGTTTGTCGCGGTCGAAATGTAATTCGCGATCGCAAGCCAGCACCTGCGCTGCGAAAGCTTCATTCAGTTCGACCAGATCGAAATCATTCAGCCTGAGATCGTGCTTCTGCTCTAGCTTGCGAATGGCCGGCACCGGACCAATACCCATGACTCTAGGATCGACTCCCGCTGACGTAGCAGCCATGATCCGCGCCAACGGCTTGAGATTATTTTGCGCGACAAATTTTTCGCTCGCCACGACCACCGCAGCCGCGCCATCGGTGATGCCAGAAGAATTTCCTGCAGTAATCGTTCCAGTCTTCGAAAAAACTGGCGCGAGCTTAGCCAGTTTCTCTGTAGTCGCGTCAAAAAACAAATGTTCATCGCGGGCAAAAATTATCGCGCCCTTTTTTCCTTCAATCGTGACGGGCGCAATCTCCGCATCGAAGCGTCCACTCGCTTGCGCCTCCGCCGCCCGCTGCTGCGATATCAGTGCGAACTGATCCTGCTCTTCTCGCGAAATCTTATATTGCTCAGCCAGCACCTCAGCCGTCTCACCCATCAACATCTTCGCCAGCGGACAGAAAAATCCATCGCGATACATCCCATCGACCAACTCCTGATTGCCGAGACGATATCCCCAGCGCGCGCCCTCAAGATAATAAGGAAGCCGCGACATCGATTCGGTCCCACCTGCCAGCACGCACTCGACGCCGCCGGACGCGATTGCCTGAAACGCCAGAGCGATCGACTTGAGGCCTGAGGCGCACGCTTTATTCACCGTGTAGGCCGGAACTTCCTGCGGAATCCCGCTGCGAATCGAAATCTGCCGAGCCGGATTGGGCCCACCTCCAGCTTGCCGCGCATTCCCGAAAATTGTTTCTTCGATTTGCTGCGGCTGCACTCCGGCGCGTTCGATCGCCGCTTTGGCCGCTACCACCCCCATAGCGGCAGCGGAGAGCGCAGCGAGCGAACCTCCGAACTTCCCAATGGGAGTGCGGACGGCGGAGAGAATGTAGACGTTGTTCAAAAGTACCTTCCAAATATTTGAGTCTAACAGCGAAGAGTCGGTGCGGAAAAAATGGGAATCAGTCTAGAAAGGGGTAAAGCCACGTCCCCGCGCAGCTGAAAATTGCGCGCGGATGTTGTTAGTGTAAAGGCGATTTTTCACCAACTGGCTCACCAGTAGCTTTCTGCGTCGGCCAATCGACAGGTAGCGACCATCGTGCGGAGTTGCTCTAAAGTCTTCGCACTTTCTCCTACACCGCAGCCCCACACAAAGCGGGCACCTCCATGTGAATCAGCCTTTAACGCGACTACGTAATAGCTGTGTGCGAGACCGCCATGTTCGTAATGCAAAAACCACAAATCGCCCTGTACCCCCGCAAACACGAGGCGTCTCCAAGGTAGCCTTCGATAAAGCACTACATCAGTGACTTGAAATGCTTCTCCGGGATTTGCCATTGCAAACGATGTTTGGCGAGTGATCGTGGAAAACGCTTGCTTGACATTGGCCGGAATGCCGTCCGTTCTCGAAACCACAGTGAACGAGCCATCGAGAATGTGCTCCTTCTCGCTTGCCGACATTTGATTCTCTTCGACCCTCAGATCGAAGAATCGCACCTTCGTGCCCGTAGTTTCGCGACGTAGGTTAAAGTCGTAAGCTCCGCCTTTAGAGGGGTCTCCCGCGAACAGCAGCGATGGGCTGTGAATAGCGAATGTAATTACTGCGCCGGAGACAAATTCCTTCATGATTGGTTCTACTCTTTCGGCACGCAGAGTTAGTGCGAATCGCGGGTCAAGGTCGACCGGTGTGACTTGTCCCGAAAAACTCGCTAGTGGGACGACAGCCTCGATCTTCGCCCTCAGATGTAGCTCAATGATTTTTGTTTGTGCCGGTGTGCTCTGTGCGATCGCAACAAGGCTGGCAGTAAGCAACATGGCTATGAGTGCGACTTGTCTGTACATGGCAAAGAGTTTACGCCGTTTGTGTTGAGGAGTTGTGTGATAGCTGTTGTTATCAGGCGATTACACTAACTGAGAATTTCGCCCACGGTCATTAGTGAAATCGAGATGTTTCGACAGCAATCGCCAATCGCATAGTTTCCGGTTCGGCGACAATATGCCCCCTGACTCCAGATGAAAATCATTTCGCAATTCTGCGAACGGAGGAGATGGGTGTAGACTGGGTGCCGTTTGTTCATCAGAGAGGAGATTCCGCATGAAGAGCAGCAAGATTTTCGCCGGTGTGGCGGTAGCTTTCCTTAACGTCGCCCTGTGCACTGTCGCGGTTGGGCAGGACAATGCAACCGCACAGGAAGTCATCGCCAAGGTAAGGGAAGCAGCCAGCGCCCTGTCGAAGACAGGCGACTTGGCGCAGTTCAACCAGAAGCAAGGTTCGTGGGTGTGGAAGGACACTTATATCTTCATCCAGGACTGCAGCAAGAAGATCATGGCGGCTCACCCGATCAAGCCGGAGATGATAGGCCAAGAGCTCTCCTCGGTTAAGGATGCGAAAACGGGGAAAAGCATCTACCCAGACTCGGATGCCTACTGCAAGAGCGTACAGGCTTCGCCTTCCGGCACTTGGAACGAGTACTGGTGGCCGAAGCCCGGCGAGAACGAGCCGGCGCGCAAGATCACCTATCACTTGAGCGCCAAGGGGACCCCGTACATTGTGAATGCCGGGGTCTACGACGAAAAGGCGACCGTCAAGGAACTGTCAAAGCTGAGCAGCATGAAGTAAGCGTCGGCCCTCACGCATCCCGTCGCAACAAACAGCAAGCCGCCCGATGTCTGGGCGGCTTTTCTTTACATCACGCCGTTGTGGTTGCGCGGTAACTTCTGTAATCAGGCGATTTCACTAATTGACCGGGGCGTGCCTGTAGTTAGTGCTATCGCGATTTTGCGACAACTACGGGCCGCTGGTGGCACTATACAGGCATGTTTTCACGTTATTACGGCTTGTTCGGTGCTGCTCTTCTGCTCTCCTTGTTGTGTAGGCGGAGACGTGTCAGCTCAGTCGAGCGCAGATTGGGATTGGATGAGCAATCATTTCGACAAGGCCCTCCACGACCTTTTCCCGATTGACGAGCGCTACGGTGTCTACGTTGCCTACCGCTCCCACCGCGACCTGCACACAGATGTTCCTGAGTATTCTTTCGCCATTGGGACTGAAAAGTCCGATACGGTTTCTGGATTGCCGCGCTACCTTGCCGCGCACGTGAGAGAAGCCGAGTCAGTATCCCTTTACGACCAAATGATGGCGCTGCATCGGAAATCTCCAAATCGTTCTGCGGACGACATTGAGAAGGACGTGCACGTGAAGAAGTTGAAACTGACTGAAATGAATTGCCCAGCTATCAAGGCACAATTCTCGAAGTTTCAGCAGCTACGCCTCGCTCCGCCGCAATTTGATGTTGTCATTCTTCACCCGCTGATACACGAGTTTCGCATTCGGGCGGGTGGTGGGGATATGGACGTTGCTTTATACGATGACGAGAACTCGCTTGTCTCGGGGGCCATTGAGACGCGGCACGCGCTTGAGCTGTGTGCGACGGATACCCATTGAAACCCCGACGGTCAATTGGCAAGAACAGGCGTGGGTGTTGAAAAACTCCCAACTGCGAATTCCGCAAAAATGAAATCGCGTTAGGAAGCCCTGCAAGCGATTTTCTAGGGTCGCCTAGAGATTTTCTATCCCCCGAATTTTGGCAGTTTTCAATGGAAGGGGAGTTTTTCAACAGCCACGCCTGATTTCGCCACCGTGCGCTAGAATCGCCTGACATAAAGGCTTCCTTTGAAACTAGCGCCCAGCACTCGCGCAATATTATCGGTCGCCGCGATAGTGGTGCTCATAATCGGTGTTGATTGGTACCCCGAGCACTTACGGCTCTTCCTTGCATCAGTAGCTGCTTTTTATGTCTTGATCTATGTCGCTGGGGGCGGGCAACTTCCGTGGAAAATCAAAGTCCGCGATTACCTCGCATACGTGCTTATCTCGCTGGGAGTGGTGGCGATTGTGATTCTGGTTGCCGTATACGAAGTACACAAAACGCGATAAGCCGATGGCCGTTTTGTAGTTGGCGAAAAATCCCCATTTCACTAACCACGATTCTTGATCGGCTGTTAAAGCCAGTCTGTTTTTGGGCTACAAGTGGGCGAAGGTTAGCGCTTGCCAACGATATTAGAAACAGCCCTTTTGAATCGATCGGCATCCGAAACGAAATTGTTGATCGTTGCGCATTGTTGTAAACGGAATAACGAAATAAGTGAAAAGGTTCGACAACAACGAAGTCCAATCAATCTGATTTGTCACGTATATTTGCCAATGCGAACCATTGATTTTGCGAATTGCTGTTCTGGCGAGATAATGTTCGCGAACTAGCGTCGACCGACAATTAACGATCGCCGCCGCTTTTGGCGCTTCAAATCTTCATCGAGGAATCTCATGCCCACATTCTCTAAATATCTATCCGTTTGCTTGCTGCTCGTGCCCGCCGCTTTTTCGCAAGAGAAAACGCCTGACCCAGCCCCCGACGTGCGTTTCTCCGTCGACATGCTCGACAAAGACGTCGATCCTTGCACCGACTTCTACGCCTACGCATGCAGCAAGTGGCAAGCGCAAAACCCGATTCCATCGGACCGTTCCGTCTGGGGGCGCTTCAACGAATTGCAACAGCGCGGCGAATACATTGTTCGCGACATTCTTGAAAGATCTGCTATCGATCGCACCGGCCGCCCGGAGAGTGTCAAGAAGATCGGTGATTACTACGCCACTTGTATGGACGAATCTGCCATCGAGAAGGCTGGCGCCAAGCCGCTCGATCCCGACCTCCAGAGCATCGCCGCCATTCGCTCTAAAGACGAGTTGCCCAAAGAAATAGTGCGGCTCCATCGCGAGGGCATGGATGTATTGTTCGGCTTCGATTCCGATTCCGACTTTAAAAATGCAAGCCAGATGATCGCCGAGGTTGACCAGGGCGGACTCGGCATGCCCGACCGCGACTACTATTTCAAAGACGATCCGAAGTCGGTCGAACTGCGAAAGAAGTATGTTGAACACGTCGCCAAAATGTTTACCCTGCTCGGCGATGATGACGCGAAAGCTGCCGCAGAAGCCAAAGCCGTGATGGATATCGAAACCGGCTTAGCCAAGGGCTCGCTTGATCAGACCACTCGCCGCGATCCGCAAAAGATTTATCACAAGCTCACCAATAAAGATCTTGCCGCGCTCAGTCCCGCTTTCAATTGGAACGTTTACTTTGAAGGCGTCGGCGCGCCTCGCTTCGATGCGCTGAATGTTACCGAGCCCGACTTCTTCAAGAACATGCAAGATGTAATCGGCGCGCACTCGCTCGATGATTGGAAGACGTATTTGCGCTTTCACATCATCCATGCCAGCGCGCCGTATCTACCCAAGGCTTTCGTCAGCGAAAATTTTGGTTTCTACAGCAAAACGTTGCAAGGCACCAAAGAGCTGCGTCCGCGCTGGAAGCGCTGTGTTGGATACACCGACGCCGATCTCGGCGACGCCGTCGGGCAGGTCTATGTGCGGCAGACCTTCGGCGCGGAAGGCAAAGAGCGCACCCTCGCCATGGTCAAAAACCTGGAAGCCGCGCTGGGCGCGGATATCCAGAGCGTGACTTGGATGGGGGCAGAAACCAAAGCACAAGCGATGGTGAAGTTGCATGCCATCACCAACCGTATTGGCTATACCGATAAGTGGCGCGACTACTCCGCGCTTGAAATCGTACACGGCGACGCTTTGGGCAACTCGCAACGCGCAAATCAAAACGATCTGCAACGCAGGTTAGATAAAATCGGCAAGCCGCTCGACAAGCGGGATTGGCCGTATCCGCCGATGACGGTGAATGCCACCTACGACCCGACGCAAAACAACATTACTTTTCCCGCTGGAATTCTGCAGCCTCCGTTCTACGACAACCAGGCTGACGACGCGCTCAATTTTGGTGGCATCGGAGCGGTCATCGGGCACGAACTCACCCACGGTTTCGACGATCAGGGCAGCCAGTTCGATGCCGAGGGGAATCTCCGCGACTGGTGGACGGCCGACGATAAAAAACAATTCGAACAACGCACCGGCTGCATACGAGACCAGTACTCCAACTTTGTTGCCGTTGACGACTTGAAATTAAATGGCAAGCTTACTCTCGGTGAGAACGCGGCCGACAATGGCGGACTACGCATCGCCTACATGGCACTTCTGAATACTCTTGCCGGCAAGGAGCCGGCTCCCATCGACGGCCTCTCAGCCAAGCAGCGTTTCTTTATGGGATGGGCAAATGTGTGGTGCCAGAATCGTACGGACGCCATGGCCCGCATGCTGGTGAATATGGATCCCCACTCACCCGGAAAAAATCGCGTGAACGGCACCGTCTCGAATATGCCGGAATTCCGCGAAGCGTATCACTGCGCCGCGAACGCTCCGATGGTGAACCAGAATGCTTGCAGGGTTTGGTAATGACTTTTGGTAATTGACGTCTAGTAATTCACAGCGGTGGGAGTCAGATTTGAAGGCGCTAGAAAGACAAAGGGCGCGGACCAGATCCGCGCCGCAAAGCTTCACACATTAATTATATCACGTTTTTTCCGGTCACCGGACATTTTGGAGCACTTTATTGTCGCCGTGTTTACATGGGGTTAGCGGGAGCAGTGTAAAAATTACAATGGAACGAAAAGCGAACTTTCCAGTAGCTTACAGGTAATTTCGTGTCCAAAAATCTGCACGCAGGCGAGTCCCAAAAATCACTTCTGAAAACACTAAATCTGCTCCACTCTTCTAACCCTTCAACCCTCTACTATCTCGCGGCGACGTCGGCTTGCTCGTGAGCGTGGTAACTCGATCGCACCAACGGTCCCGATTCAACATGCTTGAATCCGAACTTCATCGCCTCTTCTTTTAGCGAAACAAACTCGGCTGGAGTGTAATAGCGCGTCATCGGCAAATGATCCTTCGATGGCCTCAAGTACTGGCCAATCGTAAGAATATCGACCCGCCGCTCCCCCAAATCACGGAAGACTTCTATCAACTCTTCAGTCTCTTCGCCGATCCCTACCATCACGCCACTCTTGGTAACGGTCGACGGATCCCATTGCTTAGCGTTCGACAAAAGATCTAGCGTTCGCTTATAACGCGCGCCCGAGCGCACCACCCGATAGAGTCGAGGAACGGTTTCAGTGTTGTGGTTGAGAATATTCGGCTTCGCTTCAAGCACGATGCGGAGTGGCTCTTCCAGCCCCTGAAAATCGGGGATCAGCACCTCAACCCGACACTCCGGCACCAGCTCGCGTATCTGCCGAATCGTCTCAGCAAAAATCTTTGCGCCTCCGACATTGTCGTCGTCTCGATTCACGCTGGTCACGACAGCGTGACGAAGGCCGAGCGTGGCGACCGCTTCAGCTACGCGCCGCGGTTCATCCCAATCGATGGGCTGAGGGCGGCCTTTGGGCACGGCGCAGAATCCGCAGCGCCGGGTGCAGATCTCGCCGAGCAACATGAAGGTTGCGGTGTGATGGTGCCAGCATTCTCCGATGTTGGGGCACTGTGCTGATTCGCAGACGGTGTGGAGGCCGAGTCCGCGAGCCAGCTTTTTTAGATTGTGAAAGTTCTCGCTGACTGGAGCTTTCGCCTTAAGCCACGTGGGTTTTGGAGCAAAGACCTTGGGGCCGACGTCGATCTGGATAAGCTGGGAGGATGCGGACATGACGAGGTTTTATTTTATCAGCTTGGAAGAAAAGTCTTAACCATGGGGGGCTTCCGCCGACGTTTCGGCCCACGTTTACGTCACATTCAGCATCCTGGTGAGGCGTTCTTTTACTTCTGGCCACTCCGCGACGATGATTGAGAAGCGCGCCGAATCTCGGGCTATGAAGTCGGCGGCCATGCGGTGGGAGCGGAGAATTCCTTCGAACTTGCCGCCGATGCGCTCGATGGCGGCACGCGAGCGGTGGTTGCGGGCGTCGGTATGAAGGCACACGCGAAGGACCTGCCAGGTCTCGAAGGCGTGAGTCAGCATGAGAAGTTTGGCTTCGGTGTTGGCGGCGGTGCGTATGGCTGAGCGCGTAAGCCAGGTGTAGCCGATTTCGCAGGCGTCGGGGAAGGTGCGTCCGTGGCTCGCGTGAGCGGGGGGCCACGCCCATCGCTCGATATCGAAGAAGCGGGTGGAGCCTATGACCAGATCGTGTTCTTCTTTTGCGTCGTCCGCGTTGATCGCGTATCCGGGCGAGGACGTGCGGCGCTCCATCTTTACGATTGCGAATGGCATCGCGGTTCCGGCGTCCTGAGCGGCGAGCGCTGTGTCGATGTAGCGGATCGCTTCCTCTTTGCCCTGTGGAACTGGGCTCCACTGGTAGAGCGACGGATCGCCGGCTGAGGCCGCGGCCAGTCCGTCGGCATGTCGGCGGTCTAGTGGTTCGAGACGAATATATTTTCCCGTTAGAACGACGCTCTGCAGTGGCATGCCATCCAGTATGCAGCGGGGTTAACAGTGCCGCAACCGGAAGACTCATGTCAAAAACTCACAATCAACTACTGGTGAAAGTCGATCAGCGCTGGGTCGGCATTTGGGAACTGTGATGAACTCACCGGCACGGCCACGCCTTGCGTTGGTGAGATCAGGTAGAGATAGAGAACGGTGGCTCCGCTTTCGGTGACTGCAAATTTTCCAGTCGGACCGCTGGGTACTGAGGTATAGGTTTCTGTGATTGTTGTGGATTGCGGGCCCCCAACGCCGTTGATATCGATGGTCTCGCTTAGATTTCCGTTTGCAGCGGCATTCAGATAAACGGCCTGTTCGTTTACGTTCACGCTTTGTGGAGGCTGACTTCCACCCTGATAGATTCCGGAGAACGATGTGTCAAGGTTCGATCCCGTCTGCGGCAGCAACAATCCGAAATCGACGCCTGTGTTGATGCCGATAGCGAAGGCCTGGTTCGGAGCGATGAGATAGAGGACGGGTACGCTTCCGCCCCCAGTGGGGGTGAGCGCAACACGTCCGTTGGAAGCCACGATGAAGGTGCCGGCGATATTCACGGTCGCCATCGTACCTCCCTGATTCTGGTCGGCAGCGAAAGTAAAGGTCGCGGCGTTACCCGTCGTAGTGAAAATTCCGGCGGTTGCGGTAGGTTTGTTTGCGCTGCTGCCAGTGGATTGCAGTTCGATCACGCTGGTTCCGTCGAGCGACGCATCAGTGAAAGGCGTGCCGCTTTGCTGTAACACCTGACCGGCAAGAATGAGGGGATTTGATCCTGTATCGAAGGCCATCATCAGCATTTCAGTTGAGCTGACGACATAGAAGACGTAATTCGTGGTACCGGTACTGAAGGGGATGGTCGCGGTTCCCCGTCCGGTAGAGGCAACGCTGAAGTCGCTGGCGCTGAATGTTTGTGAGCTGTGGAGGGCGCCGCCTTCGTTGGTATCGTTCTGCCCGACGAGGGTGCTTACTCCGTCGGAAGAGAACTCACCGGCTATGGCGAAGCGGTTGCCGCCTGGATCTGAGCCGATGAGTCCAAAGGCGTAAGCGCCGACGATCTTACTCGTCAAGAAGGCGGAGGTATCTTGCTTGCGCAGAAGGCCGGATGCCTTCTTGGCACTGCTGTCATAAGAGATGATGTGACCGTTGCCGTCGGCTGTATCGAGCGCAGCGACAAAAGTGTTGCCGCCGGTGAGGGCGCCGCTATAGGTCAAGGTAAGGGTGGCGAGATTGGTCGATTCCACGCAATAGGTTCCGGTGAAGGCACCACTTTCGATGCGCGGTGTAGCGTTCTGATCGGCGAGGTCGACGAGTCCAGCTGTGACGTTGCCGAGGCCGTCGGCGACGAAGCTGCCAGCGACCGATGTGGCGAACGTTGAGGCGCTCCAGCCATTGACCACGAAGGCATAGTTGCCGTTGAGGCTTCCGTCGTTGGTGCAGTTCGCGGCAGCGATGGAGATTGTGAAGTTGGCGACTATAACGGTTTCCAGGCTTCCAGAATCAACAACCGTGACTTTGAAACTAAAGTTGCCGGTCGCGGTCGGGGTTCCAGAAAGCACGCCGGTGCTGCTGTTAATGGTGAGCCAGGCGGGATTGTTGCTAATGCTCCAGGTGTAGGGTGGCACGCCGCCGCTGGCGGTCAAGGTCGCGGTGTATGGCTTGCCCACGCTTCCGCCTGGGAGCGAGGTAGTGGTCAGCGTAAAGGCGCCGTTGATCGTGATGCTCAGACTAGCCGTGGCGGTCGCGGATGCCGAGTCGGTGACTCTCACCGTAAAGGTGGACGGGCCGATGGTGGTTGGTGTTCCGATGATGGTGCCGGTCGTGGGAACCAGAGTCAAGCCTGCGGGCAGCGCACCAGCAATGATGCTCCACGTATAAGGTGGACTGCCACCGTTCGCTTGCAAGGTCTGGTTATAAGAACCGCCGACGCTTCCGGCAAGCAGTGATGACGTTGTGACGCTTAGCGATGCTACGACAACGGTGATGCTGAGGTTGGCGCTGGTGCTCGCTGGGGTCGGAGTTTGCGAGTCGGTGACGGTTACTGAGAAATTCGAAGTGCCGGTTGCGCCGGTTGGAGTGCCGGAGATTACGCCGGCGGCGCTCAGCGTTAATCC
>OBLW0100003990.1_pt1 | contig 11357 bp, 11 predicted proteins | sample 1520161 | NCBI WGS metagenome assembly OBLW01 (sample SAMEA3539309, study PRJEB22396) | soil metagenome | biome: tundra; feature: field; material: soil | place: USA | collected 2010-05 | depth 0.15 m
CCGCTTTCGAGGCGGATCGTTTCAACCACTCACGCACCTCTCCGGAAAACGGTTGTCAGTAACCAGTTGTCAGTACCCAGTACCCAGTTGCCAGTAAAAACTCTCACTACGTTGCCGATTGCAGAACGCGAACAGCGAAACGCGAACGACTAACCACCATCTGCTAGCGGCGATTGCGAAAAAACTCTTGCAGAATTTCTGCTGAGCGTCCCGCCAGCACGCCTCCCCTTACTTCCATCTGATGGTTCAGCTTGGGGTGGTTTACCACCTGCAGAACCGATTGGATGGCTCCCGCCTTGGGGTCGGGCGCTCCGTAAACCAGGCGGCGGACTCGGGCATGAATTGCCGCTCCCGCGCACATGGCGCACGGTTCAATTGTAGCAAAGAGGTCGCAGCCGACGAGACGATGGTTTCCAATGGCTCGTCCGGCTTCGCGGAGCGCGATGATTTCGGCATGCGCGCTTGGGTCTTTGTCGAGGATATTGCGATTCCACCCTCGTCCTACGATGTGGCCGTCGCAGACGACTACGGCTCCGACGGGCACGTCTCCGGCCTCGAGCGCGCGTTGGGCACAGCGCAACGCTTCGTCCATCCACAACTCGTCTTTGTCATCGTGACGTGGGTCGGAGGGGCGTTCTTCAGTCGTCGAATTGTCAGATGGAAGCAGTTGTTTGCACCGGTTCGCGGGTGGTCAGGGGAGTTTCAACCCCCTTCATTATTATTCTAGCCGCAGATTCCTAGCCCCTGAATTTTAGACTCAGAATTTCAGCCCCAGATATTAGTGTCGAAGCGATGGCACTTAAATTAGCTCAAGAGGGAAGTTCCGTTCCCATCGGAAGATTGCAACAAGTTGCGCACGAAGTTCTGGCGAAGTGCAATCTCCCGGTCCAGTTCCGTAAAGATAGCGTTTGCAGTTGTTTACGGCGCTTTCCGAAATTGGGACTAGAAGTCAAAATTGGTACCCCGGTTGCTTCTATGAGAGTGCTAGGTACCCGTCCCCCGGGGTTTCGATACCGATCAGAGAAGGATGGATTACCGTGAAAAATAGAAACAGGATTGCTGTGGTTGCGCTCTTCACTTTGCTGATTTCAGGCTGCTCGTTCGCCCAGGGCGTATTCAACGTTATCAAGGTGACGGGAGCGAGCCCCGATTCTCTGATTGCGGTCAACGATAACGGTGTGGTGCTGGTGAACAGCGGCAATCAGGTTTCAACCTGGAGCCGCAGTGGCGAAACGCAAAACCTGGTGTTGTCGGGAACGAATAGCAGCGGCGCCGCGATCAATAACTCTGGCGATGTTGCGGGCATAGCCGATCCGGCACATGCGAGTAGCGTCGAGGCTTACATTTGGCATGCTTCAGGCGACCTGCAGTGGCTCGGTTCACTGGGCGGCTCGTTGAGCGTTGCCGCCGGAATCAACGACGCCGGAGCGGTTGTCGGTCACTCTTATACATCCGCATATAAACAGCACGCCTTTTTGTGGACGGCCGCGGGCGGCATGCAGGATTTGACTCCCACGATTACGAATGTAGGTGGAGCAACGGCAATGGGTGTTAACTCCACAACTCAGGTCGTAGGCTACTACTTTCCAAACGGTAGTTTGAATACGGTTGGCTTTCTGTGGACGCAGAGTGGCGGCCTGCAGAATCTGGGATCGGCCGGCACACTCGCATTCGCCATCAACGATGCCGGAACGGTGGTTGGGCAACTGACATCGGCAAAGGGCTTTCGACACGCGTTTTCGTGGACTCAGTCCGCCGGCTTTAACGACCTGGGCACGCTTGGTGGCGGCGAGAGTTCCGCACTCAGCGTTAACCGATTGGGATGGATTGTCGGAACTTCGCAGACGACTTCGAAGACTGGATATCAGCACGGCTACTTGTGGACCGCGACGGCAGGGATGAAGGATCTGAATACTCTGGCGCCTCCGATCGCTTCGCTGAACAAGCAGACTTATTCGCTGCAAGTGAACAACGCTGGCGTCATTGCGATGTCAACGAACAAGGGCGGCTATCTGCTGAGTCCGAAGATGACGGTCACCATCAAGTCTCCGGTGAACCCTTCGGTGGTGGGGCAGGCGGTGACGTTTACCGCCAAGATGACTTCGCTGGCGGGAGCTGCTCCGGATGGCGAGACGGTACAGTTTGTGACGAATGGAACGGTGCTGGGAACGGGTACGCTGCACGCCGGTACCGCGCAATTTACAACTTCGAGCATTGGGTTGGGACGTCATGCAGTGGTGGCCACGTATGTGGGCGACGCAAACTATCTGACGGCGACGTCGGCATCGGTTGTCCAGGTCGTTAACCAGTAGGCAAAATTCATTTTCTTTCTCTTGGGAGGTGCGAAGTCCGCATCTCCCATTTTTTATTGGGATAGTTCCAACACCACTCCTTCGTTCTCTGTATCGCGGATTCAGAGCGCCACGGTGATATGCTATGCAGGTCATGCGAATCGCGCAGATCTTGCGGAGAGTGTTCCTGGTCGATCTGATTCAGGGGCTGCTGGTGACGTTTCGTTACCAGGATCCGAAAGAGATCTACACCGAGCAGTATCCTTTGGAACGCCCGCAGATCGCCGAGCGATATCGGGGAGCGCCGCGGCTCAATGTGAATCCAGACACGGACGAATCTTTATGTATCTCATGTGATCTGTGCGCGCTCGCTTGTCCGGAAAATTTGATTGTCGTAACCAGCGAGCGCAACGAAAAGACCCGCCGCAAAGAGCTGATCAACTTCACCTATGATTTGAGTCGCTGCATGTTCTGCGGTCTGTGCGAAGACGCATGCCCTACCGATGCGCTCGAACTCACGCAAGATTTCGAACTGGCAAGCTACAACCGCGAAGGTATGATCTGGGACCGGCAAACGCTTGAACATGGTCCTCAGCCCACCGTTTATCAAAAGTAGCGTGCGCAGCAAATCCTGATGATTTGCATGCTGCTTTCGTTGTCTTAGTCCGTACCCTTCATTCGAAAGCACCCTCACCTCATTCACAAGCGCGCTTGCTGCACTTTCCCTCAGTACGTCTGTGCGGTCAAGGCCAAATGGAAGGTTCGATTTGTCCTCTTGGCGCGATGATTCCGTCTTTCGTGTCTAACCTATCGCGGGGCGAAGCCGATACCTCTTTGCATGACGAGATCACATTGGGATGTGCGTGTTGTCACAGGTGGAAGTCTACCGACGATGGCGCCGCTCAGCGAACGTTGATTTCACGGGAATGTGGCGCGGTCGAGTCATGCGATTCGCGTCCGCGTCGTGCGGCCAACTACAAATTTGTACCCACCAACTGATTGAAGACTCTGGAGAGGAAGTAAGAAATGAAGGAACAGGATTCAGCTCAAGTTCTGCTGGTAGCCGACAAGCCCGGAGACGCGGATTTGGTGCGCTTGCGTCTGCTGGAAAGCACGCGGAAGTTTCATGTGAACTGCGTCACCCGGCTCTCCGATGCTCTGGCGTGTCTAGATGTGGACACGCCTTCGCTGATACTGCTCGACCCAAACCTCGCCGACAGCCACGGCGCCGAAAGCATTCGCCAGATCACGCTGAAAGCGCCAAACGTGCCAGTGGTGATTCTTGCCGGTCGAGACGATGACGAACAGGGGATCAAAGCTGTGCGCCAGGGAGTTCAGGATTACCTGGTGAAGAGCGATGTTACCTGCAAACATCTGGAGCGGTCCATTCGCTACGCGGTGGAACGGAAAGAGTTGATGCGCGCCCTGGAGGTGACGCGAAAGCAGCAACTGGAATTCAAAGATCAGTTTCTCTCGCACGTGTCGCATGAATTGCGCACGCCGCTGACCTGCATTCATCAATACGTAACGCTGCTTTTGGACGGGCTGGCCGGACCGCTCGCGCCCAATCAAGCCGACCACCTGAAGTCAGTACTTAAGAGTGTGAATCAGTTGCACGCAATGATTCGCGACTTGCTCGAAGCTACCCGCGCCGATAGTGGAAAGCTGCGCATCGAACGACGCTGCATCGATATCGGCGAACTGATTGAGCAGGCGGTCGCGATGTTGCGGCCCACCGCTGGCGAAAAGCAAATTCTTCTCGAAGCCGTGCTGGATCGGTCAATTCCCATAGTTTATGCGGATCCGGACCGCGCTCTTGAAGTGCTCGTCAACCTGATCGATAACGGGATCAAATTCACTCCGTGTGGCGGATCGGTGACGGTGAGAGCTGCGATGGTAGAGACCGATCCGGGCAGCGTCTATCTCTCGGTTACCGACAGTGGCCGCGGTATTCCTCAGGAGAATATTGGCCAGGTTTTCGAGCGCCTCTACCAGGACCCGCACGCAGTGGACGGTAACAAGACCGGCCTCGGCTTGGGTTTATATATTGCCAGAGAAATTGTCCATCTGCACGGCGGGCGGATGTGGGTCGCAAGCGAACCCGGATGCGGCAGTACCTTCTCGTTCACGTTGCCGCTCTACTCGCTGGCGAAGCTGCTATATCCGGTGATTACGTACCGAGGCCGCTTGCGCGAGGACATCGTGCTGGTGCGAGTGGAACTGACGCCGCTGAGCACGGCACTGCGGGGAAGCTGGAAAGAAGCCTGCCAGCAAAGTTTGGAGCACTTGCGGCAGTGCATCTTCGTGGATAAGGATCTGGTGCTTCCGCCCATAGCAGCGCGGGGCGCGGACGAAACATTTTTTGTGGTCGCGTCTACTGACATGCAGAAAGTCAACATCATGATGGATCGTATCCGCGAGCAAGTCGGCGGGGTGCCGAGGTTGAAGGCTAGCGGCACTTTGCGTGTTACGGCAGAGATGATTCCAACCGCGCCGACTGCCGCCCCGAGAACGGTGGAACAACAAGTTTGGGATGTTGCCGATGTTGTAACCGAGATTATCCGGCGAGGATGCACCAAACCACATGTCATTGAAAAGGAGAATTACCAAAATGCCAAATGAAAGTTACAACTCTGGGCAGCCAACGAAAAGAGCAAAGATTATGGTTGTGGATGACGATTCGGATCTGAGGCAGGTTCTGAGTTTGCGTCTGCGCGCAAATAACTTCGAGACCTTGAATGTTTGTGACGGTTACTCGGCCATCGCAATGGCGATCAGGGAACGCCCGCAGTTGATCATCTTGGATCTCGGACTCCCGGCGGGCGACGGTTTTGCGGTGCTGAAAAATTTGCAGCAGTATCCAGACCTGGCCGGCATCCCGGTGATTGTCCTTACGGCGCGTGATCCTGAAGGGAATGAAAAACGTACTTTGGAATCGGGTGCGCTGGCGTTTTTCCAGAAGCCGGCCGACAACGAAGAGTTGTTGGGAGTGATTCGCGCCTGTCTGCAGGCCTCATGGGGATATGGCGTAACCTTGCCCTCGTAGCGATGGCGAACGCTCGACAGATAAGGAGGGCTAGATGCAGTTAGACAGTGCGGAAGTTATGCGCCAAAGTCGGCCCTCTACGATCCGCCGGCGCGAACCGCGCTACGTTTACAGCACTCCAGTCAGGCTGCAGCGCTTCTTGCGCTTCGGACCGTTCGCCACTCGGGGTATGTGCCTCAATATCAGTGTGGGAGGAATGTCAGCTCTGGTCTGTGGCGCGCCCCGGGTGGGCGAAACGGTGGTGATTGAGTTGCCACTGCGAGAGGAATGGATCGAAGTGCTGGCGACGGTGCGGCATAGTAATGATGCCCAGTCTGAATTTGAGTTTTACCCGTTGTCACAGATTGCCTTGGACGGAATTAACGGCTGGATACGAGAACTGGAAAAGCATGAAGAAGCGCCCTTCCCCTATTTGTATAAGCGCGTGGCAGGAGTTGGCCGCAGCAGTTGAAGCGCTTGGTTGTGATTATTCAGACGTTGGCAGGAGCGGCAATCCCTGAATATTCCACGAGATGTGGTGTACTGCGCCATTGGTGGCGAGAATTGCCGACTTGCCCGGGGCAAACGCAAGTCCCACCAGGCCTTGCCCAGAGACTTCGAGATTCGCTTTGCCTTGCGGAGTGATCTTTACTATGCCTCGTCGCCCGGCAAGGGATGCGGCGACATAAATATTTCCTTCGATATCGAGCGCCAAGCCTTGCGGGCGCCCCAGCCCACGATAGAAAACTGAAACGTTGCCCTGCGGATCTACTTTGTAAAGACAGTCAAAACTCGACGTACTGGGACCCGTGACGAACATGTCGCCCTGCGGCCCAAACGCAATGTGATAGGCGGAGACGCTCGGCTCTAACGTGGCGAAAACAAAAATCTGACGGTCCCGCGCAATTTTGAAAATCGTTCCGCTGCGATCGCCGACGTAAAGATTCTCTGCGGCATCGAAGGCAATTCCAGTGGCGATTCCCATGCCCTCGGCGTAAGTCGACATCGTGCCATTCGGTGCCACCTTGTACACCGCTTCATCGTGCCGCGAAGAAACGTACATTTGCCCTTCGCGGTCGAAAGCAATGGCCGTCGCATTCATGATGTCGCTGAGAAAAGGTTTTACATTGTAGTTGGTGTCGATCTTAAACACCGATACGGGAGTCTTCTGTCCGCGCGATCCTGAATAGGTTGCGTAGATATTGCCTTCGCGATCAAGCGCGGGATTGGTCACGGGATGCAGGTTGTCGGCGACCGGGACTGCGACCCTGATCGAATGCGGATTGCTGACGTAGCCGTTGGCGCCGCCGTCTGTAGTTACAATCACCGGACCGGACGCAGCTCCCTCAGGAACGCGCGCGACCAGAAAATCGTCGGAACTGATCAGCACTGACCCTTCCACGTCGCCGAAGCGCACACTCGGCCGCCGTAATTCTTGCGGGCGCAGGCTTTTTCCGGAGATTCGCACTTCGCCTCCCGGCAAAGCAAAACTCGGCGCGACCGCTTCAATGTGCGGCTTACCGTTAGCGTTCTTTTTCCCGAGAAGGCGGTCAGAAATACTCATGATTCATTCCGGCAGGGCGTTCTATCTTAACCAGCGCTAACTCAACCCGGCGTTACCGTATTAGAAGACCAAAATGGAGCAAGAGATGCATGACTGCGAGCGCATAAATTCCCGCTCCCAAGTCATCTACCACGATACCAGTTCCCTCTGGCAGCCGCTCCAGTCGCCGAATCGGAAACGGCTTCCACATATCGAAGGTACGAAAGAGTATAAAGCCCGCGAGAAAGGTTTTCCATGCGAGGGGAACGGCAATCAACGCAACCAACTGCCCCGCGACCTCGTCGATGACGACGAATTGCGGGTCTTTGGAGCCATGAGCGCGAGCGACGCGGGTGGCAGCGGGGATTCCAATGATGGTCACGGCTGCGGCGGCTACGAGCGTCGCCCAGGCACGGCTCGCTGGCGGGATGCGGGAGCTGGCCAACGCCCACAACAACAGCGTCGCCAAAGAACCCCACGTTCCGGGACCGGGCTTCAAGCGGCCCACGCCGAAGAATGTCGCGACTAGCGTGGCCCAAAGCGGTGCTCGTCCCGCAGGCGAGGTGGCAGGCGCGGGCGGAGAATCGATCAAGCTCCATCCTCGTCTTCAAGGCTATCCTGGCGCACGGCTTCGTCGGCGTCGGCAACGGGCGAAGAGATTACATATCCGCCGCTCGCCCATTTGCCCAGGTCGATCAGGCGACAGCGGTCGCTGCAAAAAGGGAAGTCCGCATCGGCGGCGTTCGTTGGCTTTTTGCAGATCGGGCAGCGGAGTTTGATGGTTCGCTTACGGGGCATAAAGATTAAGAGTCGCTGTTCGGTATTCAGATGCTGACTTCCGCATCTGCATCCCCGGCAGAAATAAATATTAGACGATTTCCGCGACCAAATCGTAATCGTGCGCGGCAGTCACCCGGCAACGGTAAAACTCGCCTTCTTTGGGCGTATGGCCTTCGGGATAGTCGTTCACGAAAACTTTACCGTCAATCTCCGGAGCATGCATTGCCGTGCGGCCTTCGAGCAGCAGTTCAGACTCGCTCGACTCGCCTTCGAGCAACAGGTCAAACTCGCTGCCGATCAACGCTTTCTTTTTTGTGCGGCTGATCTTTTTCTGGATTGACATCAGCGTTTTGCGCCGACTCTCAATCTCGCGCAACGAAAGTTTCTCGCCATAATCGAAGGCTCCCGCCCCTTCCTGGTCGGAGTATCCGAATGCGCCCATCCAGTCGAACTCGGCCGATTTCACAAAGCTGCAAAGCTCTTCAAATTCCTTTTCAGTCTCGCCCGGAAAGCCAACGATGAACGAGGTTCGTAACGTAACTCCGGGAATGACTCGCCGCATCTTTTCAATGGATCGCAGGAAGAGGTCAGCGCCGCCTCCGCGCTTCATGCGCTTTAAGGCCGTCGCCGAGGCGTGCTGTAGCGGCACATCAATGTAGGAGCAAATGTTATCGTGCGCAGCGATGGTATCGAGCAGTCGTCCGGTGATCTTGTTGGGATAAGCGTAGAGAAAACGAATCCACTGCAGGCCCGCGACACCGGCCAGCTTTTCGAGAAGCAGCGCCAGCCCATCTTTCAGTCCGAGGTCTTCACCGTAGCACGTAGTGTCCTGTCCGATGAGCGTGATTTCACGTACTCCAGAGCGGGCAAGTTGCTCGGCCTCAGCAATGACCGATTCAAAACGGCGTGAGCGGAACTGCCCGCGAAGCTGCGGAATAATGCAGAAGCTGCAGGGGTGATCGCAACCTTCAGCAATTTTGATGTACGCGGAATAGCGCGGCGTCGTTAACACCCTCGGGGTGTGATCGTCGTAGAGATAGTGTGGAAGATCGGCGACGGCGCCGTCCCAGGTATCGCGCGCGAAGCGTCCTTGCTTAAGGCGATGGTCGCCCTCGGGGCGCGAGGTTGCGAGGACCGACGTTGGGGCCAAAGCTGGACTCGCCGAATTTAGGATGTTGAACGGGGTCATTGCGTGAGGTGCTTGTGCGATTCCAGCAGCGGCGAGAATCTTGTCTAATTCGCCCGTGCCGACCACTGCGTCCACTTCAGGGATATTTTTTCGGATCTCGTCGTGAAAACGCTCAACCAGGCAACCAGCCACCACCAGCCTCTTTGGCTTACCGTTGGCATTCAATTTATGGCGCGCCATTTCGAGGATCGTGTCGATGGACTCCTGCTGTGCGCTGGCGATGAACGAGCAGGTATTGACGACGATCACGTCCGCATTCTCGGCCTCGGGAGTAAGCTCGGCTCCGGCTTGAGCCAGCATGCCCATCATCACCTCGCTGTCGACGAGGTTTTTGGGGCAACCAAGGCTCACAAAGCCCACTTTTATCGCGGACGTAGCAGTCGGCTCCGAATTTGTTGATATTTTTTCTTTTATGAGCATTTAGACAAATCAGGTAACCGACGGTGATGAGCGGGAAACAAGTTCTTACTACCTGTACAATTCTAGCATCCAACACTCATATGTCGATTCTGGCGCGGGCGCAACGAAGGAAACGCCCTACTAGTCACTACAGGTTTTGGGCCGCTTCGGGCTTACCCGTGCTAATCTTATCGAAACAAAAACACATCCCTCAATACTCTGGAGGAGAGATGTTATCGAAACGTCTCGCAGTTCTGGTGGTTGTTCTGGTTCTGATCTCGGGTGCCTGGGCACAAAACAATGAGCTTTCCCTAACCGCAGGTCGAGCGTTCGTCAGCACTGAGACTGTAAGTAACACGGGGTTACCCCTCCATTTCGGAAACCCCTGGGCTGTAGGATTCGATTACGCTCACGCCTTGACGACCCGCAAAATTTTTGGCTTGTATGCGGAGTTGCCGGTGGGAATCTATCCGCGAATGAATGTGAATTACAACCTCGGATTTGTAACTCCTAAAGACATCGGGGCGCTATTTATTACTCCGTCGCTGCGAGTAAACATTTTTTCGGGTGATTCGGTGACGCCGTGGGTTAGCGTCGGTGGAGGCTACGGCCGCTTCAGGGAGGCGCCAGTCACGCTTTACGAAAGTCCGAATCCCGGGCCCAAGAGCACGAACACAGGGGTAATTCAGTTTGGCGCTGGACTCGATGTCTGGTTCTGGCACACTTGGGGAGGCCGATTCGAGGCTCGCGATTATTATTCAGGAAATCCCGACTTGAACGTCAATATCAGCAACAGCCGTCAAAACAACTTTTACGTTGGCGTTGGCGTGGTACACCGATTCTAGATTCCTCTACCCCGCAGCCACCCGTTTGTCGGACTTGCGGTACTTGGCTTTATTTTCGAGAGCAATGTCTCTGAAAAGTTCGGGTAACTGTTGCGCGTCATCGACTGACTGGCCGAAACGCGCGGACTCGTAAGCCATCGTGAACCGGGCCACCTTATCCTTTAACCCCGCTTCTTGAATCGCCGCGACAAAATCCAACGGAGTTTGTGATGGAGCTTTGCGCCATCCCAGGCGAGCCGTTCGCTTCACCATCCTGTCATACCAAAGAGCTGCGGATTCGCGCGGGGCACGCTCCGGATGTGCGCGCAAACTGCGGGCCCGCAAGCCTCTGACAAGCCCTCGGAGATTCACAATCGTGAGCAGAAACGCCGCGAAGGCCACGATCCTGATTAACCACTGCACAGGAAACCTGGTGAACGTCCGGTGAGCGTGCCGCGCCGACCGCAGCATCAGGCGGTGTTGTTGAGAAATCCAGCGCACAAGCTGCTCGAAGAAATGATAGCCATTATTCGCAGCGTCTTTGCCCAAACTGCGTTGATGGCTGACGTCGTAATTGATAATCCACTCGCGCCAGAACGACGCAGCCGCGTCGACATAGAGTTGCATACGCGACCAACCAGTTCTGGCCGGAACACTGCCCGCGGGGGTTGGATCAAAGCTGAGCCAACCGTAACCGGGGAAAAAGGCTTCAACCCACGAATGTGCGTCACTGGCGCGTACTACGTACTGGCCAGTGAGGTCATTAAATTCGCCACCGCGAAATCCGGTGACGATTCGCGAAGGGATGCCTAAAGAGCGGAGCATGACCGCCATCGAACTGGCGAAATATTCGCAGTGACCCCTCTTCCGCTCGAAGAGAAAATTTGCGATCGGATCTTGCGGAAGACTCGCCGGCAGTTCCAGCGTATAGCCGAAGTGGGTGGATAGATAGCGTTCAAGCGCCACCGATTTGTCATAGTTGCTGGCACCCGTCGCCGTGATTTCTTGCGCCAGCTTCGAGATGCGAATGTCGAGCGGAGGTAGTTTGAGATAGATCTCCAGCCCGCCAGGCACAGTGTTCGGCGCAAGACGAAGGTCGTCGGTATCGACTGTGACCAGTTGCGAGTCGGCTTCATACCGGTTCGTGGGGTGATCGGAATCGAGGTTGTAGACGGATCCGCCGCGGTCTTCACTCACCTGTCGGAAATTTCCTCGCAGCGCCAGCGGCCGATCGGCGAGAAAAAAAACATTGGTGCCGAGCGGCTCCATCAAGACGCTGTAATGTATCGTTCGACCCGCCCCTGCC
>OBLW0100003991.1_pt1 | contig 11356 bp, 8 predicted proteins | sample 1520161 | NCBI WGS metagenome assembly OBLW01 (sample SAMEA3539309, study PRJEB22396) | soil metagenome | biome: tundra; feature: field; material: soil | place: USA | collected 2010-05 | depth 0.15 m
TCGGCCTGTCCATCATCCAGACGATCATCGCCGGCCACGGCGGCGAGCTGAGCCTGCAATCGCAGGAAGGCGCCGGCACGACAGTCACCGTCCGGCTCCCCCTCGCGCCCACCGCGGGCGCAGCGGAACAAGCCGACCACCAAGGGCCCCGGCCAGCCTCGCCAGTAGATGACCACCCCTCCGACGCCCGCCCAGCCCCGCCAGCAGACGACCACCCCTCCGACGCCCGCCCAGCCCCGCCAGCAGACGACCACTCCTCCGACCTCCACCCAGCCCGGGTGCTTGGTACGCGGTCATGAGGCCCGGCGGCTCGATCATCAGCCAGGCCCTCGTCGCGTTCTCCGCGTTCGCCGTCCTCATCGCCATCGCGGCTGCAATCGGCTACGCGGGGCTGGCTCGCCAGAATTCGGCGACCAAGCAGCTAACCGGGCAGGACTACGTCCTCCAGCAGGCCGCAGGCCAGATTCAGGAAGCCTTCACCATCAGCCAGCTAGCCATCAGCGGCTGCGCGCTGTCTGGCCGCCGGGCTTCCCTGCTGCCGATCAGCAGGGAACGCTCAGACTTCGCCGGGAACCTCGCGGTCATCAAGCGGAATGTCCCGCCGGGCATGGTCAGCCTGGTCGTCCCGCAGGCCCGCGCCGGAACGCAGCTTTTCGCCGCGGCCGCCGCGATCGCCAAGCTCCCACCCGCCTCCGCCTCAGCCCGGCGGCTGGCCAGCGGAACGAGCCGCATCGCGCAGAATTTCTACCAGGCCAACGCCGCCCTGCATGATGTCGTGGCGGCGAACATCAGGCGGCTCGCCGCGCAGAGCAAGAGTTCCCTGAGCGCCGGCCTGACCTGGAGCGCGGCCGCGATCGCCGTCGCCGTGGCGCTCATCCTGATGGCCTGCGTCAGCACGGTCCGCGGCATCACGCGACCGCTGCGCAGCCTGGCCGTCACCGTGCGCAGGCTGACCTCGGGCCACCACGCGGCCCGGGCGAAAGTGGCGGGATCCGCCGAGGTGCGCGAGGTGGCGCAGTCGGTGAACTCGATGGCGGACGAGAATGACCGTCTCCGGGGTCAGGAGCGGGAACACGCCCGGCTGCGGGCGCTGGCCCGGGAAGCTGGCATCCGTGTCCGCGAGCCCCTGCGGGCCGAGGACGTTCTCCGCGAGGCGTCCACAGCGATCGCTCAGTGCGTGGACAGTGACCTGGCCGTGCTGCGCCTGGTCGACGATGAGTATCCCCGCTACGCCGACTGCGCCCGCAAGGACCGGCTGCCGGTCAACTTCCTCACGGATCTGTCACCTGACTTCGAGAATTGGGCGCACGGGCACCTCAAGGACCAGTCCAGCATGGTGGTCCAGGACGTCCGCGGCGAAGAGGGCGAGGTCCTACCGCCCAGCGTCCGCGAGCCCCTGCTCCGATATGGGGTGGTGTCGCATATGGCCACGCCGTTCGGCATCGGCTCCGAGCTGTACGGAGTCGTGGAGCTGGAGCGAACCGCGCCAGGGCGGCCCTGGACCCCGGCCGAGGTCGACGCCATCCAGTCCATAGCGGCCGACATCGGCCGCGGGCTGAAACATGCCCGCCTGTATGAGGCCGAGAACGCTCTCGTGGAGCAGCTGAAGGACCTGAACCAGACGAAATCCGACTTCTTCGCGACGGTCTCACATGAGCTCCGCGCGCCGCTCACCAGCATCGAGGGTTACCTGGAGATGCTCAGGGACGAGGACGCAGGCCCGGTCAGCGCCGCGCAGGAACGGATGCTGGAGACGATCGGCCGCAATGCGATCAGGCTGCGGAACCTGATCGAAGACCTGTTCACGCTGTCGAAGATCGAGTCAGGCGGCTCGCAGACCGTGCTGCGCCCGGTGAACCTGGTGGACGTGGTCCGCGATGCGGCCCAGGTCTTGCAGCCCTCAGTCGCGGGCACCGGGCTCACGATGACCGTGACGTGCCCGGACGAGAGCCTGGTGGTCAACGGAGACGTCAGCCAGCTCGACCGGGTGGTGATGAACCTGCTCTCGAACGCCGCGAAGTTCACCTCCCCGGGCGGCCGGATCAGCCTCACGGCCGCCCGCCACGGTGACACCGCGGTGATGAGCGTCGGCGACACCGGTATCGGCATCCCGGAAAAGGACAAGAAGGCCCTCTTCGGCCGCTTCTTCCGCGCCTCGAACGCGGTCCGGCGGTCCATTCCCGGCACCGGCCTGGGGCTCGCCATCGTCAGCAGCATCGTCGCCGAGCAGGGCGGTGAGGTGACCGTGCAGTCAGCGGAGGGCGTGGGAACGACATTCAGCGTGCGGCTCCCGCTGCTGCCAGCGGACACCCTGGCGGCCCATCTGCCTAGCGGTCTGTAGGTCTTACAGGCCACTAGTGACTGAATTCCCCTTGATGAGGGCCCCCACGGCGGGACGCAGCGCGGCGAGGCGGGCGGCTGCGGCCGCCCGGGCGGCCGCCAAGCTGCGGTCCGCGGTCTGCTCGACGATCTCCAGGTACGCCTTCAGCTTCGGCTCCGTGCCGCTCGGCCGGATGACGACGCGAGCGTCCGTGAGCCAGTAACGCAGCACGTCGGCGGGGGGCAGCCCGCCGCTTCCCGCGGCGAGGTCGGCCGATGAGATCACCGGCTGGCCCGCGAGCGCAGCAGGCGGATCCCGCCGCAGTGCGTTCATGACATCCGCCGGGCGCCGGGAGGCGACCGTCAGCTGCGCGGTCAGGTGAACGCCGTGGGCGGCCTCCAGCGCATCCCACCGGTCCAGCAGGGACAGCCCCGCCGACCTGGCCCGGGCGAGGACGGCGAGCACAGCGAGGGCCGCGCTGATCCCGTCCTTGTCACGGACCGTGTCGCCGATCGCGTACCCGAGCGCCTCCTCATAGCCGAATACGAAATGGCTGTCTGGGGCGTACTCGCCGGCTCGCACGATCCACTTGAAGCCGGTGAGTGTCTCCACATAACGGGCGCCAGCCGCTGCGGCGATCTTGGAAAGCATCGTGGAGGAGACCACTGTCGTCGCGACCAGCCGGTCCCGCGCCGGGATGGCCGGTGCGGCCTCTTCGATCAGGTAAGCACCGAGCAGGGCGCCCACCTGATCACCGGTGAGCATCCGCCAGCCGCCGTCGGCGAGCGGGTCGGGAACCGCGACCGCCAGCCGGTCGCCGTCCGGGTCGTTGGCGAGCACCAGGTCAGCGCCACGCCTGCGGGCGTCGGCCAGGGCCAGGTCGAGAACGCCTGGGTGCTCCGGGTTGGGAAAGGTGACGGTCGGGAAGCTGGGGTCGGGTTCCGCCTGGGCCGCGACCACGTGCGGCGGCGGGAAGCCCGCGCGGGCGAAGGCCCGGAGCGCGAGGCGGCCGGCGACGCCGTGCAGCGGCGTGTAGACCATGCGGAGCGGTGCGCTCGCCGGGGTCCCCTCTTCTTCCGGGTGATTCTCGGCGATGGCATCCAGGTATGCCTGGGCCACCTCGTCGCCGTGGTGGATGACCAGCGGGCTGGTGGCTGGGCCGGCCGGGATCTGGGACAGCGGGCCGAGGGCGCGGATCGCGGCCGCGATTTGCACATCGGCGGGCGGCACGATCTGCGCGCCGTCGCCGAGGTAGAGCTTGTAGCCGTTGTCCGTGGGCGGGTTGTGGCTTGCGGTGATCATGACACCGGCCGCGGCCGACAAGTGCCTGACCCCGAATGCGAGCAAGGGGGTGGGGCAGCGGCCAGGCAGCACATGGACACGGAAACCCGCCCCGCTGAGCACGGAGGTGACCTCTTCGGCGAATTCCGCCGACCGGTGCCGGGCGTCCCAGCCCACGACCACTCCCGCCTTGGCCGCTCCGGGCCGGCGCTGCTGCAGCCAGCGAGCCAGGGCCGCGGTCGTGGCCCGGACAACTGCGCGGTTCATCCGGTTCGGGCCCGCACCGACGCCGCCGCGCAGGCCGGCGGTGCCGAACTCCAGCCGGCCCGCGAACCGGTCGGTAAGCTCGGCGGCGGCCGCCCGGCTGGGCTCGCCGGCTCCGGCGCTGCCGGTGAGCAGCGCCCGCAACTCGGCCCGGTCACCGGGATCCGGGTCTTCGGCGATCCATGCCTGCGCGCGTGCTTGCAGATCGGCCGGGATCACGTCACACCCAGGGGAGCACGCTGGCCAGCAGCGCGCCCATCTGGTCGGCGGCCGCCTTGCCCGCCGCCACCACCTCGGCATGGTCGAGACCGTGCGGCGCCAGTCCGGCTGCGAGGTTGCTGACCAGTGAGATAGCCACCACTTCGGCGCCGAGGTGGCGAGCGGCGATCGCCTCAAGCACGGTTGACATGCCCACCAGGTCGGCGCCGAGTGCGCGCAGCATGCTGATCTCGGCGGGGGTCTCATAGTGCGGGCCTGGCAGCGCGGCGTACACGCCCTCGGCCAGGCCTGGATCGGCGGCGCGGGCCAGCGCGCGCAGCCGCGGCGAGTACAGGCTGGTGAGATCGGCGAACCGGGATGGATACCCCTCGGGCGGTGGCGGCCCGGCGAGTGGCGAGCTGCCGGTCAGGTTGAGGTGATCGCGGATGAGCACGGGCTGGCCAACCCGGAAGCCGTCACGGATTCCGCCGGCCGCGTTGGTCAGCACGATCACCCGGCAGCCCGCCGCGATCGCGGTGCGCACGCCGTGTACCACGGTCGCGGGTGAGTGCCCCTCGTACAGATGGGTGCGGCCGAGGAAAACCAGCAGCCGGGTAGGACCGGTGGCGGCGGCGGTCAGCACCATCGACCGGACGCTGCCCTGGTGGCCGCCGACGGTTTGCTCCGGGAAGCCGCCGAGCTCGGCCAGCGACAGCTCGGCCACGGCCGCGCCAAGCGCGTCTGAGGCCTGGGCCCACCCCGAGCCCAGGATGACCGCCACATCATGAGCGGCCATGCCCGTCAGGCGGGCCAGCCGCGCGGCGCTGGCCGCCGCCGCGGAGTAGGGATCACCAGCCAGCTTGGCCCATGGGGCGGCGGTCTGATAGTCGGTCATGGCTTGATGTACGGCTTCCCGTCGGCACGTGGCGGCCGACCGCGGCCAACCAGGCCGGCCACGGCCACGATGGTGGCGACATAAGGGGTCATCAGCAGAATATTGGATGGGATCGGCACATTGAGCGTGGACAGGATGGACTGGAGCGTTCCGGTGAAGCCGAACAGCAGAGCGGCGGCCACCGCGCCGAACGGCCGCCACCGGCCGAAGATGAGCGCGGCCAGCGCGATGTAGCCCATACCAGATGACATGTCTTTACCGAACGCTCCGACCGACCCGATGCTAAGCCAGGCACCGCCGATCCCGGCGAGCAGACCGCCGAGAATCACGTTGCGGTAGCGAGTCGCGAGGACCCGGATGCCGACCGCGTCGGCTGCGGTCGGGTGCTCGCCGACCGCCCGGACCCGCAGCCCCCAGCGGGTGCTGAACAGCCCTATCTGCACCAAGATGATCATGACGTAGGTGATGTACAGGAAAATCGTTGAGTCAAAAAAGACCGGGCCGACGACCGGGATGTCACCGAGCAGCGGGATCTTGATCGCGGAGAAGGTCTGCGGCGAGTTGAGCGTGTTCTGGTACCGGGTCAGCGCCCGGTCATACAGATACCCGGTGAGCCCGGAGGCCAGCAGGTTCAGCACCACTCCGAGGATGATCTGGTCGACCAGGTAGCGGATCGCGAACACGGCCAGCAGCAGCCCGAGCAGGCCGCCGGCCAGCGACCCGCAGATCAGGCCGAGCCAGAGCACGCCGAACGCGCTGGCCACCACGGCCGCCCCGAACGCGCCGAGCAGCAACTGGCCCTCGATGGCGATGTTGATGACGCCGGATCGCTCGCACAGGCAGCCGGCCAGCGCGCCGAGGATCAGCGGGATCGATCCGACGACGGTGTTCTGCAGCAGGTTGACCAGGTTCAGCGGGATCTTGCCGGCGTCCGCCCAGCACAGCAGGGCGATGAGGAAGCACAGCAGGACAGTCGCGATCATGGTCCGCTTGGCGCGCTTGCCCGGGTCGATGGCCGCCCGCGTCACGGCGAGGGCCAGGGAGACGGCGCCGACCGCGTACGCGGTGGCGGCGGCCGGCACGCGCAGGCTCGGCACATGCACGGACGCCTCAGGCAATGCCAGCGCGAAGGTGGCCTCGCCGTGGGATGCGAAATGCCCGAAGACGAGGATGTCGATGAGGCCGAGCAGGGCGAAGGTGCCTGCGGCGAGCATCCGCCGGTTCGCTTCCAGCGGGGCGCGCACGGCGCCGGCCAGCGACGTCATCGATGCCTCCCCCAGCGTGTTGTCGGTATCGCCTTCACCCGTTCCACCCCCTGGCCAGAACCTGGCCCTCGCCTGCCGCCCTGGCCTCACGCAGCCGGAACATGGCGCGGACCAGCGGAGGCGCGGCGATGAAGAGCACGATGAGCGCCTGGATGACCGAGACGATGTCCGCCGGGATCTGGGTGACCCCTTGCATGGCGGTGCCCCCCGCGTCCAGCGCGCCGAAGAGCAGGGCCGCCAGCACGGTGCCCAGCGGCTTGGCCCGGCCGAGCAGGGCCACGGTGATCGCGTCGATGCCGTACGTACCGTAACTCTGGAAGTTCAGCGTGTAGTCGGTGCCCTGGATCACCGCCGACGCGGCCAGCCCGGCCAGGCCGCCCGCGATGAGCATCACCACGATCCAGGTCCGCTCCACGCTCATGCCTGCGCTGCGGGCGGCGCGAGGGTTGGCGCCCACGGTGCGGAACTCGAAGCCGAGCGTGCTGCGGCTCAGCAGCCACCACACAGCGGCCGCCGCGGCCAGCGCGATGAGGAAACTCACGTTGATCCGCAGGCTGGCGCCCGCGATGTGCGGAAGCTGCGCGTTGCTGGCGATGAACGGGCTGATCAGGTCGTTGCGGCCGGGGCGCTGCATCGCTTTGGTGCCAAGCAGCCAGGACAGCAGGTAGATCATCACGTAGTTGAGCATGATCGTGACGATGACCTCGTGCGCCCCGGTCCACGCTTTCAGCGCGCCCACGATCCAGCCGAGGGCGGCCCCGCCTGCGAAAGCGCCGATCAGGACCACGATGGCGTGAATGACCAGCGGCAGGTGAACACCGAAACCGAGCCAGGTCGCGACCAGGGCGCCCCCGATGAACTGGCCGGTGCCGCCAATGTTGAACAGCCCGGCCCGGAACGCCAGCGCCACCGAGAGCCCGGCGAAGATGAGCGGTGTCGCGTTGACCGCGGTCTCCGACAGCGGGTTGAACACGGCGGCGACAGAGCCGCCGTGGAACGCCGCTGACACAGTGTGCGGGTTGAGGATCGCGCCCTCGAACATGTTCGAGTAGGCCGCGGCGATGCTGTCCCACGCGGCCGCGATCGCGCCGCCCGGCGCGGAGAACAGCGCCCCCCAGGCGCTGAGCACCACCGGGTCGGTGAAGGCGATGAGCAGCCCGCCGATCACCATGGCCGCCACGATGGCCAGCACCGTGACGACCACGGAGTTGCCGTGGATGATCGCGTCCAGCACCGCCCGGCCGAGGGTGAGACGCTCGTCGGGGGGCTGGCCGCCGTCACCGGGTGGCCCGGCGGGGGGCTGGCCGCCGTCGGTGTGCCCGGGCTGAGCCGGGGGCTCAGCGGCTGGCGTCGGCTCAGTCACTGGCCGGCCCGTGCTCGTCGGGGTCCCCGGGTTCCCCGGAGGAGTCCGCCCCCGCAGGTTCCGCTGTGGTTCCCCCCGGTTCCCGGGAGGTCTCAACGGTGTCCCCGGGCGCCCGGGAGGTTTCCGCCCTCGCGGGTGTATCGCCGGTTCCCGGTGCATCGCCGGTTCCCGGTGCATCGCCGGTCCCTGCGCCGGCCATCAGCAGGCCGAGTTCCTCCACCGGGACAGTGGGCGGCCGGATGCCGGTTATCCGCCCTTCGTACATGACCGCGATGCGGTCGGCCAGGGCGTAGATCTCGTCGAGTTCGGAAGAGATGATCAGGACCGCCACCCCCTGGTCCCGCTCGGCCACGATGCGGCGGTGCACGAACTCGATGGAGCCCACGTCCAGGCCCCGGGTCGGCTGGCTGGCCACGAGCAGCCGCAGCTCGCGGCCGATCTCGCGGGCCAGGATGACTTTCTGCTGGTTGCCGCCGGACAGGGTGCCGGTGGGGGTCTCTATCGACGTGGTCCGGATGTCGAACTGCTCGACCCGGCTCAGCGCGGCGGTCCGGATGGCATCCAGGTTGAGGGCAACCCCGCTGGCGAACGGTGGCCGGTCGTAGACGTCCAGGACGAGATTGTCGGCCACCGAGAAGTCGGCTACCAGCCCGTCTTCCGTGCGGTCCTCGGGGATGTAGCCGACTCCGGCGCGCAGCCGCTGCCTGGGCGTGGCGTGGGTGATGTCGCGGCCGGCCAGGTGCACCGAGCCGCCGGACGCCGGGCGCAGCCCCAACAGCGCCTCGCACAACTCGCTCTGCCCGTTGCCCTGGACGCCGGCCACGCCGACGATCTCCCCGGCCCGCACCTGCAGTGACACGCCGTCCACCGCGATCTGCCCGTGGTCGTCGTGGACGGCCAGGTTCGCGGCGTCCAGCACGACATCCCCGGGCGCGGCCGGGTCCTTGCGGACCTTGAGCTCCACGGCGCGGCCCACCATCAGCGAGGCGAGCTCGGAGTCGCTCGCGGTGGGCGGGCGCTCGCCCACCACCCGGCCTCGCCGGAGGACCGTGATCGTGTCGGCGATCTCCTGGACCTCCTTGAGCTTGTGGGAGATGAAGACGATCGACCGGCCGCCGGCCCGCAGCTCGCGCATGATGCGGAACAGGTCCTGTGTCTCACCGGGCGTCAGGACCGAGGTGGGCTCGTCCAGGATGAGCACACTCGCCTCGCGGAGCAGGGCCTTGACGATCTCCACCCGTTGCTGCACGCCTACCGGCAGGTTCTCCACGTAGGCGTCAGGGTCGACCTCCAGGCCGAACCGGGCCGACAGATCCAGCACCTCGCGGCGGGTGCGCCGCCGGTCGAGCAGGCCGAACAGGTGGGTGCGCTCCACGCCGAGGGTCACGTTCTCCGCCACGGTGAACACCGGCACCAGCATGAAGTGCTGATGCACCATGCCGATGCCAGCGTTGATCGCGTCCTTGGGCGAGCGGAACGCGACGGCCTGGCCGTCGATCACGATCTCGCCCTCGTCCGGCTGCTGGAGACCGTAGAGGCAGTTCATCAGCGATGTCTTGCCAGCGCCGTTCTCGCCGAGCAATGCGTGGATCTGCCCTGGCTGCACCACCAGGTCGATGTGGTCATTGGCTACAAGGCTGCCGTAGCGCTTCGTGATCCCCGTGAGCTCGAGCTTCACCGGCGGCTTCTCCTGTGGTGCCAGCCGGTGTCCCGGGCTGCGCCCGGGACACCGGCTGGTCGCTTACACCGGGCTCTTGGTCGGCGTCTGGATGGTGCCGCTGATGATGCCCTGCTTGATCTGGGTCAGCTCCGACTGGAGCGCAGCCGGAACCTTGCTGGAGAAGTCATGGTAGGGGGCGAGTTGCACCCCGCCATTCGCCAGGGTGCCGATGTAGTTGCCGCCCTTGAACGAGCCGTTGGCGGCCGAGGTCACCGCGCCCTTGACCGCGGTCTGGATACCCTTCTCCACGCTGGTGATGAAGTACTTGCAGTACTGGGCGGCGCTGACGCAGCCGTCGGTGTCCACCCATTCCATGTTCACGTCCTGGCCGTTCTGGTCGGCCTGCTGGACGGCCTTGGCCGCGCCGAGGCCAACGTTGCCGGCCACCGGGAAGATGATGTCAGCGCCCTCGGAGATGAAGGTCTGGGTGAGCTGCTGCCCCTTGGTCTGGTTCGTGAAGTCGCCGGTGAAATTGCCGTTCTGGGTCTGCTCGCTCCAGCCGAGGACCTTGACGCTCGTGTGGTGCTTGGAGTTGTAGTACTGGACGCCGTCCCAGAACCCGTCCATGTAGATCGTGACGGTGGGCAGCTTCAGGCCGCCGAAGGTCGCCACCTTGTGCGTCTTCGACATGCCAGCGGCCAGGTAGCCACCGAGGAAGCCGTCCTGCACCGTGTTGAACAGCAGCGCGTCGACATTCGTCAGCGGCGGGGTGTAGTTGTTGTCCACAATCGCGAACTTCTGCTTCGGGTCCGCCTTCGCCGCCTTCTGGGTGGCGTCGGCCATCAGGAAGCCGACGGTGACGATGATCCCGCATTTCTGGCTGACGAACTGGTTGATGTTCGGCACGTAGCTGCTTTCCGACGTGGACGACAGATACTGGCCGGAGATTCCGCTGCCCTCCGCCTCCTGGACCCCCTGCCAGGACGACGCGTTGAAGGACCGGTCGTCGATGCCACCGGTGTCGGTGACCATGCACGCCTTGAACGAGGCCGCCGATCCGCTGCTCGAAGCGCTGCTAGACGCGCCTGCCGAGGACGAGGACTTACTGCTGCCGCAGCCGGCGGCGAGCAGCGCCAGCACGCTGAGTGCCGCGGCTGCCCGGACGGTCTGTCGCACGGTTACCTCCTTTTCTGAGCGGCCTGCGCCGCCCGCACGGGCCAAGGCCCCGGCTATCCGCCCCAGCCGGCGAGGGCACCGAGATCCCAAACGCCCCACTCTGGGATGCCCGCAGGTTAGACCTGGCCGGGCGTCCGGGGAAGTCAGCGGGCCGCACGGCGGCCTTGCCGTTGCCAAATCGAAACGCGGTCGACCCCAGCCGTGATCCGCGATTACGCCAGGCGCGGAGATAACGTCACAGAGGTGGAGATCGACTGGCCCCGGTTGCGCACGGCCGCCACGGAGGTGGCGGAACGCGCTTACGCGCCGTACTCACGACTGCGGGTCGGCGCGGCCGGCCAGACCCCGGACGGCCGGGTCGTCCTGGGCTGCAATGTCGAGAATGCGTCCTATGGGCTCACCCTGTGCGCCGAATGCGGGCTGGTCTGCGCGCTGCACGCGAGTGGCGGCGGCACATTCGTCGCGGTGAGCGTGGTGGCGGCCGACGGCGACCCGCTGCTGCCGTGTGGCCGCTGCCGCCAGCTTCTCCTCGAAACGGCCGGACCCGGGCTGCTCGTCGACACCAGTTCCGGCCCGCGTGCGCTGGCCGAACTGCTGCCCGGCGCATTTACCAAGGACGACCTCGACACGCGGCGAAGCAACGATGCATGACCCCGTGTTTCAAGACCCCGTGCTTCAAGACCCCGTGCTTCATGACCCCGTGCTTCATGACACCGTCGAGCTGATCCGGGCCAAACGGGATGGCGCGCCGCTCACCGAGGCGCAGATCCGCTGGCTGATCGACGCCTATCTGCGCGGCGAGGTGGCCGACGAGCAGATGTCCGCGCTGCTGATGGCCGTCTATTTCCGCGGCCTGGACCAGGCGGAACTGCGGGCATGGACCGCGGCCATGGTGGACTCCGGGGAGCGTCTCGACCTCAGCGCGGCGGGTCGG
>OBLW0100003992.1_pt1 | contig 11356 bp, 14 predicted proteins | sample 1520161 | NCBI WGS metagenome assembly OBLW01 (sample SAMEA3539309, study PRJEB22396) | soil metagenome | biome: tundra; feature: field; material: soil | place: USA | collected 2010-05 | depth 0.15 m
TCGAGGCGTTGATCCCGATGGCGGTGCCGGGCACCGTGGCCAGCGACTGGGCCGGCGTGACGGTGATCTGGTCAGCCGGCGCCGCCGACGCGGCCGATGTGCTCGATGTGGCCGACATGGCCAATGTGGCCGACGTGGCCGACGCGCTCAGGCCGGCGGCCATGCTCGCGGTGCCCGTCGTCAGCACGGCGAGCGCACTGCCGAGCGGGACGATGAGCGACATGGCCACGATCCGCCGCCGCGCCCGCCGGGAGACCCGGGGCGGCCGGAGCTGGGATAGCCCGAACTGGGAGACCCGGAGCGGCCGGAGCTGGAATAGCCGGTGCTTGGGCAGCCGGAACTGGGATGGGCGGAGCTTGGGCAGCCGGTCACGCACTGGCATCGCTTCCTCCTCGACGCGGGCACCAGTACCGTCGCGGCCGGACCCTGGGCCGGGCGCCCTGGGCGGGCGCCCGGCCGCCGAGCGGACCGTGTCGGGGTCGGGCCCGCGCCGCCGTGACACATGCAAGCCCCGGCGGACGCCGACCCGAGCGGAACGTATCCGAGCGGGCCGCCGGCCGGTCAAGGCCGCCTCGGCCCACTGCCCTCGCCCTCACCCTTTCCGCTGGTCACGAGCGGCGAAGGAGCGTTGGGGCCATGAAAGTACCTGAAACCACTGAGGTGGCCGGCCGGGTAGGACCGCCCCTGGCGACCGGCCGGCACTAGAGTTTCCCCGTGACACAGCGGGATCTGGCCCAGATCGTCGAGGCGGGCTGGGCGGAGGCGCTCGAGCCGGTGGCGGGACGCATCGCCGCGACGGGCGACTTCCTGCGCGCGGACCTCTGACGCATCCACGCTCGTCCACTGACGGCCGCCATGGACACACATCGCAGTTCAGCAATCCATCAGGGTCCACTGCAATACGCCCTGGTCCAGGTTCGATGGCTCCCAGCGTGGCACCCCGTTGGCTCCCAGTCCCTCACGGCCTGGACGGCATTGAGGCAGCGGTGCTGTTGGTGCTACGCCATGGCAGGCTTTCCCGCTCAGATCCACGAACAAGTCAGCGGAGGCATTCTGCCAGTCGGCCGTACGCAGGTCGACCGGGCGCTGGACGGCTAGTGAATCTGGGGCTGGCGGAACCGGCTGGCACCAGCAGGCGTCACGCTCTACCAGATCCTCGCGGCCGGGCAAGGGCAGGGTGGGGTAGCGACGCCGACGAGGTGAGGCGGCGGCGACCGATCGTCGGTGCGTGCCGAGGAAACATCCACCACACGGACCTCTGGCGCATCCACGGTCGTCCGCTGACGGCTGCCATGAATAGGCCATCGCAGGTCAGCAATCCAATCGGCGCGGCGCCGATGACACTGATGGCGGCTTGCACGTCTGGACGGGTCGTGTGCTCACGCTTCTCCGCACCGGGCCCGCGCACTGGCCACTGCACTCGTGAGTGCTCACCGATGAACGCGGCCAGAACCTCCATCAAAGTGGGGCGACAATGGACAACTGTACACGACCCTCATTGTGCTCTTAGGGTCAGCACGAGCGCCTGGGTAGAAGCTTTTCTTACAGTAGCCTGCTTATATAAGAAAGATTTCGCTAAATCACGGATCCGGTCCGTCGCCTCCGAGACTCTTCCAGTCCAAAGGCCCTGCTGGTGTCCAGAAGCTCCATGATTGGTGATGTTTTCCTGTGAGGACGAGCGTCCAGAGCGTTTCTTTGATAGCTGTGATTCGATGCGCCCTATGCCTTGGCATACTTCGCAAGGACCATCGGCCTCTAATCCTAACGCGCGTGTTAGCCAAGTTGTCCTGGGCGAAGTAGATATTTTCGGTATATCCACCCGACAAGACCAGAGAGGCGAACCACCAAGGATGATCGTGCGGGAACTCATCTAGATCGGGAATGTGAATGCGGTGGATGTAAATCGAAAAGAGAGGTGTTTGCAATATTCGCAAACGCTCCAAGTAAAGCTTTCCGCCCTTAGTAATCTGAAAACTCTGCATCCATGCCCATTGGCGCCTATATACCACGATACCACCCTTCTAGCGCTTAAGCACCTAAAACGGTCAAATCGTAACTCCCACAATCTATACCAACTGCACGGCCTAGGAGCATGCGCTGTAATGTGGGGCGATGCTCTTAGGCAAGAGGTAGTTGTGCCTGCACCTGGATGCTTCGCAACCAGCGTGTCCGGCTACTAGGGCCCATTTGATCTATCCCTGCATCCAAACTCGTCGGAGTGTCCCGTTGATCCTTACTGGCTCCACCGTTCCTGGCCGTGGTCAGGGTAGCGTGCTGGCAGGGCACGCGCCGACCTCGGCCAGGCCGGAAGGCCCGTCGAGATCTCAAGCAGCTAGCTGTCCGTTCTGTGAGACACGGCTCAGCTGCTCCACCGCGGCTCATGATCGAGTACTGCTGCAAGATCGCCTGATCCAGGTACTACCAGATCTGGCTCCTCTTTCACCCGGGCACCTCCTGGTTGCCTCGCGCCGCCATGTTCTATCCATGGCTCAGCTCGGGGCGCAGTCCCTTGCTGAGATTGAGATCACCCTCAAAAGCCTCTGCACCGAGCTACGCTACGCCTTCGGCGAGTATTTCCTATTCGAGCACGGAACCTCTCCCGATGCATCTGGACCATGTATCGATCACGCCCATATACATATGCTGCCGCTGGCTACTACTATGTCCGACCGGCTAACTTCAGCCTTGCCATGGCGCACGCTGCTCCGCTATGAGTCGCTATCGCTATATGACGATTGTGGTTACGTCTATCTAAATATATGTAATCGCAATTATGTGTCTAGCGGCGCGTTTATTGGAAGCCAGTGGATACGACAGCAAGTGGCCATTGCCCTCCGTCGCGACGACTGGGACTGGTGCCTCACCCGAAGTGCCGGTGAACTCAAAAAGACGTTGGAGGTTTTCGAGCGCCTTCCCCTGCACTCCTTCTCCCGAGACTCAATAATGGAGCAAGGTGCTAATATCCATTCCATCTACCAGCAAAGCATTTCAGAAAATGAATAATCAATACCGGGGTCCCAACCTCTCCGCGCTCTCTAGGGCCAGCGAAACTGCGCGCACCGCAATCGCTGAAAAGTGTATCAAAGGAATGGTCCGACCTGACGATGATCCGACACAATACGCTTGGGGTCAGTACCTAGAAATCCGTGGAAGATCAGTACAGCGCCCTCTCGGCAATCAGTATGGCATCTATGGGACAGCAGCCGCAATTCAGATCCTTGCTATGCAGTCTGTAGACGGCTACCCGGAGCTATTGCGAAGTGGAAGTTGCGTACTACCGCTCTTGATAAGAAATTCTGACTCGAGCTATTATCGCTTCCACGAACATTTTACAAATAAATGCGATCTGATCGTGGCCTTCAAACTTGCAAGCTTGCTCGACGCAGCCACTGTCCTTGAGCCGATAAGTCGGCCAGATGATTTTGCTATAGACAAGGCAGCTTTGGTGGAACGTCTTCTAGCACTTCGGTTGCCACGCGCGGGGTGGCCCGACTACCAGTCTGATGGCGAATGGCAGGGTCCGAATACACATGCTACAGCGGTGGCGCTCCTCGCATTGAGCAAGGGAACTGTAACGGTCGATGCACAGCGAGCATGCCATGAGGCTCTCGCATGGTTCTGCGACCAGCCTCTAGAGAAGCAAAGTATTGCCACTCTGTCAATGACAGTAATAGCGCTTGTCAACCTTACTCAGGCCGCTAGTCCTAGCTCAGATCTCAGGACGCCAAAGATCGACCGGCTTCGCGAGCAATGCGAGGCCCTCGTTGCGAACTGGATTCGGGGTAACGCTCCGGACGAAGTACAGCGATCTCTTGAGGGAACTGAGTATTGGCTCCCGCCGGGTTCCACAACTAAGCAGAGAGTGGGCGGAGCCCATTTCACCTTTCTACTGTATTTGCCCCACATTCTGGCCGGTCTGGCCGTCCTAGCTTCACCGCGCCTCAGGGTCAAGTACTCAGCTCGGCAGTTTACTCTCGGAATCATCGACCGTGTCACCAGTGAGATCAACTCCCAAGGTTGCTTTATTGCAGCTGGCCGGAGCATGGTATCTACGGTCGAGCATCTATGGCTATATCGCCTGCTGCACGAATTCGAGAAAGAACAGCTATATTCGAACAAACTCGTGCCAATCCTAGACAATATTCGTCGCTTCGTCAGGCGGCGCTGGCCAATACCGGCGCTGGCTCTGGTTCTAGCCGCCGGTCTGGGAGTTGCTTCCGTGCTTACTAAGGGCACCCTGCAGGTAGCCTTTGGTTCCATAAGCGCTACAGTCCTAGCCGTGGTAGCCACCGTGGTGACAACGCTCTTGATTAGCTCGTGGGGACGTTGAAATGACTAAGCTAAGCGATATGGGGGAACGCCGCCTCATAAACGACATCTTTGCGGCGCGCTACAGCAGGCCAGGCTTCACGTTCGGCGACGACTGCAGTGTGATCATGAATAGTGCTGACGGGCTCGTAGTTGCTTCGACGGATCCAGCGCCACGACCTGTCGCATGGGACTTGGATCTGAAGGACTACTACCACTGGGGATGGCTGCTAGGCGCTATTAACTTGAGTGATCTTGCCGCCGCAGGCGCTCGGCCCCTGGGCTTGCTCAGTTCCTTGCTTCTTCCCAACGATATGCGTCTCGACGATTTGTTGCGATTTCTCGATGGCTTGGATACTTGTTGCGCGACATATAACTGCCCGGTTGTGGGGGGGAATATTCGGGAAGGCGACCATTTTGGGTGCGAAGCAACCATTATTGGCCGGGTTGATCGAGGTGTTCCCCTTTCGCGACGAGGGGCGCGAGTTGATGACCGGATCGTAGCTATCGGAAGATCGGGACACTTCTGGAGTGCACTGTTGGCGCTTACCCGCCGCTATTCGCTGAAGTCACAGAGTCGTGCCCAGTTGGTCGATGCGATCGTACGGCCAGTGCCGCAGGTTAACTTGAGCATGAAGATGCCGGAACTCGGCATTGTGCACGCAAGCACTGATGCGTCCGATGGCTTGTACTATGCATTGTATTGCCTGACGGTCAACCAAGGTCTCGGTTTCCGTATTGAGTCATCGACGATTCGTTACCCGGACGTCGTGCTTGAGGTTGCGGAATTGGCCAACATCGAACCGCTGAGACTTCTCCTTGGTTTTGGCGATATGCAACTTGTGTATGCCGTTTCGAATGATGATTTGAATACCATCGAGGCGGCTGCCGCATCGGCAGGGGAACATGTGATCGTGCTCGGGGTGATCACTGATACGGGTCGGCTGGAGTTGGCCGACAAAGGTAGAGTGCGCGAGCTCGGGAACTTTGACAATGAGCGGCTAACCCCGGAGTCTCAGTTCACGGCTGGTCTAGCTGCGTATGAGAAGCGGCTGCTCGAACGACCCTTGGTTAACACTGCGAATGATTTTCTTGCTGTGGATACCGATACACCATGACAATGAAGGCGGAGTCTTCACCGCCGCTCCATGCGATCAAGTTTATGACGGTAAGGCTGGTAGCTATTTCTTACCAGCTACCCCCAGACCAAGCTTCGGGTGAGAAACGTCTGCAACGTGAACTCTGTCTGAGGTAGGCTCTCGGCATGAGTCCGTATAGTGCCCATGGCGGCAAGTCTTCTAGCAGTCGAGACGACATAGCTCGGATGCCACACTCGCGGTTGGCGGTAAAGGCGCTAATACCGCGGCGAGACGATGAAGCCCTCCTGGTTAGACGTACGCCATTCTCAGGGTCGGCGAACCCTCTCAAGTATGGAACTCCGGGCGGTGCTGTGGAGCAAGGAGAGACTTTAATAGAAGGCCTTAGACGTGAAGTAGCCGAGGAGACTGCTCTGGAAGTCGCCGTGGAAGGAATATTGGGTATCCGGGAATGGAATTCCGTCCGGCATGGTGCACACTACGTGTGCGTTTTCTTTGCGTGTAGGTTGGTTAATAACAACCCAGCTGTCTCCCTTAATCATGAGCACTGTGAGTACATCTGGGCCACGTCCGCACATCTTCCTAATCTTGACTTGATGGACTCACAGCGCGAGATAGTCCAAGAGTATTTGAACGTTCGGAGCCATGTAATTCTCCCCTACAAGATGCCCCTGCAGAAGTAGACGGTTGGTGAGTCCGCATTCGGCGACTGGCATGCGCTGACGACGAATGTGCGAATCCCTCCTCTCGATAGGCGCTCCGGACTACACCCGGAGATTAGCCCCATGAAGGTAGAGCTCCAGATTCCTAATTCTAGCCAGCTCAGGAGGCCCTTCCCGGCTCGGCGCGGACTTGGCCACGGTCGGCCGCGCCGCGGACGATACCGGATTCGACTTCATCGCGGTGATGGACCGGCCCATCCTGAGGACAAGCTCCTGACCAGCGCGAATACGCAACGCCTCCACCGCCGCTATCTCCGATTAATCCCCTGGTGTCCGGTTCAGTCCAGGACTATCGGGGGCGGATGGCTCCCGGCGTGGATCCCAGGATCACCCCGTAGATCACAAAATGCTCACGCTTGACATCCGCTGTCAGCAAATGGGTGATGTTGACTTCGGGCCTCGGCGCGGCGGGACGCCCCGATGTGGCGGCAAGCGCCCTAGCGGTTTTCAAGACCTCCGCCCAAACTGCCGTGACCTGCGTTAGTAACCCGGATGTCTCACACTTCGCCGCGTATTCGCCTTACTCAAGGCTTGCCGCGGGCTCCTGTCGCCAGTGCCCGGATCTGACGGATCGCTTTACAAGGAGTCGGCCTTGCACATCGGGGCTGACAGGTCGGCCGACGTTGCTGCGCTCAAGGCCGGGCGTGGCAGTCCACGCGCCTGCTCGCTCCAAGAGACGAGATTGGCGGGCTCTCATATCTGGGCGCGGGCTATACGCAGGTTTTCCTGGACAGTCTGGGTCAGCGGGTGCTTGTCCCTGAGGATCCGCTCGGTATCGGCGAGGGCCTGCTCGTACAGGGGGATGGCCCGGCCCAGGTCCCCCGCCGCCTGGTAGGCGCGCCATCGCCCGTGGACGCGATGCCGGTGATATCCCCGCCCGCTGTGATCGAACGCCCACCCCCGGCAGCAGAACTGGCCGCAGCTGCCGACCCCGCAGACTGCTCACCCCGCCCGGCGATGTTCCGCCTTCCCGCCTGGGCCCACGAATGACCCCACAACGCCGCTAAAGCCGCCACCGCGACCCCCAGCCCGGCCGCCAGCACCCACCTGTCAGCCCCCGACCTCATCACCGCCGGCAGCAGGAAAGCCCCCGAAACCCACGCAGCAATGCCAAAGGCCGCCGCCGTCACCAGCACGGCCACCGACCACCTGGCCATCCCACTCATAGTCCCCACCCACCTGCCAGCCCCGCCCCACGCCTGCTCCCACAATGACAGCACAGACGACGATCACACACCTCCGGCCAGCAACAAGCCCTCACTCGCTCAGCAGGCGTCCGCTCACTCAGGAGTCAGCAGTTCTCAAGACCGCCGCCCAAACCGCCGTGACCTGCGAGGAACACCTTCGTCGGCGAAGACTTGGGCGCGTATTCGGAACAACCCGCACGCGTGGTGCTAGCTGCCCTAGCGATCGCAGGGGTGGCCCTCATCATCGCAGTGGTCCCCGGCCGGGACTGACCTGCTCGCGCGCACGCTGGGGCTTTCGGAGCGAGGCTGTCTTGCTGGGCGGCGGTTCCCCGAAGGTCAGGGAGAAGCTGACGGTACGCGGAAGGCGGCGCGGGCGTGAACGATCTGCTTCGCTCGGGTGCGCCCGCGGGTGAGGTGTGCGGTTGCCCCGCAGCTGGCGGTGGTGGGTCATCCACGCCCGTCCGCCGACGGCCGCCACGGACAGGCCATCGCAGCTCAGCAATCCATCACGGTCCACCGCAATACGCCCTGGTCCAGGGTCGATGGCACCCAGGTGGCTCCCAGTCCAGGCCAGTGAAATGCCACTACCTCGTATTCTCTGCACCTTTGCCGACCTGAAACCCGCGACGCCCTGTCCCTGGGGTAAGCGGTGGGTGGGTGGCCACCGGGATCTGCCCGCCGGTGGCTATCAGGCCGGGTCCCCGAAATCCCCTCAGGTAGATGACCGGTGCCAGCCCTCGGGCTTGCCCGCCGTTCCCAGCGCCTGAGGAGCAGTGCGGCATCAGAGTCGGGGCTAGGGATCCTTGGTCCCCAACTTCTGAACACTTGAGTCAAGTTTTCGGGCGGCGTAGCGTCGAAGCCGCCCGCTCCACATCTGCAGGCAGAGTCCTGACCAGCCACTTTGGGTGGCACGACCGGCCGCATACCTCGGCCGGACTTTGGCGCAGCGGGTGGCGGTGGTCGGCCGATCTTGACCACGGGTCCCTGCGTGAGCCTGCGCCCAGTTCGATCGTTTCCGCTATTTACGCAGGTCAGCCACGTGGCTTGGCGGTCAGAGGCGGAGCCTCACTGGTACTGCAGCCGGAGAGATCACGAACTCGGGCTGGAGTATTAGAACCGGCGGCAGGCGTCCATGGGTGGGCGCTGTGCCCCCGTCGGCCCGTAGGGGTGACAATCGTTCAAAGCGTGGGGTCCAACACCCTGTCATGACCTCCGCAGCAGGTGAGGCGGTAGCATCGGAGGAAAAGGGGCCCCGCTTTGGTGCTTCCCCGCGACGTAGAGGGAATACAGAGGGCTGACTAGTTGGCTCTAACAGTCGGACAGCGGAACCCGTACGCATATTAAGGAGCCCCATTTGACGCTTGACTCAAATCAGGTCGAACACCTCATGCGGCAAGCACTAGCTGAAGCACGTTATGCTGCGGCTTCTGGGGAGATCCCTATTGGTGCCGTAGTCGCAGAGGCAAACGGCGCCTCGTACGAAATACTAGGCCGAGGCTACAATCGAAATATTGAACTTCAAAGACACACAGCCCACGCAGAACTTGTCGCACTGGACAATGCATCGGATCGACTGATAGCTCGGGCTGCTGAAAAAATACCGCCGTCCCAATTTTCTGTCCTTGACCGACCCGGGATTGTTCTTGTGTCAACGCTCGAACCATGTATCATGTGTTACTCGGCTTGCATCCTATCCAATATCGAAACAGTAGTGTATGGTCTTCGGTCACCGGCAGATGGAGGGCCCGGCCGCGTAAGCATGGTCACTAAGCCGAATGTCCGAGAACCCACTGTGATGAAGGGGATCCTAGCCGAGGAAACACGTGAACTCTTTGTTGAGTGGCTCAATGAGTATAGAGGTGAACGACATCGCCCCTTCGTGGAGCAGCTACTTACACTCACTGTGGCGCTCTGAGGTAATTGAGATCGCAAAAGCCTAATTTAGGCACCTTTGCAGAGCGGTCGCGCAAGGTGCGTGAAACTGAATGAATGTAATTTACTCTACACCAAAGTCACATCTGGTACCTTTTTAATAAGGGACGGATCAAGAGAGCCGAGCAAATCACGCACTTTACCGACCCCGGGCAGCTCGGCGTTCGGGTCAATTTCAACCCAAGGCACTAGCACAAATTCACGTTCTTGTGCACGTGGATGGGGAAGTATGAGTTCCGGTAGGCTCGAAACAGCAGAACCCAGGACAATGATGTCTATATCTAGAGTCCGCGGGCCCCAGTGAATATCACGAGTTCTACCGTGTGCAGCTTCAATTTGTTGAAGCGAACGCAGCAGGGTAATAGGTTCTACGGAATCCTGCACATTGACCACTACAATCGCATTTAGAAAATTGGGCTGCTCAACTGGCCCCCAAGGAGGCGTCTCGTACACAGAAGAGACAGCACTCAGGACAACACTAGGCAAACGGCTGATAGATCGAACGGCCGAACGTAGCGTACCTAGCCGATCTCCAAGGTTCGACCCTATGCTTAGCACCGCTTTTTTCATAAGAACTCCCGATAGACTCTTCCGTCGTTCATGAACTCTCTCAGCTACACATCATCCTTGCATGTAGAGTATCTTGTGCCCTATGTAGGCCGCGGCACATCATGCGAGGCATCCGGTTTCTGCGCACCATCATCGTTTGAAGGTGGGGAAGTCGGCGAGCTGTCTCGGCGTGGCGCTTTACGGCGATTGCGGGGCGAGATCGGCATCGCCGGAAGCTGAGATTTCCAAGACATCAGAACGCTTTGACCTGTAATAAAAACTCCCCCCACCTGGATCTTGCCGCGGGCTGCTAGGGCAGCACCGTTCCCATCGTATCCCTTTATTAGAGGATTGACAGGCATGCGATGACGAGGAGCGCCGAAATGAAGCAAAGAAACGTATAGGTCGGGCAGGGCGGATCCAAAGAATTGGACCGTTAGCCGTAGCGCCGGTCTAACTATTATAAGCGGGGCGAAGCCCGAAGGGCCCGAGAATGTAAGCGTTTTCGATAAAGTTGTATAACGAGCACCTGGGGGGACAGTGAATTGCGGAATATTCGGGTCGCTCGTCCGGGTCTGTAGCAAAAGTCGCCCGTCTTCGCTCTCAACCACATTTACAGAGTCATCCTTTAGGAAATCGATATAAAGATTGTTATCTTCGCATATGACAGAATATTCGAGAAACTTAGCGGGGTAGTTCTCAAAGGCCGACTCGAAGACAAAACTGGTCGCGCGCAACCTGTAGGCTGCCGATCCACGATTTTCGCGATGGTTTATAAATTCGGTAGTAATGCGGACCATTGACTTCTTTGCGTCAACCCAATCTAGGGTAACTAGAAACTCGGCGTGGATAGAAAATTGTTCTTCACCTGTTAGCTCTTGAATCGCTTCCCTGTAAGGTACCGGCGCCCGCGCATAAAAAGACGTCCAGAAAGTCTGTGTTGCCAGCTCTTCGCCAAATGACTCTAGCTCCTCACCAAAATGACGGAGCAGATATGGTTCTACGGCCATAGCGACCACAACTGACACTACTAGTGCTTCGGCCATTGAATTTGATATACTTTGAGCCGTTCCGCGAAGGTCAGCAATGTACGGTAGGCTATATAGCAGCGCGGCACATATAAGAAATAGAACGAGTAAGAGTCTGTGGCGTGATGACTTTAAGAGCTTCGTCAGCATCAGGACATCATATCTAGTACGGCAGCCGGTGCGTCCAGAGAATATGGAGGTGATCGTCCAGCGATCATGACCTGGTCAGAAGTTCGTCGTCGCCTGCCGGTGAAAGTCCGGTCCGGGTAATCGCCAGGGAGCCCGGTAGCAGGCTGGCGGTCTGGCCTGGAAACGGGCCGGGTCGGAGCCCAGCGTCGAAAGCCCTTTGAGGGGGAGCAACTGAGCGGTCCGCAGCGCAAGCGAAGCCTGCCGCGTCGTTAGACACCGAAGAGAGTGCCGAGCCGGGCGGTTCACGGCGAAGGCCATGGAAGCGGCGAAGATCCTGGAGTGCAGCCGTGAGGGACTCTCCGGCGTAAGAGGGCGCGGAACGTTCAGATGGTGGCGGCGGGAAC
>OBLW0100003994.1_pt1 | contig 11351 bp, 10 predicted proteins | sample 1520161 | NCBI WGS metagenome assembly OBLW01 (sample SAMEA3539309, study PRJEB22396) | soil metagenome | biome: tundra; feature: field; material: soil | place: USA | collected 2010-05 | depth 0.15 m
GAAAGGGACTGCTCATATGCAGTACACCCATCTTGGTCGTTCCGGCTTGTCTGTTCCCGTCTGTATCTGGGCGCCACGAATTTCGGTCCACAGCCCGATGCCGGAATTCACCTGCACGGTTCCCTTCGCACTCGGCGCACGTCAGGTCCTCAACTGGTTCGATGCCAATCCGGATCAGCAAGTAGTCGACCAGCGGCTCAACGCGGTCTTCGATCAACTGATCACAACACCAAGACCCCAATAACCTCAGCCACGCCTTGGTTCGGCGTGGTCGCGCCAGCTGTGTTCGGGTGCGTAGCCAAGCAACCGTCTGGCCTTGTCGATGGAGAGCAGGGTCTCATGCTCACCGACGTCCCTGACCAGTTCGACTCCGGGGAAGACTTCGGCTACGAGGTCGGCGCTGGACCTGCTCATCACTGAATCAGCGGCCGCGATGATGAACGCCTCAAAGCCTGGCCTGGCGTTTTCCAGCGCCCGCAGCACGGCCTGAGCCCCGTCACGCCCGTCGATATAGCTCCACAGGTTCCACTTACGGAGTGTGGCGTCCTCGTCGAAGGCGGGAAAGGCTGCATAATCTTCCGGGTCCATCACGTTGGAGAACCGCAGGGCGATGATGCTCAGCTCCGGATCCCACCGGGTGAGCTGGATCGCCATCTGTTCTTCCAGGTGCTTGACCAGGGAGTACGTGCTTTCTGGCCGGGCCGGGTATTCCTCATCGACGGGAGCATAGGGCGGGTCGATATCGAAAGGCAGACCGAGAACGGTCTCGCTGGAGGCGTACACCAGCTTCTTGATGCCGGCACGACGGGCGGCCAGGAAAACGTTGTAAGTGGAGAGCATGTTGTTGTGGAACGTTGCAACGTCGGGGACGAGACCAGGCGCAGGGATGGCACCCAGATGGACGATGGCGTCGAAGCCCGTATGCCGGTCATCGATGCCGAGGATTGCGTCGACAACTTGTCCGTAGTCTTTGAGATCGATCAGTACCAGGCGCGGGCTCTTCTCCCCGGCACGGTCGAGGTTCAGTACCTCGTGCCCTTCGTCGGTGAGTCTTTGCACGACGCTCCTGCCGAGCTTTCCGCTTCCGCCTGTGACAACAATTCTCATCTGTGAGCCCTTCACGCTTCCCGTGTTGCGGGGGATTGGGTCAATGCGGGATCCCGCTCGGCAAGTGAACCGATAGCATCGTCAATCGAGGCCAGGGTCTCTGCGCTGAGGGTGACCCCCGACGCCTTGACGTTGGCGGCCACCTGGTCCGGCCGGGACGCGCCGATGATGGCGGAGGCGACGCCCGGGTTCTGGAGTACCCAGGCGATGGCCAGTTGCGCCATCGTCAGGCCGACCTCGTCGGCGATAGGCTGCAGTTTCTGCACACCGGTCAGGACGTCGGCGGACATCCATCGTTTGATCATGTCAGCACCGCCCTTGGCGTCTGTCGCGCGGGTGCCCGGCGGCAGCGCCTGACCTGGCTTGTACTTGCCGGTGAGGACGCCTTGGGCGACGGGGGACCACACGATTTGGGAAACGCCCAGTTCCACTGAGGAGGGCACAACCTCGGCTTCGATCACGCGCCAGAGCATCGAGTACTGCGGCTGGTTGGAAACCAGGTGGATGCCGAGGTCCCGGGCGAGGTCGTGGCCGGCCCGCAGCTGCTCCGCCGTCCATTCACTGACGCCGATGTAGAGAGCCTTCCCCTGGCGTACGACGTCCGCGAACGCCTGCATGGTTTCTTCCAGCGGCGTTTCGAAATCGTAGCGGTGCGCCTGGTAGAGGTCGACGTAGTCGGTTTTGAGTCGGGTCAGGGAACCGTCGATGGACTCAAGGATGTGTTTACGGGAGAGTCCGACATCGTTGTGCCCCTTTGGGCCGGTGGGGCCGAAGACCTTGGTGAAGATCTCCAGGGACTGGCGGCGTTCGCCGGTGAGTGCGTCGCCGAGGACCGTCTCGGCCATGGTGTTGGCGTAGACGTCAGCCGTGTCGAACGTGCTGATCCCCGCGTCCAAGGCTGCACGGACGCACTGTGTGGCGACGTCGTTTTCGACCTGGGAACCATGGGTGAGCCAGTTACCGTAGGTGATCTCGGAGATCTTCAAACCGCTGTTGCCCAAGTATCGATATTTCATGATTGTCCATTTCTGTCAGGGAAAGGGTCGTTCGTCTTCGCAAGGTATTTCGGCGGTGCTTCAATTGAGGCTCTAGTTGTTGAACAGGGCACTGCCTCGGCCCCAATAGGAGCCGGTCGGCTAGCTTGAGTACGGCATGGGCCAGATGGTCCAGAGTGAAGTGCGCAGTCTGCGGGGTTGCTGCAGCGCAGTGACGATCTGGAATGCAACGTCTGCTGGACGCAGGAATGTTTCCAGTGCAGGATCGCCTTCCGTGCGGCCGGCACCGATGGCGAATTCCGTGTTTACACCAGCAGGGCAGATGGCAGTAACCCTGATTCCTTCCGGGCTCAGTTCACGGTCCATCGAGCCGGCGAGGCCGACTTGGGCAAACTTCGTCCCAGCATAGACTGCTTCGTTAGCGTCTCCGCGGAGGCCAGCGACGCTGGCCACAATGACTACGTCGCCTCCACCGGCCTTTCGAAGTTCGGGAACGGCAGCACGGACGGTCCAGACCGTACCCGTGTAGTTGACGTTGATCATGTTGGCTACGTCTGTATCGGAGTTATCAGAAATACCGCCATAGTGTCCTAGCCCGGCGTTGGCGACGACGCTGTCCAACCGGCCGAATTTGCCCAGAGTCTGCGCAATGAAGCCGTTGTTGTCCTGTGGACTGGTGACGTCCATCTCGACGGCGAGGGCATTATCGGATCCGAGCTCTTCAACCAGGGCATTGAGCCGGTCCAGCCGGCGGGCGCCCAGTGCTACTTTCGTGCCTGCTTCGACCAGCAACCGGGCTGCCTCGCCGCCGATTCCGGAACTAGCGCCGGTAATTGCAATAACGTTTCCCTTGAGGGAACGACTTTCCGCGGGCATGTTCTTTCTCCTTGTTTGATGTTATGTAGACCCGGCCCACACCAGCAGACAATCAGATTCAAGTCGCGAAATCACGCAGACACATCAGGGCGACAATGAGTAGTCGGTTCGACGAGACTTCTTTCCTGGCCGGAAGATCAGACCGGCCACCCGACATCTCCTGCAGGTGAGCGCCGCGCAGAAACTGGATGCGACCGATCACCCCTCTCCGGAGCTGCCCCTGCACGTACAGGAACTCCCGTGAGAAGACCGTCGTCTCCATCATCATGTAGTTCCGGCCCGAGGCTCGTGCGGCTTCCGCGACCGCGCGACACTCGTCGAGCGTCATGGCCATCGGCACGGTACAGGCGACGTGCTTTCCTGCCCGCAGGGCCGCGATCAAGTGTTCCGCATGGTCGGTATCGGCGTGTTGATGCGCACGGCGTCGAGCTCGGGGTCCGCGATCATCTTCTCGAAGCTAGTGAACCGATGCTCGATGCCGAACGCCGTCCCGATGCTGTTGAGCGAGTCCTCGCTCCGCTGGCAGATCGAGTACATCTCGGCATCAGGGTGGCCGCGGTAGATCGCGATGAACTCGGCGTCGAAACCGAGACCTGCGATCCCGACGCGCACCGGGTCAGTCATGGCGCACGCTGCGCTCGCGCCGGACCATGGCCGACGATTCTCTTCGACTCTCGATCGACATGCTCGGATCCTTTCGGCTGTTCACGGCGCGACATTCGACGGACGACGCTCCTACGACGTCGACAGGGGCACCCACACCCGCATCGCCGACGGCCCGCGATTGGCCCACAGGTAGTAGGGAATCGCGGTGAGCACTACCTCCCGCGTGGCTGGCGCCGGCTCCTCACCCAGCGAGGCCCATCCCGATCCGGCCCATCCGCTGTCGTCGCGAACCAGTCCTTCGGCCTCGATGACGACCGTGCCCCCGAGGAGGTCGTCGCGCCGGCTCACCCGCAGCGTTGCGTCGGCGACCAGCTCCACTGCATCCAGGTTGACGTCCTGCGACTGGTCGACCCTCTCCAGGCAGTACGTGAGCGGTCCGCGCTCGATAGCGACGCTGCCGCGGACGGCGTCCACGGCAGGGTGGGCAACGGTGAGGCGCGCTGGCATCGGCAGCACCAGCCGCACGACGTCGCCGCTCACCCACTCGCGGGCGATGCGGACGTAGCCGTCCTCGTCCGCGGTGGCCGCACGCTTCTCGCCATCGACCTCGACGCTCGCGCCACGGCACCACGAAGGGATACGCAGCGACAGGGTCCAGGGCTGCTCCGGCGACTGCTCGACCCGCACTGTGACGGTGCCGTCTAACGGGTACTCGGTCTCCACCGTCACGCGTACCTGACCCTCTCCCAACGGCACGGTGAGCTCGGCCGACGCGTACAGGTGGAGCTGCACCCCGGTGTCGTCCGCCGTCGCGAGGTAGCCACCGAGCGAGGCCACTGTGCGCATGATGTTGGGCGGGCAGCAGGCACAGTCGAACCACGCCGGCCGGGTGCCCGGAGCGTCCGCGCGCAGCGGCTTGCCGTCCACGGGGGCGGCATCTCGGGGCCGCCGACGCTGCACCGGGTTGACGTAGAAGAAGGCGTCGCCTGCCGTGGACGTCGAGGCTGCGAAGACGTTGTGCAGCGTTCGCTCGATCAGGTCGGCATACTTGCCCTGACCTGTGGCCAGCAGCAGACGCCAGCTTGCCATCACGCTGGCGATCCCGGCGCAGGTCTCGCCGTAGATCAGGTCCGGCGGAAGCTCGAACGAGTCGCCGAATGCCTCACCCTCGAAACGCGAGCCGACGGCGCCGGTCAGGTAGGTCTTCTCCGCGACCATGGACGCCCATTGTCGCTCGCACGCACGCAGCAGCTCATCCTCGCCGGTCTCCAGGTAGAGGTCCACGACTCCCGCCATCAGGTAGAGCGCCCGCACCGAATGCCCCACCACGGTGGGCTGCTCCCGCACCGGCAGGTCGTCCTGCCAGTACGCCGACCCGAAGTCCCCCGGGCCTAAGACGCCGTAGCCTCGCACGTCGACGAACTGCTGCGCCAGGTCAAGGTAGCTGCGGTCGCCGGTATGCCGGTACAGCTCGACCAGCGCGGTCTCGATCTCCGGGTGGCCGTCGACATCCACCCGCCGGCGGTCGCCAAACTCGCGGACCAGGTTGTCCGCCAGCCTCCGGGCGACGTCTAACAGGTCGCCATCTCCCGTGGTCCGCGCATGTGCGACGCCCGCTTGAATGAGGTGTCCCGCGCAGTACATTTCGTGCCCGTGCGCGAGGTCGCCGAAGCGCTCGGCGCGACCGGCCTGTACCCATGAGTTCAGGTAACCGTCGTCCTCCTGCGCCTGTTCAAGAACACGGACCGCGTCACTAATCGTCGCCGCCAGCTCCGGCGAGGGCTTGCGGCCGAGCTCCCATGCGATGCCCTCGAGCGCCTTGTACAGGTCCGAGTCGCTGAAGAGCATGCCCCTGCGCTCGGGTCCACCGTCCGCAGCACCGAGCCGGCGCAGGTTGTCCATGGCGCCGTCCCGCTCCAGCCATCTCAACGAGTGCGGCGTCGTCACCTCACGGTTGCGGTTCTGCCACTCCCCCCAGAAACCGCCAGTGATCTCGACCTGGTCTATCCCGAGCGGACGCAGGACCAGGTGGGCATCGGTTCGGGGGGCGCACGGAGCGACGATGTGACCGGAGACGGGACCGATTGGCGTCTCTACGGCGATTTGCGTGTTCACAAGGAACTCCTGAAGTCTGGGAAGGTTGACATGGGTTTGGGGCGGGTCTTGGGACACCAACCCAACGGCGCAGAGCAACGTTGAATAGTCCGTCGACGCCATAGGCAAACAACAGTAGCTACACATCCACGGTCGGAATCCCGCCAACGGCAACTTGCGCCACACCGAAATCGATCACCCGTAGCACCTAGAGCGGACATCCATAAGAATCATGACCTCGTTCTCTCGTCGGCCCCCATTGAGAATACTCAGAGCTTTTTTTCGAACCCCATTGTGACGGCCTGATCCATCTCTTACTGTCTCGCCTACTTGACGGCCCCCAAAGTCAGCCCATCGCGCAGTTGCTTATAAGTTGCGACAAAGAGAACAAGAATCGGGATCGACGTTATGACAGCAAGTGCCATAAGGCCGGGCCAGTCAATTCCAAAGGCTGTAATCTGTTGAGCAAGGACCGCGCTGAGAGGGTATCTCCCGGGCGAGAGGAAGAAGTTCACCGCGTAGAGGAACTCCCCCCATGAAATAAGGAATATGAGTGTCGCCGTGGTTGCTACACCATTGCGCGCGATCGGCAACACAATCGAACGAAAAATTCTCCAAACCGATGCACCGTCGATGGCGCCGGACTCCTCGAGAGCTATTGGAACTCCACGAAAGAAAGGTCGTAGCAGCAGGACCGCAAAGGGCGTCAATAGTGCAGTGTCAGCGATGACTACCCCCAAGGTGTTATCCAACAGCCCCCAGCTTCCGAAGATCTGGAATAGAGGGATAACCGTAGCAGTCTGCGGGACCATCTGTAGAACAATAAGAGCTCCGAGAGCGATAGTCGGCATCCTTCCCGTCGTTCGCGCCAACCCGTAACCCGCAGGAACGGCGATGAGAAGCACCAATGCGCACGTTCCGGTCGCTATGATGATCGACTGAAGTCCTGCCTGCAGCAAAGCCCCGTGAAGGTTCTTCGTATACGCCGATATGTTAGGCCTGAAGAATATCATTCCCCAACCCGTATTGAACACTTGGTTCGACGTCTTCAGCGACGTTATCACAATCCAGATGATTGGAACGCCGTAGGCTACGAACAAGAGTCCACGGACAACGGGAGCGATCTTCCCGGACTTCCTCTTCTTCGTCACAGCTCACGTTCCTCTCGGCGCACGCTTCTGGCATAGACCATCGCGAGAACAATTACCAGCACTACACTAATGACCGCGGTTGCTGAACCTAATCCGAAGTCAAACCGCACGAACGCTTCAAGGTAACTCAGGAACGGCAACGTGGTCGTGACCGTTCCCGGCCCCCCATAGGTCATCACATAGATAAAATCGAAACTACGGAACCCGTAGACCACCGTCAGTACTGTCAGAACCAGCGTCGTAGGCCGGACGGCCGCCATTATGACGTACCGAATCTCCTGAAACGGTCGGGCCCCATCTAATTGTGCCGCTTCGAATATCTCTGGATCAATGTTTAGGATAGCTGCTCGGAAAACCAGAGCATTAAAAGGAACAACTGCCCAGGAATTTACGATTGCCACAGAGAAGAGGGCCAGATGTTGATTATAGAGATAGCCGATTGGACTCGTCCCAGAAATACCCAAAATCGAGTTGAAGAGTCCTGTGTTGCCAAGCAGGAACTTCCACACACTGCCATTGACGACTGGCGGCAGTGCCCATATAAACACCATCAGACCCAGAAGCAGTCCTGATCCACGAGCTGAGCCTCGCAAGGAGATCGCCGCAGCAAGTCCTCCGACCAGACCCAGCACCGTCACAATTCCCACGAAGACCAGGGTGTTGCCCAGCACCGTGCCCAGCGTGCCTTCAGCGAAGCCCTTGCTAAAGTTCGAGAACCCGACGAAGTTCCAGCTTGAACGAAGTGTGGCAGGCGTAACGTCGCTCACGCTCATCCGCAGCAGCTGGATCAGCGGATAAACCGAGAAGATGGCAATGAAGAGTGTCGCCGGAATCACGAAGACAAACCGGACCTGCCTTCGTGTCCGTCTCCGCGGGGCGGATGGTGCCGACAAATCTCTCCTGCCAACCTTCTTCATGGTGCGAGAGATCATGGTTGGCACCATCCCATCCGCCTACTTCTTGAGGAGCGTGTCGAGTCCAGACATCACTTTGTCGGCGGCGTCCTTCGGCGTGAGTTGTCCACCCAACACTGCACTCCACGTCTGGCCGACGAGCAACTGCACACCAGCAACATTCTTGGGAGGAATGGCCGCCGACGGATACTTAGCACCATTGGGGCCGATCAAGGAGGCAAACACCTGAGTGATTGCACTCGACGTCACAGTGGGGTCTTTCACCATATCCGATCTGGCAGGGATGCTTCCAATGTCTTCCAATGAGGAGATTTCCCCAGACTTACTCAGGGTACCACTCTCGATGTAATCCCAAGCCAATTGAGGGGCCTTGCTGAATGCGCCAATTCCGTTACCTGTACCACCGAGATACAACTTGCCATCCGTGCCAAGTGGCAGCGGCGCTACACCGTACTTGAACTTTGCGCCCTTGGCTGCGCCGGCCTGCCAATCGCCATTTTCGGCGAAGAGAACATTCCCGGTCAAGAATTGCTGAAACGGAAGAGTCTGATCCCAAGTAACTACTTCCTTCGAGAGGTAACTGTTGTTGACCCAGCTCTGTACCGTGGTAAATGCGCTCGTGAGTGAAGCCGCTGTTGGCTTTTCGTAACTGAACCCGGCGTGAGTCAACCAAGGGTACGCCTGCCACTCGCTTTGATCGTTGGGCAGACCCGTGACAGTGAGGCCCTTATCACCAGCAACCTTGGCCTTTGCCATGTCTGCATTGAACTCGTCCATCGTTGTTGGCGGAGCAGCGATACCTAGTTTCTTCATAAGGTCCTGGTTGTACCAGAGGGCAACCAGATCGACAACGCCCTGAACCGCATAGAGCTTCTTGTTGTAGTAGTGCAGGGTCGAATCAGGGAACTGGCCCTTGTCCTTGTAGGCAGACCAGTACTTGTCCAAAGGTGCCAGCGTGCCTGCCGCAGCCAGAGTGTTTGCGTCACCACCATTGAAGAGGACCACATCTGGACCCTGTTGCGCGGCTGCTGCCGCAATCAACTTCGATTGCAGCTGGTCGTAGGGGACATAGACGCTATTGACCTTCGTATGTGGATGGGTCTTCTCGAACGCAGCGGCTGCAGCGGTGATGACCTTTGCTTGAATGGGGTCAATAGTGTAGTGCCAGACTGTGATCTGTGACGGTGTCGCTGAACTGGATGGAGCGCTCGTAGTCGAACATGCTGAGAGAATGAGTAAACTCGCCGCCGCAATGGCAACGATTGCGACTCTCCCCTTCCGGGAAAGGACTCGCGCTAGGCCTGATGATGTCCTCGTGACACCCGGCAAGTGACGTTCTTCCTTGAAACCCATGTGAAACCCTTCTCTGAGTCGTTGCGGTAGCGGGACTCCACTGGCCGAGAGAACAATCTCAGCGCAGACACTCTGGTGGACGGGTGTGACATCAGGACACGGCGTAATGAGGCACAATCTGCTCCATCGCCAGCGCTATTGAATCGCGGAAGCCTCCCTGATCAGTTCTAAGTCAGGCGCAGGCCGCAACGAAGTGATGATCTGCCAAGCGACTTTTCGATAAGACTTGTCTACCTGATCGATGCCCAGTCGACGATTGATCCTGGCAGTCAAGTCACCCGAACCAGAAACTTTCCGAAAACGTTTTCCTGGAGATTAGCATCACAGTTGCGCGCCGTCAAGGCCCCGAGTTGACTCACCAAGGTTGCGCGGGTAGCGGCTTCGGTGCCTTACCTAGAAACGCCCTCGTACGGCGTGGCGTTGAGGGCGGGACGTTGGGTCGAGCCGGCCTCGGACATGGGACTGACGATGAGCCAGCACAAGACCGTTACGAAGCACGCCCGCGCGGTGCGTTCTCCTTCACCGCCGCGGCGACCGACATCGCCAGGTGAGTGTCGTCAAATCAGGTGACCACACTTAGCCAGGGGACGCCGCCGCCACTGGGTGGACCCAGAGCCCGACGGTGCCTAACAAGGGGCAGGTGCGCGTGTTGGCCGCCCTGAGGCACGTAGGGGAGAAACGGCCGTGCCCGATTCGGGGCATCGGCTGACAACCGATCGGAGTCCATCAACGACGAGCTGTTCCCCCAGTGATTCGGCATCGACGACGACTGCCCTAAGGTGCGGGCTCCGGGCCGCCGAGTGCCTAAGCGAGTAGATCCAAGCATCCTGCGGCCGCCCTACGAATGGCAGGTCAGGCGCCGAGAACCGTGGATCCTCGCACGACAACATGGCATGGCATAGTCTCCACACCAACAGTGGGGTTGCCGCCGATGGCATCGAACATTCGTTGGGCGGCACGGCGACCGAGAATCTCGAAGTTCATGTCGAGGCTGGTCAGCTGTGGGCGGGCACCGGAGGTCAGTACCTCCCAGTTGTCGAAGCCCACCACGGCGACCTGACTGGGCACGTCCACTCCTCTGTCCCGAAGCACGTCCATAACGCCGCGGGCAATCTGGTCACTCCCGCAGAGGATCGCGTCGACATCAGGGGCCTTATCCAGCAGCGCGTCGGTTGCGGCGCGGCCCCACGCCTCGCTCCAGCTGCCGAACCGGACCTGTCCTCCTGCCAGCTCGAGACCCGCATCTGTCAAGGCGGACAGGGCACCCCTTGCCCGGTCGCGCGCTGCCGCGAAGCGCACATCGCCGGAGACGTGTCCGATGCGCTGGCGCCCGGTGGCAATCAGGTGCTCCACCGCGAGCGTGCCCGCGCCCACGTTGTCCGGGACCACGGAGGAGTCGCGCTCATCGGTCGACGGTGCATACGCGTAGACGACCGGCACGGGCAGCTCCCGGCCCAGCGAGGTGCGCGGGTCCGTGTTGCTGCCCACGACGATCAACCCGTCGACCCTGCGTCCGAGCAGCGCCTTGAGGTGGTATTGCTCGCGGATCGCATCATCGCGCGCATCGCACAGGAACACCGACATCTTGCCGGCCCCGAAGGCATCCTCGGCGCCCATGAGGATCGGCAGGCTGAAGCGACCCTCGAGGTCGTTGGCCAGCAGCCCGACCGTGCTGGTCTGACCCGCGAGCATCGCCTGGGCGAGGGCGTTCGGGGTGAACGAGAGGCGCTCGGCTGCCTCGATGACCCGGCGCCGCGTTGCCGGGTGCACATTGGCGCGCCCGTTAAGCGCCTTCGAAGCCGTGGCGACAGAAACCCCGGAAAGGAAGGCGACGTCCCGCAACGTCACGGCGCGGGGTCGAGAGGCGGTGCTGTGGGTCTCAGTCACACTGCCCCTTGTCACAGTCAGATCACAGAATCCTCTTCAGATCTTAGTGCTCATGACACACCGGGGTCCCACCGACCCAGGTCGCCGAGAGACCGAACCCAGTGTGAATGTCCTCCTCAGGGTCCACGCCAGTGCGCCCATGGCCAGGAAGATCTCGCGAAGGCGCGCATCGAGGCGGCGCTGACGCTGACCACGACTGTCGAAGAGCCGGGCACTGCCGAAACTCCCCCACGTATTCCCCGCGAAAGCCGTAGACAGCCGGTTGACCCCGTCACAGCCGGACCACACGAAAGGGCCCAGACCGGCGTTTCCGCAGGTCATCCCTGAAGGAGCGGGGCCGTGTCAAGGCCGTGGTGACCTCAGGTTTG
>OBLW0100003996.1_pt1 | contig 11347 bp, 8 predicted proteins | sample 1520161 | NCBI WGS metagenome assembly OBLW01 (sample SAMEA3539309, study PRJEB22396) | soil metagenome | biome: tundra; feature: field; material: soil | place: USA | collected 2010-05 | depth 0.15 m
AGAGCACTTCGGTCGTAATAATAAATGACCCGATGGGGATGATTTTCTTTCGCAGCGCGGGAGTCGCAGCGCCCGTGTAGCCGCTGGTTCCGACCAGCACATTCCGTGCCCAGATCGCGCCGCGTGAGGTGTTGAGCTTGAAGCCGGGAGCGCCATCCCGCGATTGTCTCTCGATATTCTGCAACTGGGTGCGCTCGCAGATTTGAGCCCCGGCGCGCATGGCAGCCGCACCCAGGCCGGCAACGTATCGCGCGGGATTGAGCCCGGCGGAAATCTCATCGACCATCCCGCCGTAATAAATGTTGGAGCCGATTTCACTCTGAAGTTGCTCGCGCGGCACGACGCGCAGTTGATGATTGAATTCGCGGCCGATCACCTCAACCTGACGGGCGTAGTCATCGAAGTGGGCTTGTTTGCAGGCAACTTCGAGATGCCCGGTGCGGCCGAAATCGCACGCGATGTTCTCCTCTTTTACAATGCGCTCCACAGTCGTGATGGTCTCAAGCGAAGCGGCATACATGCGGCGCGTGAGTTCGCGTCCATATTTCGAGATGAGTTGGTTGACGCCGAGTTTCAGTCCGGTAAGGACCATGCCTCCGTTGCGCGAACTGGCGCCCCAGCCGATGGTCTCCGATTCCAGTACGACGACTCTCGCCCCACGCTTGGCGAGGGCGAGCGCGGCGGAGAGTCCGGTGAATCCCGCGCCGATGATGGCAACATCAGCGCTCTCCGGCAGCGGCTCCGCCGGAGGACGCGGCATTTCCACGGTCGTCAGCCAGTAGTTGAGTTCTTGCATTTGCGATTTTGGTTTTGCTTCCTTCGTGTACCTTCGTGTCCTTTGTGGTAGAGAAAAATGCGTCAACCACCAAGGACACACGAAGGAAAACCTAACTAGAGCACCGCCGTCTCGTGAATCATCCGTCCCTCCGCGAACCGCGAAAAGTTCAGCAGAGACGCATCGATCAAATCGGTCTTCCCGCTCAGAATTAAATCACTGAGAATCTTTCCGGTCGCGGGCGCATGCATCACTCCATGTCCGCTAAAGCCGTTAGCAAAGAAGAACCCGGGAACGTCTGGAGATTCGCCGAGAATGGGGTGATGGTCGGGTGTCATCTCATAAAGCCCAGCCCATGCGCGTTTCGGATTGATCTCGACATTCTCGAACACCGGCACGCGATCGGCCGCGCGGATCAGAATTTTCTCAATGAAGCCCGCGTCGAAGTCCGTTTTGTATCCGGGCGTTTCTTCCGGATCATTCCAGGCCAGCAGAAAGCCCCGGCTCTCGGGACGAAAGTGAAAGCCGGTCGACATGTCGATGATCATGGGCGCGGTGTGCGGAAACTGGTCGAACGGCTCGGTCGGCACTAACATGCGGCGCAGCGGTTCGACCGGGAGATCGATTCCAACCATCTTAGCAATCGGAGCCGCCCAGGCTCCGGCGCAGTTCACAATGGCGCGGGTCGATACTGAGTCGCGCTGAGTAGCTACTTCAAAGGTCCCGTCTGGAGTGCGCGTGATTCCAGTGACGCCAGCATTTTTCCACAGCGCAGCCCCGTGTTCGCCGGCCCAGGTCATGAAGCCGACCATGGCACTGTAAGGATCGACAAAGCCGTCGGTCGAGCAGAAACTGCCGCCGACAATGTCGTCGGCGCGCAGCTGCGGGAACCAGCTACGAATTTCGTCGCCGCCAATCAGGCGGACATTCTTCAATCCCAAAGCAATTTGTTTTTCGTAATTGGCGCGCAGATAGGCCAAGTGTTTATCGTTGGTGGCGCAAAAAAGATATCCCTGCGGACGGTAATCGCAAGGGTAGCCAAGCCGCTCTTCGAAGCTGGCATAAAAGGGGATTGAATAAAGCGACATCTGTATATTGACGGGCGTGGAAAATTGCGCGCGCACGCCGCCCATGCTCTTGCCTGTGGATCCCTTGCCCTGCGCCGACTCGCGTTCGATCACGAGAACGCTTTTGTAGCCCGCGGCCACCAGATGGCAAGCGATGCTGGAGCCGACGATCCCTCCGCCGATGAGAACGACGTCCGCAGTGTGCATGGCCGCAACCATAGTAAATGTTTTGAAAGGGCACGGCTTCAGCCGTGCCGTAACTGGCATAGTTCAACCGCGGCTTCAGCCGCTGGGGGGATGTGGATTTCTGACTGAGCCGCTGCCCGGTTGGAGCGATTAGGAAGTTGCCGCGGCTATCGCCATTCTTACGATCACGACGAGGGCAAACCAGCCAAAGACTACTGCGAATGCCGTGCTACGCTTCACCTTGCTGATGCAGGTAATGCCGATCGCGGTCAGAATCAAGCTCCAGAGATTAAAAATATCAAGCGGGGTCAGCAGGGTCCGCAGCACGGCCGAGCCCTCTGGGCCGATGAAATATCCAAGATTCGTCGCCACTGGATTCTCAATGTTGAAGCCATCGCTACTGACTCCCGCCACCAGCGACAGCATGGCCAATATTGTCGAAAGCAGTTGTGGCAGTCTGGTATAGACGATCAAGGCAAACAGGGTCTTGTATTTCAGATCGGCGCTCGCGCCGAACTTGAGCGTCGCAAACAGAACTCCGGCGAACACCGCGTAAATAATTACCGCGATGACCGGAATGCTGTAGGAAATTATCTTGGTGACGGTGGCCTGCTGTTGCATCACCTGTTGGCGTTGACCGGCCGGCAGATTATCGATTTTCTCGGCCTGCTTCGGTTGCAACTGGATGATATTCTCCACCACCTTGCGGAAGCCAACCTTCTGATCGACCACATAAACAAATGAGAGGGAAACGATCGCAATGATCAGAAACGGAGCCCACCAACTGGCGTTGCGGCGCAGATCGGTAAACGCCTTGCTCGGCGCGATAAACGTGTCGAGCAGGCGTTGCCCTTCGGACAGCAGGGGTGTTTCCAGCGACGGCTGCGACGGTGCTTGCGAAATCTGCGGCGGAATCGAAGGGTTGGTGGCCATAGGTTCTCCTCGAACAGGAGGAGATTGTAATTTTGTTGCCGCAGAAGGACAACAGGGAAAAACTGCGCAACCTACGACAGCGCCATCTCCGGCGTCGCCGCCAGCAACTTGCGCGTGTACTCGTGCTGCGGCTTCGTCGTGATTTGCTCCGTACTGCCGATTTCGACAATCTTGCCGCGATACATCACGGCGATACGGGTCGAAAGGTAGCGCACGACGGGCATGGAATGCGAGATAAACAAATAAGTAAGCCCAAAATCGCGCTGCAATTGCTGCAGAAGATTAACAATCTGCGCCCCCACGCTCACGTCTAGTGCAGACACCGGTTCATCGGCGACGATAAACTTCGGACGCGAGGCGAGCGCTCGAGCGATGCCGATGCGCTGACGCTGGCCGCCGGAAAATTCGTGCGGATAGCGCGCCATGGCCGATTCATCCATTCCTACCGCGCGCAAAAGTTCCTTGACTCGCTGGCGGCAAGCGGCGCGGCTTTCGCGGACCTCCTGATGCAGAAGAAGTGGTTCGGCGATCACATCCTCCACTCGGTAACGGGGATCAAGCGAACCAAAAGGATCCTGGAAGATGATCTGCACATGGCGGCGCAGACGGCGTAACTCGGAGCGGTTGGCCTGCAGCAGATCGATGCCGTCGAAGACGATGCTGCCTGAAGTGGGCTCGACCAGACGGAGGATGAGCCGTCCCAGGGTGCTTTTGCCCGACCCGGATTCGCCCACCAGGCCCAGAGTCTCGCCTTCGTGAATATCGAAGGAAACGTCGTCAACAGCGCGGACGCTGCCAGAGCGGCGATTACTAAACGGAGATTCGGCAAGATCAAAGTTTTTGGACAGGTCTCGAACTTCGATGAGCGGCACGATTGCAGATTAGCAGCCACGCATCCTGATGTCAGCTCTTGTCATGTTTCCCGCCAAGCCACTCTTTCGGCCAGGCGATTTGCACAACAATGCAGGTCACCAGGGTGAGGAAAAACCCGGCCCATTGCGGATGCTCGGGCCACATCCTCTGCATCACGCCGAGCCGCGCGGCCCAGAAACTGAAACCGGTTGCGATCACGGTGGCAATCAAGGAAATTTTAATCGTTCGCATGGAGCGCCCGCCTTCGACAATGATACGACCGATCACGGCGTTTTGTTCCGGGCAATGCGGAGCTCTTATCCAACGGGCCATGATCACCCGGCAATCATGGGAACGGCTGCCAACGCAGCCACCATGCCAAAGGTGCGGCTGCGGCTGAAGTGTTCGTGCAGAAAAATGCGGGCGAGCACAACCGTGACCGCCGGATAAAGCGAACTGATTACGACCGCACTGTCCAATCGCCCGATTTGCCCTGCGCGGATGAAGAAAGCGCTTCCAGTGATATCAAAAATTCCGGCAAGCACAGCAATCCCAAGCACAGGTGCCGGCACCGCACGCACGTGTCTCCCGAACAAAACGAAGGCGGCCGTGACCACGAAAGAGGCGAAGCGCGAGCAGACCGCGACCCACAGCGCCGAGGCATCGCCAGCCCGATGAATGCACAAATAAAATCCGGCGAAACCGATCCCTGCCAGCACGGCCACGCCCAATCCTTCGGGACGCCCTGCCCTGCCCTCGGTTCGCGAAATGAGCCAGACCCCAACTCCCGCGAGGATGAATCCGCTTACTTGTCGCGCACCCGGAAGGCCCACCGCAAACGCAGTGACAATGGTCGGAATCGCAGCGCTCAAGACGGCGGCGACCGGCGCGATCAATCCCATATTGCCGCCCGCCAGTGCGCGATAAAAGAACGCCAGTGCAAGTCCCCCGAGCAATCCAGCCATCAGCGACCAGAAGACGCTGGCGTTCCCGGGAAATGGCGCATGGGTCAGCAGCGCCACCGCGCCCACCGCGACCATGCCGACGAAGTGCACGATGGCGGTGAAGAGAAATGCATTCGCTCGCCGCGCGCCTATTCCTCCGAGAAAGTCGCTGGTCCCCCACACTCCGACCGCGGTCAAGCTGTATGCGGCAGGAATGTATTGGCCTGCGATGGACATGGGGAATTTGAGATTAGCACGCGGCCAGCGCAAACCGGGGCAGATGAGCGACCCTGAGGCGTCTTCGAGTCACGTTCTTGGAAAACGTTGTCAAGCCCCGTTTCGACGATTTTCCAGGCAAGTGAATGAATCGGCTGAGCAAATAAACCCGCGAAAGCTGTCCGGGCAGCCCGTGCGAATTGCTATAATAGAACTATTAGGAAGAAAAAGGGTGCGGATCATTTCCCGCACCTTTTCTTATTGCAACGTAAAACAAGCAAGCTTAGGACCCTTGAAGGCTGGGCTGAGTCATGGGCACTCCCCCGTGAACCCCTGTGTACCCTGTGGTTCAAGCTCTTCCTCGGCACACGAAATCAAACAGAACTAAGTCCTTATTCCGTAATATTTTACGAATAAGTCCTTTAAACTCAAAGATCTGTCGGGAATTTTCTTCTAAGTCTATGATTACAAAAGACCGGAGATACAATTTTTTTCAGTCAGATCGTCCGTCAAGTATGGAGCCCGAGGGCTAGCACTTTGAAACCTTGAGACTCTTAAACTTTGAGATCTAGCCACCTAAGTCTTTATTCCTCAATATCGTACGAATAAGTCCTTTAAAACCAAAGATTTGGTGGAACTATCCGCCTAAACCTATGATTCTAAAAGATCGCTAATCTAATTTTTTTCGGCCAGATCCCACACGGAGGAAAACTGAGAAGCGAGAACTGCCCCTAAACCGTGACCGCCTCCGGCTGCGCCTTACCAGCCAGTAACTGCCGCAGCACGTACTGCAGAATGCCGCCATTCGCGTAATAGAGAGCTTCCTGCGGAGTATCGATCCGAACGATGGCCTGGAACTCCGTCGTCTTCCCGCCCTTTACCCGCACCGTAATCTTGCGGCCCGAAGAGAACCTTTCGACCACCTCGCGAATCCCCGCGATCTCGAATACTTCTTCGCCGGTAAAGTAAAGCGTCTCGGCGTTTTCTCCCGGCAGAAACTGCAGCGGCAGAATTCCCATGCCCACAAGATTGGAGCGGTGAATGCGCTCGTAGCTTTCCGCGATCACGGCGCGAACGCCGAGCAGCCGCGGACCTTTGGCCGCCCAATCGCGCGACGATCCGGAACCATATTCTTTGCCGGCAAGAATTACGAGTGGCACGTTTTCAGCATGGTATTTTTCCGAGGCGTCAAAGATCGACATCTCCACGCCATCGGGCAGGTGGCGGGTGAATCCGCCTTCGGTATTTACCATTCGGTTGCGCAGACGAACATTGGCAAAAGTGCCGCGCACCATCACTTCATGATTGCCGCGGCGCGATCCGTACGAGTTGAAGTCCGCTGGCTGCACTCCATGAGCGATCAAGTATTTGCCAGCGGGCCCATCTTTCTTGATCGACCCGGCCGGAGAAATGTGGTCGGTGGTGACGCTGTCTCCTAGCACCGCCAGCACGCGAGCGCCATTGATGTCTTCAACGCCAGACGGTTTCAGTGTCATATCATCGAAGTAAGGCGCCTGGCGAATGTAGGTGGAATCTTTCTCCCATGAATACGTTTCGCCCTTCGGAACCGGCAGCCCGCGCCAGCGCTCGTCGCCCGAGTAGACCTCGGCATAGCTCTTGCGAAACATCTCCGACGTGATCGCGCTCGCCATCGATTGCTCAACCTCCGACTGCGAGGGCCAGATGTCGGCGAGATAAACGGGCTTTCCATCCTTGCCCTTGCCGAGGGGATCTTTGCGCAGATCAATGTCGATGCGCCCCGCTAGCGCGAAGGCCACGACCAGCGGGGGCGACATCAAATAATTGGCGCGGACTTCGGAATTTATTCGTCCCTCAAAATTGCGATTGCCGGAGAGCACTGACGCCACGACCAGATTCTTCTCGTCGATCTCTTTCGAAACCTCGACCGGCAGCGGACCTGAATTCCCGATGCAGGTCGTGCAGCCATAGCCGACGATATGGAACTTAAGCTTTTCGAGATACGGCATCAGGCCTGCCTTCTGCAGATAGTCGAGGACCACTTTCGATCCCGGAGCGAGAGAAGTTTTGACCGTGGAAGGGACTTCCAGTCCAAGCTCGACCGCCTTTTTAGCCAGCAGACCAGCCGCAATCAGCACCGACGGATTCGAAGTATTCGTGCAACTCGTGATCGCGGCAATCACCACACTGCCATGCCGCAACGAATGCCCATTCGTCGAAACGTGCTCGTGAACATTAGGGTCCTCGACTCCGACCGCTGCCGGATTTCCGCCTTCCTGCTCCCATTTGCTGACTTGCTTGCTCGCGCTGTCCGCCGGAGCGTCGACGGCGGCTTTAGCTTTCGGCTTAATCAATGAGGGCAGGGCATGAGCAAACGACTCCCCCGCTTTCGACAGCACTACGCGATCCTGCGGGCGCTTCGGCCCCGCCAGACTCGACTCGACCGTGGCCAGATCAAGGCTCAGCAGTTCGGAATATTCTGCTTCGGGGGTCTTGGCGTCGTGAAAGAGTCCCTGCTCGCGCGCGTAAGCTTCGACCAATGCAATCTGCTCGTCGCTGCGGCCGGTGAGTTTCAAGTAGCGCAGGCTCTCTTTGTCGATCGGGAAGATACCGCAGGTAGCGCCATATTCGGGAGCCATGTTGGCAATCGTCGCGCGATCGGCAAGCGGGAGATCCTGCAGGCCGGGGCCAAAGTACTCGACGAACTTGCCGACCACACCGTGTTTGCGCAACATCTCGGTGATCGTCAGCACCAGGTCGGTCGCAGTGGCGCCTTCGTGTAGGCGTCCGGTAAGCTTCACGCCGACAACAAGCGGAATCAGCATGGAAACCGGCTGTCCCAACATGGCGGCCTCGGCTTCAATTCCGCCCACGCCCCAGCCCAGCACGCCCAGTCCGTTGACCATGGTGGTATGCGAGTCGGTGCCGACCAGCGTGTCGGGATAGGCAGTGCGCTTCCCGCCCTCAGCTTCGGTATGAACGAATACCACTCGCGCCAGATATTCGAGATTCACCTGGTGGACAATGCCCGTGTCCGGAGGCACGATGGCAAGATTGCGAAAGCCGGTCTGCCCCCAGCGCAAAAACGCATAGCGCTCTTTGTTGCGCTGGAACTCAAGCAGCGCGTTCACATCAAACGCTTTTGCCGACCCAAACTCATCGACCTGAACCGAGTGGTCGATCACCAGTTCCGCTGGTTGCAGCGGATTGATCAGCTTCGCGTCTCCGCCGAGGCGCTTCATCGCATCCCGCATAGCGGCCAGATCCACGACCGCCGGGACGCCGGTAAAATCCTGGAGGAGAACCCGGCTCGGCGTAAACGCGATTTCCTTTTCCGGCTTCGAGTTCTTGTTCCAGGCCGCGATGGCGCGAATCTCATCGGGCGTCACATTGCGCCCATCTTCGGTGCGGAGCAGGTTCTCCAGCAGAATGCGTAACGAAAACGGCAAGTGTTTTGTGGAGATGCCCTGCTTGTCCAGAGCATCAATGCGGTAGAGTTCGTATTCTTTGTTGCCGACTTTGAAAGTGGCGCGTGCGCCAAAACTATTGGATGACATGAGGGCCTTCCTTAATATTCGCCGGTCGTAAAGAACCGGAATGTTCAGCAGAATCGCAACTGTATAGTGTAATTGTTTTCCCAAGCGAGTGTGGGAATGGCAGCGTAGGACATGCTTGTGTGGTGACGGGCCCCGCCCCGTCCGGTTTCAGCGGAAGAGCCCTTGCACTGCGATGAACGCTCTTTATAGTGAAGAAGGGGATCTACTCAACCGCAGAATTCCAGGAAATTTCCGTGGAGTGGCTGCCGCTCAGATGGAAAAGCCGGACGCAGCGCGTCCCGGGCAGGCGTTAGCTCTCCTATTTTCGGGTAGTCCAATCCCTCGGCCACCGGCAATCGCATTCTTTATTGCGACATATAATGATGCAAGCCAATGTCGCACATCGTGCATAGGAACGCGGTATCGGCAGCTAAAGTTCTGTGGAGCGAACGACGCCTTCTCCTTTGCGGGAGTCCAATGAGCGCAAAACGCTGGGCTGTCTTCAGTCTCTTCGTGGGAGTCGTTTCCATATTCGGGCAGGCCCCGCCTACAACGCTGCAGACCGACCTGCAAAGCCACGGTTGGAAGACAGACCGAGGCGTGCTGCATGGGTCATGGCTTCCAAACACGATAGACTTCGCCGATGACGATTCCTTGTGGGTGGCCTTTCCTACTGAAGCTTCCAAGGCACTTCCATCTCGAGATGCGTCCTACACGGGTAAGGTCCTGCACATTGCATCGAGCGGTGAGGTTGTTGCCGAGTGCAATACTGGAGCTTTGCAATGGAGCTCCCTGAGGCTCTTTGCTCAACGCGCTGATGGATTCACGCTGGATACGACGGACAAGCTTATTTCATATGACGCTCGTTGCAAACAGCGCTCAATGTATCCGACCGACGACCGGACGGCGGTTACGCCTTCCCCCAATCGAGCGCTCATCTTTACGAGAATGCGGGATAATCATGTTCACGTTCTAAACGGCGACAGTCTCGAAGTCACCCGAGAATTGTATCTGCCTAAGAGCGTGCATCGCAATCAAGTGTTATTCGGCGACCGACTGATAATGTATCCGGTCACGATACCTACAAGAGGCTGTTGGCAGAGCCAATTTTCGAGGATGGAGGTCTTCGCTAGTAAGAGCGATCCCTGGGTGACCATCGCATGTGCGCGATTCAATCTGTTGGGGGACGAGCACATCGTTTATTCAAACGCTGGCGGGGATGCTCCTCTACGGATCATCGGAGGCACAGAGAGTGGTGATGCTGCTTACGATCCGCCGCAAGATGCCCACATCGACCTGAGTGTTTTGAACGGCTTCCCGGTAGAGTCTCCGGCGTCGTTGCGGATCGTTGAAGAGCTGATCGAATCGAAGGGCAGGCACTCGTCGCTCGACATGTCTGGAAAGTTTGTCGGCAGGGACATCGTACTTCTCGATATGCACACTGGGACTGCGTTGTTAACCATCAAAGTTACGATGGACTCGCTGACTTATTCGTATGCCTTGTCGAGGGACGGGAAAAAGTTCGCCGTTCTGTTGAACTCGCAACTGACCGTTTATCGAGTACCATGAGCGACTCAGGTGTACTCGCCCGTGCCGGGACAGCCCGATGAAGTCCTGGGCAATTTGACGCTCTCCCCGAGCAAGGCGCGACCCGCTCGGCCTCACTTCGCCTTGAGCAGCAGCACTGGCACGTCAATACTGTGCCGGACTCGCGTCGCCGTAGCGCCAAGAAAGATGTCGGCCAGGAAGCGATGTCCGTGGGTGCTCATCGCCACCAAATCGCAACCCTTCTTTTCGACCCATTTAATGATCTGCTCGGCCGGTTCGCCATAGGCCAATTCAGCTTGCGCGGAGATGCCAATCGCTTGAAACTCGGCGAGAATTTTTGATAGATAGGAAGTGTCTTCGCCAATTTCCGGACTGACTGCGTCTGGCCCATAAGTTCTAGCGGCCCATCCATCGGCCACGTGCAGCAGCACGAGGCGGCTCTGCGCCAGTTTGGCAAGCTGCTTTACGTGTTCGATGATGGCCCGGTCCGACGGCGTTCCGTCCAACGTCACCAGAATGGTCTCGTACATGTTTTGACCCGTTTCTCCGTGTCGAGTTATCCACCGGCAATCACTTGCCAGGCCGATTTCAGTGAGTCGGGAATGCCGTAAACGTCCATGGCGGTGATCAGAATAGCACTGCTCCAACCGGCGAGCAGCAGGAACCAGCTGTTCTTCCAGCCTCCCATGCGCTTCCTCGAACTGGTGAACTGCAGCAAAGGAAACATGGCAAACGGAAGCTGCAGCGCGAGCACAACCTGGCTCAGTGTCAACAGGTCCGTCACGCTGCTGTCGCCGCGCAATCCGATAATAAAGACGGCGGGCAAAATCGCCAGCGTGCGCGTGATGAGGCGGCGCACCCACGGTTTGATCCGCCAATGCATGAAGCCTTCCATCACGACTTGCCCGGCGAGCGTTCCCGTAATCGTGCTGCTTTGGCCGCTGGCCAGCAGCGCGACCGCAAACAGCGTGCTCGCCGCCGCCGTGCCGAGAAGCGGCGCCAAGGTCAAATAGGCCACTCGGATCCAATCGCTGTTCGCGGTGAAATGAACCACGTGCCCGCCCGAAGCGGTGACGCTTTCCTTGCCGAAAAACACGATCGCCGCCAGCACCAGAATGGCGGCATTCACGAAAAAGGCGATGGTCAGTGCCACGACGGAGTCGATGGTATTAAATCGAATCGCGCTCCGAATCGAAGGCTCGTCCTTTTGCAACTGGCGGCTCTGCACCAGCGCCGAGTGCAGATACAGGTTATGCGGCATCACGGTTGCGCCGATGATGCCGATCGCGAGGTATAGAACACCGGCCTGTC
>OBLW0100003997.1_pt1 | contig 11344 bp, 8 predicted proteins | sample 1520161 | NCBI WGS metagenome assembly OBLW01 (sample SAMEA3539309, study PRJEB22396) | soil metagenome | biome: tundra; feature: field; material: soil | place: USA | collected 2010-05 | depth 0.15 m
GTGCCGTCCGGTGTATTCCACGTTCATGAGCGCCCCTCCTTAGATTCTTGCTCGACATGAATTTGGGCACTGCATTTAAAGGAAGCTCGCCTCGCGCTTAATGCCGTCCCGCTTTCGCGCGATAGCGGAAAGTAGCTCGCCTAGATCCTTCGGCCGCAAGTGCGGCGGCTCAGGATGACAGTTCTAGTATTTTTTCATTCGACTATTCCCTTACCCGCCGTTGATGAGTGCTCGGGATGCGCATGTCTTCGCGATACTTCGCGACGGTGCGGCGCGTAACCTGAATGCCTTGCGACTGCAGGATGCGGGTAAGCTGTTCGTCGGTCAGCGGACGGCTGGAATCTTCCTCGTCAATTAATTTCTTGACGCGGCGTTTGAGGATCAGCAATGAAGTATTGCCGCCCTCGGGGCCCTGTACGCTCTCGCTGAAGAAGTAGCGCAACTCGAATACGCCCTGCGGCGTGTGCGCGTATTTGCTGGACACAGCGCGGCTGACGGTGGAAGGATGCACGCCGATTTCCTCGGCCACCTCCTTGATCATCATGGGTTTCAGGTAGTCGATCCCTTTTTCTAGAAAATCGTACTGACGGGCAACGATGCAATAGCAGACTTTGGTGATCGTCTGTTTGCGCTGCTCAATATTCTTGATGAGTTGGATGGCGCTCTTGTAGCGTTCTTTGACGTAATCGCGAGTATTCTTGTCGTTGGTGTCGCGGGTGAGCAGCTTCTTGTAAGCGGGATTGAGACGAAGCTGAGGCAGGTCATCGTCGTTCATGAGGACCAGCCACTCGTCGCCATGTTTGATGAAAGCAACGTCGGGCTCGATCAGACGCGCCTGGCCTTTGTTGTACTGCAAACCAGGGCGGGGATCGAGAGTGCGAATATAGTCAAGCGCTTGCTGCACAGCATCGGCGGGACGGCCGACGGCTTTGGCAATTTCTTTGTGCTGCTTGTTTTGCACAGCACGCAGGTGCTGGTCGACGATCGCGATAGCATCCTGCACAACCTGGGCGGTGCCGTTGACCGGCTTGTCGCCGTTCTTGTGGAGCGCGAGTTGCTGCTGATGATGGCGCAATTGGCGGATCAGGCATTCGCGAAGATCGCGGCATCCCACGCCTGGAGGATCGAGTTGGCGAACGACTTCGAGGGCTTCTTGTAGGTCCTCAGCGCTGAAGCGAGCGGCCTGGGCCGGACGCGGGGCGGGCTGCACGGCAGGTGCCGGATCGGGTGCGGAAGCGGCCGCCGCCGCCGCGTTTCCATTGGTTGAGACGAATGAACCTTCCGATGGAGCCGTCGCGCCGGGCAGGTTGTAAAACAGGCTGTTCTCGCTGATGACATTTGCTCGGGAGAAGTCCGCGGGGATTGATTCGGCAAGTACTGTTTCGTTCAGATCGCTGGAGGCAAGTGCCGCGTCGAAACTCTCGGCTTGAGATGTTGCCTCAGTAGGATCAGCGGTCTCGTCTAATCCCAGAGCTTGCGCCTCACTAACAATGTTTCTCGCGGCCGCAGCATCTGCCTCCGGAGTGGCGGGAGGGGCGACGCCTAACATTTCTTCGTCGCTGGCGATGAGGTAACCGTCTTCGTTAAGGTTACCGATAATCTGCTCGGCGGCTTCGCGAACCTCGCGGCGAAGGCTCAAGGCCCCCACTTGCCAGGCGAGGTGGTCAGTGAGATTAGTGGGCTTGGAGAGGAAGTTTTCGAATGACGGACGCTCGATATCCTCCATTTCACCGCGGGTGCGGTAGCCGGGATCCAGATAATCCTGGAAGAATGAGCCGAAATCAATTTCCTCGAAGGGATCTTTCTTTTCCGCCGTGATAGGAGTTTCTTCAGTCGAGGTTTTGGTCGCGCGGTCGCGGTCTTCCTCTTTGCGGCCGACTTCGTCGATCAAAGAGACGGACTCTTCGAGCTCCTCGAGAACGGGATTCTCAACCATCTCGGAGTTGATCATGTCCTTGAGCTCGAGTTTGTTGAGCGCGAGGACAGAGACCATCTGAACCAGGCCCGGGGTAAGGATCTGGCGTTGAGAGAGTTTGACGCTTAATTTGTGTTGAAGTAAGACCATGTCGTTAGTCGTTGGTCGTCCGTCAATAGTCGGCGGCTCTTCAGTTCATCGACTCCCTGTCATTCCCGCCGCAAGCGAGGAGGCTGCTTCCGGCTCGTCTCCGCTTGATACTGCGACTACTCTAGCTTCGAGTCGATGATCGTGGCTGTCAAGCCGGTGTTCGGGCATCTCCGCAACCGCAGCAGTCTCGGCGTGCCCCCAGCAACTTCCGTCACTAGTGTGCTGAGTTGCGCGATCTGTTTATCGGGCTTTTCGGTTTCGAGGGATAACAGCTCTAAATTATGGGTTAAAGCTTCCAGTCGTTCGGCAATCGTCATCGCTGCATCCCTCCTGCTGTCCTTCCATCCCTCCTTGGCGGCGCGGCTGAAGCCGCGCCCTTTCAGTGCTTCTTCTCCTCAGGCTCACACTAAGGAGAAACTTTCTCCCAGGTACACGCGGCGGACTTCCGGATCACTTGCCAACTGCTCGGGCTTGCCCTGACGGAAGATTCTGCCGTCGTCGATGATGTAGGCGCGATCGGTTACGGTAAGGGTCTCGCGCACGTTGTGATCGGTGATTAATACTCCGATGCCGCTGGCCCGCAATCCGCTGATAATTTTCTGCAGGTCGAGAACGGCGATGGGATCGATTCCGGAAAAAGGTTCGTCGAGCAAGATGAACGTAGGATTGATGCACAGGCAGCGGGCGATTTCCACACGACGGCGTTCACCGCCGGAGAGAGCGTATCCCCGATTCTGCCGGATGTGCTCCAAACCAAGTTCATCAATAAACTTCTCCATCTTCTCGCGGCGCTCGTGCCAGGACATCGGCTGCGCCTCTAACACCGCGAGGATGTTTTCCTCAACTGTGAGTTTGCGAAATACCGAAGCTTCTTGAGGAAGGTAGCTGATGCCGTACTGGCGCGCCCGCAGGTACATGGGAACGTCGGTAATATCCTGGCCGTCATATAACACGCGGCCCGTGTCAGGGGGGGTCAGGCCCACTATGGCGTAAAAGGTTGTGGTCTTCCCTGCGCCGTTGGGACCGAGTAAACCGACCACCTCGGCCTGTTCCACACGCAGGCTGACACCATTTACAACGCGGCGGCCACGGTACGACTTGCCAATTTCATCTGTGGCCAGGGTACGCATTTATCTTGCCATTCATCTCTTTTTATTTGGCCACTCGCGTTTGTGTCACCACAGGAGTACTGGCTTCGCCTTCTACGAGCACCCTATCATCGCCCCGAAAGAAAGTCAACGAAACGCCGGTAATCTTGCCGCGTTCGGCATCAAAAATGCTAGGAGGTCCGCCGGTGAGGACGAACTTGTCGTCTGAGGCGGTGTAAATCAGGGTCTGGCCGTCGGCTCGCCGGCCCGGTTGCTGGATGATCACGTGGCTTTGGGCGACCATCCGATCCAGCCGGGACGGTCCGCTAAGTGATTGACTGTTCGTGGTTTGGTTTCTTGGCACCAGATAAGCGTCGAGCTCGTTGGACGTAGCTTCGAAGCCACTGCCCCGAGCGGTTACGCCGCCATCGTAGTGAGCGCGACGGTCGGAGTCGGAGTAGGTGAGGCGCGCTGAAGTTATGGTGACGGGAGTGTCCTTGTCAAACTTTTCTTGCGATTTCACATTCGCTTTGTATTCGCCCGAAGGGGCGGTCTTTTGGGGCTGGGATTTCTTCGTCTGCGCCTCGCTTGACGGAGCCTTACCAGGCTGGACCAGTCTCCCCTGAACTAGCACTGTGGAGACGGGGTGCTCCGCGGTCCCTTGGGCCACGAGAAAGCGGCGATTGCGGTCGAATTGAATTGAAGGAGCCTCGACAATGTCGGCATCCTGCCAGAGGCGGGCGTTGCCTTCGTACAGAGCAACTGCGGGAGAGTTGTGCGCCGTCATGGTGGCTGCAGTCACGTGGATTGGCGAAGACGACGCAAGCAGCGCGCCGCTGGGTTGCTCCTTGAGGTCGCTGTAAGTGCTCTTGACGCTGCCGTCGGCAAAAGCGTCGTCGGTGACGCGATTGATACGAATTGTGTTTGCGGTTGTGGTCATGCCGCCGTCGGAGACACGCGGGCTTCCGGTGAGCAGGAGAATCCCATCGGCAGGAGTGTAGAGAGCTTTTTCCGCCCACGCCTGGGTACGTTTTTCGGGCGATAGCCCGTCAGTATAAGCGACGCTTCCCTGCTGAACGATGGAGGCTATTCCGCCTTCGGGGAGGAACGCGGCATCGAGTTCGCGGCTGGTGCTGACGCGGTCGGGCAGACCAAGGACGAGATTAACAATTTTCGCATTGGGAGCGCCATGGATTGAAGTTACTCGGCTGGACCCCTCGGGCGTTTCGGAAAATTTGGCATCGAAGCGGCCGGCCGTAATGACAGTGCGCTGAGCTGAAGCCTGTGCGCTTGCGGGGTGGAGATTGTGCGTCGGCGAGATTGTGATCTGCGCGGCGCCGGAAGTCTCGGCGTGGTCGAGGCGGCGTCCTTCGGCAACGAAAAAATCGATGATCGGCGCAGTGATGTCGAAATCCTCAGGAGGGGCGCTTGCCGTGGACGAATTGACGTTTAGGGAATGCTGCCTGAGGCGAACTCCATCGGCAGCGTGAACTTTCTGGAGCTGGTTCTGGCCCAGGAAATCGAGAATCACACGTCCAGCGTCGCCCTGCATGGGTTGCGATCCGATGCGCTCGACGTGGACACTGCCGGTGAGCGTAGCCGTGCGCAGCAGATTCTGTCTGCCCGTGAGTAAGAGCTCGGCGGCATCGGACCGTGCGCGCAGCTGGTCGGCCTTTTGTTGTGTGGTCTCGGCGTTCACATTGCCGGCGGCCATGATGCGCTCGACTTCGTTCTGCGGCCCCAGGAAGAATATGGCCTGTTCGGATTGCAGTGTTCCACTCTCGCGCACCATCCGAGGATTATCCAGCAGTATCTGGCGTGGCTCGCGGGTGATGGTGCCATGGGTGGCGAAAAGACTGGCGGCGTCCTGTCCACTCATAGTCACATGAATCTGCGACACCAGAGTGAGCGTGCTGGTCTTCGCTGAATACTGAACGCCGACGGCCCAGCCTGTGGCCTGCGGTGTGCGGAAATCCACCCGCGCAACAGTGGAAGCGTCCCCGCTATTGCGGTTGAAAACCAGGTCGCTGGTCGTGAGATGGATGGGATTCTTGAGATCCTTCGGGGTAGCCTGGTCGGGCGCCGTCACCCCGGTGGGATTGGCTTCCAGATCGATCTGCACTTCGCCTTTGGCGGTAACGTTGCCGGATGTTGGATCGAAGGTGAAGTCGTCGCCATAAATCTGATCGAAGCGCGAAGTATCTCGCCCGTAAAGGATGACGTTGACATCGTGCAATTCCGCGCGGCCGTTGAGCTTGAATTCTTTAACGGCTTTGGCGCGGATGGTGAAGACCGTGCGGCCAGATTCAGATTTCGAAAATTGAAAGCCGCTGGCCGTTTGCTTAATGTCGAAAGCGATCTTGCCGGGAAATCCCTTGAGTACGCTGTGCTGGCGGAGGCGGGCGTAAAAATACATTCCCGCAACCACCGCGGTGAACAGCACGGCGATCACAGCCAGCCAGCGGCGGAGTCGGTAGATGGGGAGCGGCACTGAGTTCAGTCTAATTCAACCAAAGCCGCCCTCAGCGCCGGAACAGTTCTTAGTCCGATCAAGCCTTGTGTTAGAAGCCCTCCTCCACACTCACTTCCATGATAATGCGGTCGAGTTCGGATCGGGCTCGGGTTTCTTGCACTTTGAGATCATCGGACTCCTTGCGTAACGACGCGAGGCGGCTCTCCTGTGAGTCAAGTTGTCCGACGTAGCGCTGCAGTAAGGCTTTTTCCTCGGAGCTTCCTTTTAATGCCTTCATGTTTTCGCGGATGCGATTCTGGTCGGTCGCAATCTGGTCGCCTTCGCTTTTGAGCTGGGAAATGTGGTTGGAGATCTCATCGACCTTCTCCTTCTGTTTCAAGATGCGGTCGAACGCCTGCTGTATGGCGGGGGTCATCCGCTTCTGTTGCACCAGCAGCGCTACCTCGTCGTCGTCGAGATTGGTTAATTCGTAGCGGGTTTCTTCAGGATGAATTGCCTCGACTGTGAGTTCCGTGGTTTTGCCCGCGTCCACGGGAACACGGAAGCGGTGAAACGACTCTGAGGATTCTTCCGGCTTCGGCGTCGCAGGTGTGAGCTCCCAACCCGGTTCCGCAGGATATTCCAGAATGACTTGGCGAGGCTCGGCGTCAGCATTCCGGATGGTGAACTTGTTCGACCTGCGCTGCTCTTTGGTGAGCAGCATGATGCCTTTCGAGATACGCACCCGGCTAAACGGTTTATCGCTATCGTCTGTGGTGTATTTCACGTGCAATGCAGCGTCGGCCGCGTAAGAAAGCAGGCGACGTTCATCGGGATGGATCGTCTCCAGAACTCCTTCGCCTGCGAAAGCGTCGGCCTCCAGCACGTTGAAGGAACCCTGGTCGAGCACCTGGCCGCTGGTGTTCTTGATCCAAAGCGCTCGTAGTGGAGCGGAGTTTTCGTTCCAAAGTGTGACCTTCTCGGCGTCAATATGGGCCTGCAGGATAGGAACGAGCGCGGACTGATTTTTGCCGATGGTAATCTTCTGGTTGAGTTTGTATTCGAAGAAATCTCCGGCTGACTTGCCTTCCGCCGTAGAGCCTTGTCTTTCCGCAAGTGATGAAACCGAAGCTGTGGAAGTTTCGACGGTTGTCGGGGCCGCACTTACTGTCTCGCTGGCAGATCCAACATTCAATGAGGCATCGATTTGGTTTGTGCGGCCAATGCCGAGATAAACGTTCGTCAGATCGAAATGCTGGAATCCAGGAGCATTCACGAAGAGCGCCGAGTTCCCAGCTTGCAGATCGTCGAAGCGGTAGTGACCTCGCGCGTCAGTTGTCGTGACCTGAGAGACGCCCGTCTCCTCATTACGAACAGTAACTCGGGCGCTGGAGACCATGGCTCCGGAAGGATCTTTAACGATCCCTTCGAGGCTCGTGGTCGCGTGACTGGAGAATCCCGCAGCGGGCGGGGCCTGCAGTTGCGTGTACTGTTCGACTGTGGCCTCGTGGGATTGCGGCGTCAGCATTACTGACTCCGGCAACGGAACGACCGGCCTTCGGGCATAGAAAGGTTGCGAGATGTCCTGAATAAAAGACTGCGGCGCGCCGGCGACGAGCGAAAGCTGGACATCTTTCCAATCTTCGCCGATGGTGTTGTCGACAATCGCCCAGCCCTGCAATAGTGGTTTCTCGCCCGGCTTCTCGGGAAGGAGGATACGATAGGTGCTCTTCCAGATCGGCACTTCACTGATGTAGCTGACAAAGACGTCTCGATCACCCGAACCGGTCGCGGCGAAGCTCATGCGCCGCACGTCGCGAGCCCTGGACGAACCGATGAGGCTCAGATAGCGGCCAACTTCCTCAGTGAGTTCGCGTTCCGCGATGCGCACGGATGTGCCCGTGCCAAGTTCGAAGTTCTTCATTTCGCCGGCGTCCGTAACGATCGAGAACGTGGTGATCTCTTCGAAATTGTCCTTAGTGTGCTCCTTGCGGACTTTCTCGACGCTGAGCAGACGGCCCGCGGCCGTCACCGATCCGCTGTGAACCTCAATGTGCGCCCCGCGAAGCGCTGAGAGATATTCAGCCTGTGTGACCTGTTCGCCAAAAGGCAGCCGCAGTGCCTTTAGCCTCTCATGCAGTGGCGCGATCGAATTGTAGCGAACAGATGAAACCCGGCCCTCGCCGAGATCGACTGCGGTCAGCGATTTCAAAACGTCGTTGAGTTGCGCGGTTGTGAAGTCGATGCTCAGATCTTGCGTGCCGTGGACGCGAGCCGTGTGTTCGAAGTAACCAACACCATTCTTGTAAAGCACCACGCGTTTGACCGGCAGTCGAGCGGAAGAATCTCCTGTCGCAGTGGCAGACGTCGACGTCGGCAGAGGTTTCGATGGCTTGGCCTGGGCGTATGAATGAGCGACCAACAACGCGAGGGTAAGGATGACCTTAAACGAGTGCCTCATGCCGCACCTCCGATTTTGTGGAATCGGAAGTTTAGCATTAGGTTGTTACAACGGCGGCCACGCCGGGTTTACTGCGGAGCGACTGGGACGGGCTTTTCGGCCCGGATCGGGGCATCGGTCAGGTTTTCTGGTAGGGAAATCTTGAAATCGCGCAAGGAGAGTTCTAGCCCGCCGAAGTCGGGGTGGTGGTTGTGGCCGATGGTGAAAGCGATGTCGATGGCGTCTCCAGCCAAGAGAGGCGATTGCTGGAGGCGTTCGGCCATGTTCCAGCCGAGGGCGTCGAAGACAGTTCTTAGTTCCCGCTTCTCAGTTCTCAGTTCCTCGCCGCCGGCGTTTCCGTTTGCTTTCAGTTTCAGTTTGATGTGTTTGTCTTTCAGGATTTTCGGCGAAGCAATCAAGCGGACGTTACGAGCGCTGAACGCGGGCTCGTGATTTCCTGCACCGTAGGGTTCTAGCAGACTCAGCACCTGAAATAGTGCGGGAGTGATTTCAGTGAGGTCCAGTTCGGCTTCGACGTCGAGGACGGGATCGAAGTCGGATGCAGTGAGGCGCGTTCGCGCGAAGGCATCCAATTCCGCGCGCAGTCGAGCAACGTTTGCCGAGGGCATCGCAAAGCCGCAGGCGTGGGAGTGTCCGCCATAGCGCGTGAACAGACCGCTGCTCGATTCGACGGCTTCGAGCAGGTGGAAAGGGCGAATGGATCTGCCGGAGCCGTGGGCTTCTTCGCCATCGCGCGAGATCACCATCGCGGGACGGTGGTAGCGCTCGACGATGCGGGTGGCGGCGATGCCGATGACGCCGCGATGCCAGCCTTCGCCATCAATAACGATGCAATAGGCCTCGCAGAGAGCGGGGTCGCCGGCGATGCGCTCGTCAATCGAGCGCAGGATGCGGCGCTCTTCTTCCTGACGTTCGCCGTTGAGACGATCAAGTTTTCCGGCAAGCAGACGGGCACGATCGGAGTCTTTCACGCTAAATAATTCGATCACGTCCCGGGCGATATCCATGCGTCCGGCGGCATTGATGCGTGGGGCGATGCGGAAGGCAACTTCGCTGGAGCTGGGCGGACGCTTGTTAGAAATCTGTGCGACTTCCAGCAGAGCTTTCAACCCTGGATTTACGGCACGGCGCAGAGCATCGAGGCCGAGGCTGGCGAAGACGCGATTCTCTCCAGTCAGCGGAACGGCGTCGGCGATGGTGGCGATCGCGACAACTTTCATGAAAGACAATAACAATCGCGTTTGATCTTTTTCCGGCAGGCGGCGCTGCATCAATCCTTGCGCGACTTTGAACGCGACGCCGGCGCCGCAAAGTTGCTTGTAGGGATAGTCGCATCCGGATTGATTCGGATTAACGACCGCGTGCGCCTTGGGGACGCCGTCCGATCCGGGCAAGTGATGGTCGGTAACGATCAAATCCACGCCGAGGCGGTGCGCGGTTTCGGCGGGTGCGAAGGCGCGAATGCCCATGTCGACGCTGATGATGAGGCGAATGCCGGCGGCGGCGGCGGCCTCGATGACATCGTCGCGCATGTCGTAGCCTTCGCGAATGCGGTGCGGGACGTGGAAGTCGGCCGTACCACCGCAGAGTTCAATGGCAGTCTTCAAAATGATGACGGCCATGGTGCCGTCAACGTCGTAATCGCCGTAGATCAGGATGGGATCTTTGCGTTCGATGGCCGCGTCGATGCGGTCCACCGCGCAGCGCAGGCCGGTCATCTGCCCGGGCAGATGAAGATGGTCGACACAAGGCGCGAGAAAGCGTGCTGCGGAGTCGGCGTCAGTCAATCCGCGACGGAGAAGCAAGCGCGCTAGAGTGTGCAGAGGATTGCGACGCCCGGGGTCGGCGGTCCGATTCGAAGCGATGGACGCAAGACAAGAAACATCACGAAGGGCTTCAGCGAGGGCTTGCACTTGCGCTGGATCTTCAGCGGCTAGTTCCCAGCGTGCATTCTGTCGCACGACTAGGTCTCGTCATCCTGATCCGGTTCGTCGATGGGGATGCCGCCGAAATCCTCGGAGACTTCGAGAAGGTGCTGGTAGCGGTCGTACCAATCGGTGCTGGACTCACAAAGAAACATCGATCCCTGATAGGCCCATCCGAGTTGCAGAAATCCAACCTTGCCGACGTGGGCGCGCAGCCAGCGGGCATCTTCGACATCGTCGCCGTCACTGAATTCCGAGTGGGAGAGGCGCTCCACCAACTCATCCAACTCCTGGCGCTCCAGCTTCCATGAGTGCATGGTGAGGAATGGAGCGCCGGCGCTTTTGGCCAACTCGACGAAATCCTTCCAGCCGTCAGGATTGTTGCCCGTCTCCCACATGACACATTGCACCTCGTCGTAATCCACGTAGCCGTGGAATCGGCGCATGCCATGGCCTTCGATGAAGGCGATCATGTCATCTTTGAGGATAGTCAGGTCTTCTGGCGTTGGCGACATGGGCGGATTCTGCTTGCGATTCATTGTAAGCTGTTTGGCCGGGAAGGTGCCAGCGGCAGTGATGGCTCGACCGGCGAAAGCTACGCGGTTGAGCGGAGATCCTGCCAATTCGAATCCGCCAGAACCACGGAGGTTTCAATCTGGCGTTCGGGCACGGTCCAATACTTTTTGAGCAGCCGATTTTTCTCCTGCGGACCAACCATCTGAAAGCCATGTCTCTCGTAGAAGCGGATCGCCCAAACCGCGCTCGCCCAGGTGCCGATCAGCACGGGACCGCTTATCAGCCCCTGCAAATGAGACAGCAAGTCCCCGCCAATCCCTCGCTTCTGACTGCTGGTGCGAACATAGGCGTGGCGAATGAGGGTCACGTCTTGGACCTTTTGAATACCCATTATGCCTACCAGGTTCCCGGCTTCTTCAAAGCCCCAGAACACAACACCGTCATCGATTTCACGTTGAAGTTCCTCCCGAGCCATATAGGGTTCTGTCCAGCGATCCGGAGGGATAGTTCCTTTATAAGCCTGCGCACCGTCATTAATGATGGTCCAAATCAACTCAAAATCGCGATCGTCACATCGGCGAATCATGAATTACGCAACCTCCCGGCTAGGCGTCTCCCAGATGTATGCTAGCCGATTAGACGATCGATGTTGACGATCGTCTTGATCTCCGCGCCTTGCGTGAAGGCCGTGTTACACTCTATGTTTCACAAACTAAAACCCCTGCTGACACAGGACATTCTATCCGCTCATGCTTCTTTCCAAAGAATATGTGGGCTACCTGGCCCGCGAAGTTACCAAGAAACTGATTGCCGGCAAGGCTATCGAAACCACGGCTG
>OBLW0100003998.1_pt1 | contig 11343 bp, 6 predicted proteins | sample 1520161 | NCBI WGS metagenome assembly OBLW01 (sample SAMEA3539309, study PRJEB22396) | soil metagenome | biome: tundra; feature: field; material: soil | place: USA | collected 2010-05 | depth 0.15 m
CGATCAAGAATCTATGGGATTCGGACGGCGGAGTGACCAGCGGTGCTCAGCTGGCGACTCATTTTCTCGACAAGGCTTTCCAGGCCACATTCAGAGTGCCGCCGGTAATTCTTACGAATCGGCGTGAGTTTCTTCTCTCACAGCTCCGGGTGGCCTTCCCTAAACACGCCGAAGCCGAATTCCACAATATCTTTCGTCTCTACGACCGATTAGCTTTCACCGGAAAAGAGGGGGCAACCCCTCGTAACATCAAGATATTTGTGAACAAGCTCGGTTCCTTACACAGACAGTGGCAGCATCGAATCCCATTTACCCAGCAGGCCGCTTTCGTTCTTTGGGCAGAGCGAAATGAAAGCGTCCTAACTGTTCTTCCTCCAAGCGGCGCCAAATTCGTATTTCCAAATCTTCCGGGAACAATCAGCGCTTTGCTCAATGAGGACTGGCCTCGCAATTTTGTCGCACTTTATTTCAAAGTTGATCCCAAGGACGCCTACCAAGTTCTTCTATCGGAACCCATACGGAAAGCAATCCAAACGCGAGACAAAGCGAAACTTGTCGAGCTAGAAATGACCCCTGGGTTCCCGGAAGTAATGGAAAGCACTGTTGAAGACATTTGCGGGGCTTCGACAGCCACCGACTCGACGATGGCAGCCGATGCTGCTGTGGCATTTTCGGACTTGAAAGGGAATTGGCAGGGTTACGAGAACTGCAAAGCTCACCTGTGGCGAAACGCACTTTCCTTTAGAGAGTGGGAGCCATTTGACGCAGAGGTAGCCGAGGGCATCAAGAGTCTGGTCCAAACGATGCCGGCAACGTCTGATATTGCCCCAATAGTCCGCGCAGTCGCCAATTCGCTGAAGCGCCTCAGGCCGACGAGCCCGGAACTCAATACCGTGAACTGGTGCGCGGGACTTGGCGTTTTAATGCAAGTTTTCAAGGATCGTGACGAGGTAGTGCTGAAGAGAGAATTTCGGGTCAGTGCAGACCCCGAAAACTACCTTGACGTTATCAAGGAAGTGGAAAAAGGTTCCCAGGCCGACCTGGTCAAGAAATACCTTATACCGACTGTCGGAATGGAACCAATCTTTGAATACCTCGCAGAGAAGGTTCTCGCCGGCAAATGGGACGAATACACGGTCACTGCTGTCGAAGCCGTGCGTAAAATCGATCCAAAATTTTGCCCTGAGGCCTTGATCAACGCCCTTCGAACTCGAATAGACACAGACCACCGGTCGCTCCAATCAGACTTGCCGAAAGTTCTTGAAACCGCTCTGCTCCTTTCCCTTTATTGGACCGATGCGGAGGAGTTCCTGAATGCAGCTGCGAAAAAGGATTCCCTCTTCCAAATCCTTGGCCTCCTGCCTCCCAACGAGGAATCTAAGGCGATCGCAACATGCATACTTCCCTTGCTCGGAAACGCAATCGGGACGACACAAATGTATCGCGCGCAGCCGAACACAACGCTATGGAATACGGAGCAGGGGAAGGAACGGGCATTAAAGTTGGTTCAGAACCCCAAATCAAACTCAGTTCTCATGCAAACGCTGGCTGAGGCTTGCCTGAGATTTCATACAGCCTCTCAATGGCGCCAAATTTGCGAGGCGAGACCTGAACAGAAATCACTTATTTTCGAGTTTCTCCGCATGCGTCTCAGTGGAGAGGGTGCGGGGACGCTCGAAACTGAGGAGATGGTTGAGCACACAGATTTCTGGAAGTCTGTGCTGAGCGAAAGAGATTTCTCCTCAGCCTTAGATCTCAAAGCAAAGGCAGCGGAACTTTCTGTCGCCCTAATTCAGTTGCCATTCGATTTGAGCAAGCAAGATATTTATGCAACTGCACTAGCGTGGGACGAGGGCGAAGCCTATCGCGGCTTTCTCTCCAAGTCACTGGGCGAATTGACGGAGCCTGAATGGACTGAGGCACTGCAGCAGGAGACAGTAGTAGTCGAAATTGCGATTCGGCTACAGTCAAGCGGGCTAGTACTTTCACAGGCGTTTCAAGACGCACTTGCCGCGCACGTTGAGTGGAGCTTTTCACAGGATGAAATCGGCAATCTCGCCGAGAGTTGGGGCGGGGTGCCGTCGCTGCTGCGAAGCGAAGGTCAAGCCGTTCTTAAGCAGCGACTTTGGAATTCCTTCAACTCGGAAAGTGGAAGCGTCGCGGGCGTTATCCCATACTATGGCGAATTGCTGTCTGAGATTGTCCGAAAATACGGCCCTGAATCGGCATTCAAACGGATCGTCCAGATCATCAGCGACCACGAAGAATCGCAGATTAAATGGCTTGAAGGCACCCTTTCCCGCTGGATTCCGCGTACCGGCGAAGCTAAGGCCTGCCAAAGCGATTGGAGAAAGCGCGTCGAGACGCTTCTTGGTGGAGAAACAGGTTCAATGAGCGGCGCGGAGCGGGCGGCACTGAGCGCCTTGCGAGATGTGTTGAAGCCTAGATCTCGTCCTTCAAGGTCAAGTCCATAGAGGACAGGCAATATCAAGTCAGTACCGAAAAACGCCCCAGCGTCAGGGCTTCGGCGACTCGGACCCGACGGAAGCTCACGAAATCCCAGTCGCAATGGCGACTTACCGGGACCAATCGACTTCGCCCGGCAAACGAGTCGGTATAGGGATCGGATTGCCGTGAAATCGTCAGCGGAAGTCTTGACATCTGGCGAGATAATGTCAACATCAACCGCAACACGAGGAGGATTGAGATGTCTGAGTACGTTTATGACTATCAGACCAATCGGGCCATCTACTATCTCAGCGGCAATTACGCATATAGCGCAGAGGACAACCAAGCCAAGTTCTACATCAGCGGTGATTATTGGTATCCTTACCCATCTTCTTCGACCCCGACTTTCTACCGTAGCGGCAAATACCTATACCCGTATCCCTCGTCATCATCGCCAGAGCTCTATTTCAGTTAAGAAACCGCCGTGTGCCCCATCCTTCACTTCTTTCCGACGAAGGGCGGGATACGATAACCGTGCCGGAGGGAGCGTGGGGCTTCAGCCACACAAAAACCCACCCATTCATTTTCAAGGATCTAGTGCGCGGCGCGGCCGCGCCCCGAATCGTAACTATCCCCGCAATCGCCCACCCCATCAGCTTCCATCCAAGCAAAGGTCGCCACAAGCCGACTTATCCTTAGCGATCTTGCGAGAATGCTCAATCGTCCACATCAGCGTCGCCCCTCCGGTTGGACCTCTTTGCTGCGATGAGAACCTTGCTTCGTCCTCTCGCGCATCGCTGCGGGCTATAGCGATATTGCTTCGCGGATCGTATCCGTCGCTGGCTGACCTGGCCTATCCGGATCGTATATATCGACGGCGACTCGGCGCACGATCGCTGACGAAGGCAGCGTCTGGAGAGCCAGCCGTCCCGCTAGCTCGCGTGAGGCCGTTGGCCAAGTATTCACGTGCAACGTCATCGGTAGGTGAGGGATCGGGGTCGGATCCCAGATCGCGCGACGGTGAACCAGCTTGTGGTCAACAAACCACTTGATCTCACATGGCTTCCATTCGATTGTGTATTGATGCAAGGCCTTTGACGCATCAAATCCCAACTCGATGATGATGGGCGTTCCCCGGTATCCGTAGTCGAATTTCGCACCGTTGGTGCCCGGATTGTAGAACACGTTGACCAAAAGGTGGTCTGACCGATTCCCGAGGATTTCTACATCGATCTCCTGCCGGGGCGAGTCGCGATGGAGAAAGAAACCGGTCACTAGGCCCGGGACATTCGTGGCTTGCAGCGTAGCCTCGAAACGCCCAAACAAAAAATTGGCGCGGCTTGAGATTGCGGCTCCGCTAAGACTCCGAACGCCAAGTCGCTCCTCCATAACAGCGAGTGAGAGACCTCCATCCGGTGCTGGTGCAACATTAGCGGGACGAAAAAGTGCGAGATTTCCAGGGAAGGTGTCATTTCGCAGCAACCACCGGGCGGACTGGATTTGCGCAAGGTCGTCTTCGAAGCATACCCGCAAAGCGCCTAACGACTCATGCATCTCAAGCGCGCTCGCGCTGATACCGCTCCAATCCATGCGTAGCTTCGCTATCCATGGCGACGGGTCATGCCGAAGCCGTCTTGCAGGAGCGACCATTTTGCTTCTTGATGGCACTCGCAGGCGCGTCCGTTGTCCGATGTCGTTGACGGACGGGTATTGCGCGTTCGGTGGCGCAAGCTTCAAGAACTCACATAGATCGTGCCAACTACTTGTGCGTTCATGACGCAGGTGCATAAGATCGGCCCCATCTAGAGCAGTTAGTATGACATGGTTGCTACGATCGGCAGACTTATCGACATCATCCATCACAATGTACTTTGCGTTCGGATAGCGCTGAATGAGCGCGCGTATCTGTGGCTCCAACGAACCGATGTTGACGTAAGCATCGAAGACGCGATCGGTTTGACCTGCAAGCAGGCTTTCAAATTCAGATTCCGGAATACTATCAAAGTCGCTGCAGCAGCGATAGCCAAGCATCGAGAGGGCCATCGCAAGAGATGACAGCCCTGTTCCCGGCTCTCCGAACGCGAAAACTGGAGAATGGGTCGGGTGTCCATGAAATAGCGCCGCGGCGCCGTTATCAAGCACGCCGATGCGGCTCAGTGTAGGCAGGATCGAGTAGGAATTTGTCGAGTGCAGATCGCGGCGCTGGTTGATCACTGAGCGGCGCAGCGCCCGAACGTCCAGCTCTCGGAACTGATGATTAATCCATAGGTCGACCGGTCCGCGGCACGGAAGAAGGTTAAGCAGCGCCTGAGCTCCCCTCTTCGAAACTACATAACCGGACAAGTACCAAAGGCCCCGCTCCGGTCGAAACACATTCGCCGAAACTAGTTCCTTGGGGGCACCGTAGTGCACTTCCTCGTACGAAACGTACAAGATGTCGAACCCAGGATTAGCCCGATCAGCGCCCTCCATCTCGCGCCACGCCCGATCGAGGATTGGCCCAAAGCCGCGTTCGAATAGGACGTCGTCCTCAAGCACTAAGCTGTAGCGTGCGCTGGACTGCGCGATCGTTTTCCAAACGCCAATGTGTGAGCATGCGACTGCGACCTCCGCCCGGCTCATCCTAATCGGGCGCTCAAGATCAAATGTATCGGGGACAGCACGAGGCTGCGGTTCGACGAATAGTTGGTCGCCGAGCGTGTAGAATGGCTCAACCATAGCTCTATCCACAAGTTCTGGAGGATCGGCCTGCGCGTCGCATGCGGAGTATCGAACGACGCGGTCCGAAAGCGGCATGCCATGGGCGTCTGAGATGCTGCCGAGTTCACGCACCATATCAGTCCAACGGCTCGTTTGTCGGTCCAAGTTGATGACAAAAATCGGACCGATTCCCGATCGCAGAGCATCAGAGTCCCTGCCAAACGTTAGGGACCGCTGCCTTGGGAGATGGAATCGAGCGTGCAAGAATAGCGAATAGATAATTCGTGATGCTGAGGACAGCGGCTTCGAAAGATTCATTTAAAGACTATCCACCATGATCAAAATTCCTTTTGGTTTGATAATCGCCAATTCCTAGCGTCGCCGCGGTAACTCAAAGGCCATTTTGAAACTGCGAGTGAATCCCAATCTACTAATACAACTACATCACTTTCGATATTGCCGCTGGTCCTCGTGCCAAGATCGAATATCGACTTCGAAAGATTCCCCGGTCCGGTTGCCGTCTGGATCTCGGGAAGCTCGTCTTTGCCAGCTAGCTCAAGAAGACGTGTAGCCTGACTGAGCGCATGTTCGACGACCGGATGTCCCGGACCTGCGATGAGTGGATTGTTGTTAAAGTAGAAAATCCAGCTGGGATCGTACGCCTCGGCACGTAGAAACGCAGCGGGCTTCACCATTGCTCCAGTAACAATGTCGTAGCAGAGGGGCTGGAGTTTGAGCCTTCCATCCTCGGCCAGCCAGCCGATGTCGGTACCGACGCATACATCGTCCGCATCGACATAGAAGCCGCCTTCAACTAGCACGTAGCAAAGCCGGAAGTAGTCCGCCTGCATCGCTGGGTGATAGCAGCGTTCGAAAGCTCGCTTGTGCCGCGCACCCAACGAATGACTGATGAAAGCCTCGGCAGTGCGTTCGTCGAATAACTTATGCTTGAAGCCGCTCGTCCCCCAAACGGTCCACGAGCGGACACACTCCTCGACGTCGGGCGGCAACTGCCCAAGGTCATGCCAAAACTGCACGATCGTCTTGGGTATCGGCTGTCCGCAACGATCGTTGATGGAATGCTGACCTAAGGGGCGCTGAACCAGCTTTCTGATGAATTCCGAACGCTGCCGATGGTGTTCTGGGCTGTCGGGTTTCTGCTGCATCTAAATGCACCATCTTAAGAGCAGGCGTTCGCTCGCGACTACAGATTCTTGATGCGTATACAATACGTACGATATTGTACAACTTCGACTATCTCGCCCGAATAGTGGGTAGGCGTACCATTTGCCCCTCGCCACCGACTGTCGAGCATCCCGATTGGGATAAGTATCGATCATCAAGAATCGTTCGAAGCGGAGCCACTAGCAACGTGAAAATCCTCTCATATAACCCCGGCCATGATGGTGCTATCGCGTTCCTTCAAGATGCTCGCTTGATGATGTCCATCGAAGCGGAGAAGGACTCGAATTATCGATACTCGCCGGTCTGCAGTTCTGACGTGTTGAACGCCCTCGGCGACATCGACGAAATCCCGGACGTCATTTGTACGAGCGGCTGGTGGCCACGCGACCACTACGAATACTTACATGGGTCGGATGTTCATGTCGGGTACCGTGGCGTGTCAAAGAGTGACGTTATCGTAGGCCAACGACACTTCTTAGGAAAGCAAGTCCACTACTTCTCATCCTCACATGAACGATCGCACCTACTTTGCGCTTTCGGCATGTCAAATCTACCCAAAGGTACTCCATGCTATGCGTTGGTATGGGAAGGTTCGATAGGCGCTTTCTACGAGATCGATTCCGAACTGAACATCACGCTAGTTGCTGATGTTCTGAATATGGTGGGAAATCGCTATGGCCTGCTCTACGGCTTGGCCGACCCAACCTTCCCTAAGAATGGCCCCTATCCTCGTACCTCGGACGCAGGAAAGCTCATGGCCCTGGCGTCATTTTCGAATCGCAGCACCCCTACAGTTCGAGAAAGGAAACTGCTCAATTTTCTGTTGGATGGCTCATTTCGAGAACTGAGCGCTTACGAGGACCTTGAGCATGCACCTCATCTTAACGTGGGGTTGGATGATCCGGAGTTTCGCAATTTTGCAGGTATCTATAGCGATGCGATCTTCGATATCTTCTATCAGTTTGCAAAAGCGAACTTGAAGAAGAAAAAACCACTGGTGATCGCAGGTGGATGCGGCCTGAATTGCGACTGGAATTCCAAGTGGAAGGGAAGCGGGCTCTTTACAGAGGTCTTTGTACCGCCCGTCGCCAATGACTCGGGGTCTGCAATAGGGACAGCGATCGATGCCCAGTTTCACTTCACTGGCAATCCGAAGATAGATTGGAATGTGTACTCTGGGCGCCACTTCATCACGGAGCCTTTCGATTCAGAGCCGTATGATGTCTACGAGACGAACTGTGAATTGCTGGCCGACCTGTTAGCCAACGATCTCATCCTCGGGTGGGTAAGCGGTAAATACGAAATCGGTCCACGCGCTTTAGGCAACCGTTCAATTCTTGCTGCGCCATTCCACGGCAATACCAGGGTGCGGCTTAATGAGATCAAGCAGCGCGAGCAATTCCGTCCCGTTGCTCCTGTCTGTCTGGAAGAAGATGCTGCGCAATGGTTTGGTTGCGATCACACGAGTCCGTTCATGCTGTACACACATCGTGTAAAAACGGACGCGCTAGCTGCGGTTACGCATGTGAATGGGACTGCACGTATTCAGACAGTTTCATCTGAAAGCAACCGAAGTCTGTACGAGCTACTTGTGGCATTTAAGGCACGTACAGGATACGGGGTTTTGTGTAACACCTCTTTGAATTTCAATGGGCGGGGCTTCATAAACAAAATAAAGGACCTCTCTGCATACGCCATGGAACACAATCTGGATGGGTTTGTGGTCGAGGGACGCGCCTATCTTTTGAAGGGGGCCGACCGTTATCGGACCTACTTGAAGAGACCGAATGGTCTGAGCGGCACATTTTCGCTATCACAGGCCTAGCAGGAGTAGGCCAAGATTCACAGAACTCCGCGCTGCTCATTATTTCCTGCACTTTGTTCTTTGCAGATAAGAGCATCCTCTGGGCTGCCCAACGATAAGTCCCGATAGAACGCATTAGGCAACGCCGATCCGGACTCGCGATAGTCACGAGATTCCAGGCGCGATGCCGACTTGCCGGGTACCTATCCTGATTCACGGGACAATCGGTGCTGTCATTCGATGCCCCACGCTTTGCTGAGGATCTCGTATGCCCAGCCGTATCCTTGTTCCTTGAGATGCTTGAGGTAGACCGGCCTTGGCGGAATGTTGCTGTAATAAGGTGTCGGGCCTGTTGATAGCCCTCCTCCAGGTCCGCTCGATAGCCCGCCGCCGGGCCCTGTTGAAAGCCCCCCGCCAGGACCGGTAGATAGTCCGCCCCCAGGCCCGGTCGACAAACCGCCGCCGGGCCCAGTTGATAAGCCGCCGCCTGGGCCAGTAGACAGTCCTCCGCCTGGCCCAGTAGACATTCCGCCCCTAGGACCCGTAGAAGTGCCACCGCCTGGGCCTGTGGATAGCCCGCCGCCTGGGCCGGTGGATAATCCTCCACGAGGGCCCTTCGAGTTGTTTCTTGGCCAACCCATGTTTGAACGAGGCATATGACCGTCCCTCCAAATTCTTCTCTGCACTTAGCTTAGATCAAATTTAGCTGATTGGCGGGTGTGTTGTTACGTGTTGCCTGTTGAGAAATTAGCGAGACACGCAAGTGTTAGACTCTATACCGTTCAAGGCGATCATGGCGGAAGGAGCTCTATAGATGACGAGGACACAGCGGATCGTTCTGTTTCTGCTTTCTACAGCCCTCCTACTGCTCGTGTTTGAACTAACCACGGGCCGCGCATTACCCACATCCGATCAATCGATAGTCCTCTTCTCCGCCCTGCTCATGATGTCTTTTGTCACATCATTCATCGAAGAGTTTTTCACTGTCCCAAGTGATGTTCTCTCCTCAAACATCGCGATATTGCTGCTAATTGCGCCCCTCCATTCCCAACTTTCGCGCTTTGGAGTCTGGTATTGGAGATTCTTCTTTTACAACCTATTGCTGCTTTTATGCTCGCTCGCCGCCCTTCTACTGCTCAGCTCCGAAAAATCCCCTGGCTGCTTGCAGAATCGGGTGTCCAAGCACCTCAAGCGAGTGGCAACATTTTTCGGGAACGGACGCTTCTTGTATTGCGTCCTTTTCCTGCTCACGTTGCTGTTCTATGTTGACTCCCAGTCATATGAATTCTTTGCACTTTCCTGCTACGCGGCGCTGATTATCCTTGTAGACCCGAAGCGATTTATTCTCGCGGCGTTACGGCCCTCTAGGTCAAGAGGTTTGGCAGTTGGGGAGATAATCGGCGTCCATTCAAAGAACATCTTCCTCGCAAGACTTTACACTGTGTGTCCCGTCCCGATTCATTCCTTCGATCTGGTCCAGTTTTGCCACCAGATGGACGAAAAGCGCCAAGTTTGCAGGGGAATTGTCGTGGACGATTACGTCTTGAATCAGCAGCGGTGGATCAGGGTATTGGCAACGAGAGAGATACAGGGCGCACTGATCGGGGAGTCGGGTGGAGAACCGGGCCAGCAGAACGTCGTTTACAAGTTCTCTCCGTCTAAACGCCCCGACCTCCTTGCACGGTTTGTTGGGGTCGTTATCGAACGATCAGATATCGCAAAGATACGCTTTGATTTTGCAGGATGCGCACCCGTCTCCGAAGGAAGCCTCGTCGAGTTAGAGATCGAAAGTAGGAAGGTCCTCTATCAGGTGGTGCAGGGCATCACTGAAGTCGAAGCCCTTGAGGGCAAAGACGAGACCGGGCTAAGGGTCGGCGAGGCCTTACAACTTGGAATCTGGGATTCGGAGAGCTCGTCCTTCGAAAAGTTCGGATGGGTCCCGCAGATCAACACACCGATCTTCCTGTCTTCCGATATTGACGAATCAGGGCCCGCGACGAACGCGGTAAGGATCGGCTCAATCCCAGGAACCAATTACCCCGTTTTGCTGAATCTTCAAGATGCTGTTACACACCACACAGCCATTCTCGGTGTCACCGGTTCTGGAAAATCCGTGTTTTGTCGGGATCTAATCAGAAAGATCGCGGCAAGCGGGACGAAGGTCGTCTGTGTCGACTTCACTAATGAGTACCGCGGCAAGTTTCCCGACCTCACGCCGCAAGATGTCGTGCCCGCCCCAACAAAGGCGGTAATTGATAGGGCCATCGAAACGCTCTCAGCGGAGCTTGAGAAATGGCCGAGAGACCAAATAAAGAATGTGATCGAAACTCAAACGGGGATTCTGCTCGAAAGATTTTCAACGTGCGTAAGGGATTTTCTGGCGTCAGATTCGCCCATGGCGCTTTTCGATTTGCCCGACATCTCGAATACCACGGGTATCCTCGAATATACAAAGTGGTTCTTCCGGGGCATATTCAAAATTGCGCGAGAAGAAGGCAACTTAGGAAAACAGGTCTGCGTAGTGATAGAGGAAGCACATACAGTAATACCGGAGTGGAATTTCGTTGGCGCTGACGATAAAAAAGCGACATCCGTCGTCAACAGCATCAGCCAAATAGCACTTCAGGGAAGAAAGTACAACGTTGGTTTCTTGGTAGTTGCGCAGCGCACGGCCAACGTTTCCAAGACGGTCCTCACGCAGTGCAACTCCATCATTGCATTCCAGCAGTTCGATAAGACGAGTACCGATTTCCTATCCAACTATATGGGTGCGGAGATGGCTGCCGCTCTTCCTTCGCTGCGTTTTCGTCAGGCCGTCGCGGTCGGGAAGGCATTCCCTTCTCGCTTGCCGATGATTTTCGAGGTTCCGGAAATCCAGGAGCCAGGGGCGGCAATAGCGGCAGTTGAGGGCCCTGAGGAACCTACCGCGGACGGGAACGAGATCGATTACGAGTTTTGAGGTAGCTCTCTCTCATTCGTCCTCCCGGGGGACCGGATAACCGTCAAGGCGACTCTGGTCAACTGGGATTAGTCCCCATAAACGCCGCAGGGTCCGGGATTCCCGTAATTCCCGGATCGTCACAGGTGGTCAAATCCCTTCCTGCGCGCCGGCACAAGCAAGGTATCGACAAAATAGTCTCTTCTGTCGATTCGGTTCCACGCCCTGGTCATCGGTCAACTGAAACTCCGTTGTCGCAGAGAGGAAC
>OBLW0100003999.1_pt1 | contig 11342 bp, 7 predicted proteins | sample 1520161 | NCBI WGS metagenome assembly OBLW01 (sample SAMEA3539309, study PRJEB22396) | soil metagenome | biome: tundra; feature: field; material: soil | place: USA | collected 2010-05 | depth 0.15 m
CGTGCATGTTGTAGATTTCGCCGTTCGATCCGCGGCGGTTGTGGTAGGGAGGACCGTACCAGCTGGCGAGTCCGGTTTCGGTGGCGAGGGGCTTGGCGTCGGCGGGGAGGGTGGGTTCCGCGAGATCGGCGCCGGTTTCGGCTTCCGCGTCTTCCCGGGGCTTGGGGGTTGTGTTTCCTTTGGATGCCGGGGCTTTTGCGGGCGGTTGAGACGCAGTTGACTCGGTCGTTGATGCTGGTGGCGGAGGCGGGGGGACGTTCCCGTGCGCCGGTTTGGGATGGCCGCAGCCGACCAGAAAGAGAATCGCGACGAGAACGATCAGGAGCATAGCGAAGCGGACGCACCGGCGTGGCGCGCCTGCGGATTGCGTGCTCGACCGCGCTACTTGGGCGGATGGTGCTGCTGCTCCATGTAGTCGGCGAATTCCGTCAGTTTCTGCGAGGCCACGCGCAGGGCTTTCGTGGAGTGCGTTCGCACGGCCGGAACAACCTCGTCGTTGAGATACTTGATGAATTCGGGAATCTCTTTTTCCAGGCGCTCGGCGGCTTGACCGATGGTTTGGCTGACACGCGCCGAAGCGTCTTCCACCTTGCGGTTGAAGTCGTTCATGGTGCTCCTCGGGATGACTCGGCGTGAATCGATTCACGCGGTGTTGCGGATTGCCAGGCAGGGCTATTATTTCGTGCCAGGGAGCGGGGGTCAATGGCTGCAGAGGGACGGCGGGCGGAAAAGGCGTTCACCACAAAGGACACGAAGTATCACGAAGGAATTCAAGCTGGATTGTTCCGGAGATGAGCTTTTGGATTGCGAGATGATCCTTGATAGAGTGCTGGGCAATGGGAAATCCCCAAAAATCATTTTGATGGCATCGCGCATATCCCCGATAGTTTCTGATTCAGGCGGGATGACGATTCGAGCGCGGCTGCTGGCCTGGTATGACGCACACGCGCGCGATCTGCCGTGGCGGGAGAGCCGTGATCCGTACCGGGTGTGGCTTTCGGAGATCATGCTACAGCAGACGCGGGTGGCGGCGGTGATTGCGCATTATCACGAGTTTCTGCGGCGGTTTCCGACGCTGGAAAAGTTGGCGCGAGCGCGGGAGGCTTCCGTGCTCGCTGTGTGGAGCGGGCTGGGATACTACCGGCGGGCGCGCATGCTGCACGCGGCAGCGAAGGTCGTGGTGCGGGAACTGGGTGGGAAGTTTCCGGAGACAGCGGAGGGGTTGCGGGAGTTGCCCGGCGTGGGACGGTACACGGCGGCGGCGATTGCCAGCATTGCATTTAGTGAACCGATCGCGGTGGTGGATGGGAATGTGGAGCGCGTGCTGCAGAGGTTCCTGGGACGGCGGCTCGAGGGCGAAGAATTTTGGTTGGCGGCTGAGCGGCTGCTCGATCGAGAGCGTCCGGGCGATTTTAACCAGGCAATGATGGAACTGGGGGCAACGGTGTGCACGCCACGGGCTCCGGCTTGCCTGACGTGTCCGGTGGTGGAGTTGTGCGCGACGCGCGGGGAGATGACGGGAACAGCCAAAGCAGCGCGGCAGAAGAAGCGGGAGATTCATTACGCGCTGGATTGCCGCGATGGGGCGGTGTTTCTGGTGCGGCGGGCGCGGAACGAGCGGTTGATGGCGGGGATGTGGGAGTTGCCGGAGGTGGCGGGGTCCGTGGAGGGTGCAGGCAAACAGCAGGTTCCTCGCTTCGCTCGGAATGACAAGAAGGGGAAGATCGATTCTCAGCTGCTGCTTACGGTGCAGCACTCGATTACTGTGACGGATTACAGGGTCCGGGTGTGGCGCATGCCGGTGCCAGCACGCGTCGGAGGAAAATGGATTCCGGTTGAAAAACTGGCGCGGGTTGCGCTGACTGGGCTCGCGCGGAAGATATTGCGGAAGGCGGAGATCATTGCTGTGTCGGGCCTGCGGGTCTAGACTCTTGCTCATGAAGCGATCTTCGCCGCGGGGGCTAGTTGCGATAGGCGTTTTAAGCGGCGTACTCCTTTTCGTCGCTCAGGATGGATTCGCGCAGGACTCTGCATCCGCGGAGTCACCGCAGACGGGTGTCGTGCTAGTCAGGTTGTCGCCGCCGGTTTATCCTCCGCTGGCGCGTCAAGCGCGAATCATGGGCGATGTGAAGGTGTACGTTCACATCCGGAAGGATGGAACGGTCGAGTCCGCAGAATTGTTCAGCGGCCATCCGATGCTTGCTCCGACAGCACTTGAGAGTGCGCGGAAATCTCAGTTCGATTGCCGGGCCTGCAGCGATGCGGTAAGTTCCTATCCGATGACCTATAGTTTCGGTTTTTTTGACGACCGTAAGTCCAGAGAGGTTGTCACGGAACGGCCGGCCCGCTCGGCCAAATGCCTATTCTTGTGGAAGTGCGGGATTGAGCGCACAACCGCCTGGCCTTGCCCTGATTACCGTCCGGCGGAAACGACGGAATCTCACGGCCACGTGACCATCCTTGCTGCGACCGCGTGTGTTGAGACACAAAGCGCCTATTGAAATGAAGCTAGCCTTTGGGTCATCGAATAAAATATCAAGAGGAGAAATGAATGACGGCATTGGCAGCTGGGGCGAAGGCTCCTGAGTTTGAGTTGAAGACTTTGGACGGGAAGCGGTTCTCGCTGGGCGAGGAGTTAGCGCGAGGACCGGTGGTGCTGGCGTTTTTCAAGGTGTCGTGTCCGACGTGCCAGTATGCGCTGCCGTTTTTCGAGCGACTGCATAAGACCTACGGCGACAAGAGCGTCACGCTGGTTGGAGTGTCGCAGAACGATGCCAAGGACACGGCGGCGTTTAACAAGGAATTTGGGACTACGTTTCCGGTGCTGCTCGACGACACGCGTTCCTACCCTGTCTCCAATGCTTTTGGGCTGACCAATGTGCCCACGGTTTTCTGGATTGCACAGGATGGAGAGATTGAAGTTTCGAGTGTGGGGTGGCTCAAGACGGATTTTGAAGAGATCAATCGCAGGATGGCGGAGGCTGGCAAAGCCGCACCCGCACTGGTGTTCAAGCCAGGAGAGGACGTACGGGACTTCCGCGCGGGTTGAGGGTCAAAGAACTAGCCGCCGGTTCGGCGGCTGACAAAAACCAAGAATAACCACAGAGGGCGCTGGGGAACACAGAGGAAGAGGCGTGGGACGCTTCTGAGGGTGTCCATGTGCCGGGAGTGGGTGGACTCTCGTGCTGTCCCGCTGCTACTTCTCAATACAGCCGCGGATGGGGCGTCCTTTACAATTCGGGTGGACCTTCAAAATAAAAGTCTTCCGGCGAGCGCGCCGCTTTGTTGGGGGAGAGACCTGTTTATGCAAGGAATGCTGAGAATCGTTTCGGCCTGTCTGATCGTGGGCGCGAGCCTGCTGGCATGGGCTGATGGCGGAGCTGGGGCGGGCGGTTCGAAGGGTGCCAAGGCGCCCTCCGTCAAACTCCCGGGACCCGCGTTTGTAGCGCTGGAAACGATCACGCCGGAGCACATTCGCTGGCATGTACGCTACCTGTCGCACGATCTGCTGGAAGGGCGCGGGACGGGCCAGCGTGGCGGCGACATTGCCGCGGAATACATCGCCACGCAGTTTGCCGAATATGGGCTAAAGCCGGCCGGCGATCACGGAACTTATATGCAGAAAGTGCCGCTGGTGGGAGTCACGACCCTGCCGGAAACCACATTTTCTCTCGTCCCGAAGCAGGGCGAGACGATGAATCTGAAGCCGCTCGACGAGTATGTCGCCTACGACCAGACGCAGCAGGCGCAGTCGGACGTGGACGCGGACATCGTCTTCGTGGGATATGGGATTGAGGCACCAGAGTATGGGTGGGACGACTACAAAGGCCTCGACGTCCGCGGGAAAGTTCTGCTGATGCTGGTGAACGAGCCGCCGTCGGACGATCCCAAATTCTTTAAGGGAAAGGCGCTCACTTACTACGGGCGCTGGACTTACAAGTACGAAGAGGCGGCGCGCAAGGGTGCGGTGGGAGTGATTCTGGTCCACCAGACGCAGATGGCGAGCTATCCGTGGGAAGTGGTGCGGAACTCGAATTCCGGCGAGAAGTCGTTTCTGAAACTGGAAGGTGCGGCGCTGAAGGTAGCGGCGTGGGTGCATCTGGATGTTGCGACAAGGCTGGCTTTAGCGTCCGGAATGAATCTGGAAAAGATGATGAAGGATGCCCAGACGCGGGAGTTTCATCCCGTGAATCTGGGGGCGAAGCTCAAGGCGAATATGGTGAGCAAGATTCGGAATTTCGAATCGAACAATGTGGTGGCGATTCTGCCGGGTGCAGATCACAAGATGGCGGAGGAGGCGGTCCTCTATACGGCGCACTACGATCATTTCGGCATTCGTCCGGAGATGCAGGGGGACAACATTTTCAACGGGGCCGACGACAACGCCACGGGATGCGGCATTCTGCTGGAAGTGGCGCGCGCTTTTGCCACGGCGGCCCAGCGCCCGCGGCGTTCGATATTGTTTGCGGCGGTCACGGCCGAAGAACAGGGGCTGCTGGGGTCGGAATATCTGGGAAAGCATCCGCCGATTCCGGCGGGCAAGATTGCTTTGGATTTGAATTACGACGATGTGAAACCGCTGGGAGCGCCGGAGGAAGTGGAAGTCTCCGGGGCGGAGCGGACGACATTTTATCCGGCAGTCGAGGCTATGGCGAAGCAGTTCCGGCTAGCGATCCGTCCGGATGCGCGTCCCGAGGCGGGACACTTCTACCGCTCCGATCACTTCAGTCTGGCGCGGGTGGGCATTCCATCGTTTTCGATCAATGAAGGAATGAAGTACAAGGGGCACAACGAGGCCTGGGGACTCGAGCGAGAGCGCGAGTACGTGGAAAAGCACTATCACCAGCCCAGTGATGAGTACCATCCAGAGATGGATTTTGTCGGGGACTCGGCAATGGCGCGCTTCGGATTTGCGCTGGGATGGGAAGCTGCGAGTCTGCCGAATTTGATTGGGTGGCAGAAGGGCGATGAGTTCGAGGCGGCGCGGGCGAAGAGTCAGTAGAGCGGATGTTCGCGAATCAGTGGCTAGACGCTGGATGGTTGCGGCGTAGCGATTAGTCCGGCCATCTCAGCCAGTCCCTTTTCCTTCGCTTATGCCGGCGTAGATGCTCAAAAGCGCCCGCGCTCCTCGGTCACCAAGTCGGCTCCCGACAGAACTTTCTTGCCAAAGATCTTGTGCCGACGGCCAGCAAAGTCAGGCCAATGCTCAGGGGACGGGTTCTGCTGTGCAGGAACGATACGAGCAATCAGCCCCTGGCGGTCACGCAGTTCTACCGTTTTCCCTGACGCAACCAAGCTTTGAGGCGACGGGTATCGCGCAATTCGCGGATGTTGACAGAGGGCATAGCCAATTGTGGCACGTACTTGTGACACATTTAAGGAATCATCCACTCGCACGCAGTCGCAGGGGCTGGGAACTGCCGCCACAACCCTCCCGCCATTCAAGGCCAAGCAGATTCAGCGGCTTAACAGTTTGCTGAAAAACTCGGCTCGTCCGCCTCAGGGGCTATAAAGGAAAGCCCTTATCGCAGCGCTTGAAGCGCTGCGCCACCCAAAATCGAGTTTTTCAGCAAACTGTTAAGGCGGGTAACCTAGGTAACTTTAGCGGCTCTCCTCGCCGTGCTAACCTCGACATGTCCGTTTGAATCAGCAACTTCCGAATATTTCTGATCGCAGCATGCCGAGAATTCCTATTTTTCGTTTAGGCGGAGCGCCGGAGAAACCGGTGCCGCCGAATCTGGCTGCCTCGACGCCGTTCGTGTCGCTCGAGGGACTCTCGGTCGGAGTGGATAATCTGCGGCACGATGTGGTGCTGAGCCCGAAATTTGTGGAGTTGGGGCGGGCGCAGATCGCGCGGCAGATCGCGCGGCATGGCGATTTGGAAGGACTGCTGTCGGCAGAGGCGCCACAGTCAACCCAGGGGCCTTCGTGGATGAGGAATCAGGCGGGCAAGCCGGCTCGCCCGAAGAATGATTCCGGGGGATGGCGAGAAGCGCTGACCGAGTTGCAGGTCGGGTCTCTGAATCGCGCAAAAAAAGAATTCAAGCTGTCAGTCGATCTATTGGCGCGGCTGGCGGTCACGAAATTTGTACGCACGGAAATGAACCAGCAGTTTCTGCAGGTGCTGGAGCGCTGCCGCCTGCTGCTGAAGACCTACGACAACATGCGGCAGGGGAAGGCGCACGAGTACCGCGAACGGCTGGCGGCGTTCCAGGTGCGGAAGCGCATCATCCTGCGCAAGACCGGTCAGGAAATCTTTGAAACCCTGCGCGAAGTCGAGAAGAGCACACTGGCGCGCACGCGGCGGTCGCTGTTCGGGGAAGAAACCAGCGGCGGCAGCTATTTCACTTATCCGTTGTTTCTGAACCGGCTGCTGTTTTCCGAAGACGGGCGCGACGACTATCTGTGCGCCGAGTACTATGTCATGCTGGGAAATTGGGACCGCGATCCGGATCGCTATGGGCGCATGCGGGAAGTGGCCTCGGGCTTTCTGCGGTCGCAATACGGCGAGGAAGTCAGCGCGGAGACGCTCGACTCGTGGATGAATGTCCCGGAGAATGCGCGGTCCCTGGTGGGCACGGGAACGCCGGAGGACTCCGACCAAGGGCAGGCGCAACAGGAGCGCCTGGCGGAGTGGGTGCGGCTACTGGAAGACGAGCGGGTGATGGAAAACGTCATCGCTTCGTATCACGTGGTGCCGCTGCTGGGCGAATATGCGCCGCGCATCAATCCGCAGCAGTTGAAGAACGCACTCATCGACCGGACCGAATGCGACCGGGTGGAGCGCATGATTCAGGAGCACGGCAAGCTGTCGCCCAACAGCCTGTATGCCGCGGTGGCAAAGGTAGCCAGTTGCCGCGGGGCGGAGCGGGCAAAGGTGGCGGCGCGATTCCTGGGAGATTTTTTTCACTACCATCGCGACTTGCGGCGGATGGAGATTTTGAACGCGGCCTTGGATTCCGTGAACGTGGTTTCGAACGAACGTCTGCAGGAACTGTCGCGGGTGAATGGGACTCTGTACGAGTTCTTGCTGCCGGAAGAGCAGGGGCAGACGGACTCAGAACGCGTGCTGCGTCACGTGGTGATCAAGGCCGATGTACGCGACTCGACGCGGTTAACCCGGACGATGATGGAGAAGGGGCTGAATCCGGCGTCGTACTTCAGCCTGAATTTTTACGATCCCGTCAATAAGCTGCTGGAGAAATATGGCGCGCAAAAAGTATTTTTGGAAGGCGACGCCATCATCCTGGCCATCCTGGAGCGCGAAGGTGAGCCCGGGCTGGCGGTGAGCCGCATGTGCGTGCTGGCGCGCGAGATCATCGAAATCGTGCGCGGGTACAACGAACTGATGCAGCGCTCGGGCATGCCGCAACTCGAACTGGGGCTGGGCATCACGCTGCAGGAGTCGGCGCCGCTGTACCTGATGGACGGCGACCACCAGATTATGATTTCGGAGGCTCTGAACGAGAGCGACCGCATGTCCTCGTGCAATAAGAGGGCGCGAAAGGTCATGGAGCCACAAGCGGGACCGTTTCACGTGTATGCCTTTCAGGCAGCGGAAGTGGACGAGAATGGAAACCCCGAAGATGTGATTCTGAGCTTCAACCTGGGCGGGATTCGCATGAATGAAATGGCCTTCCGCAAGTTACAGCAGGAGATAACGCTCGAGCCACTCAAGGTAAAGCTCCCCCCGTCTATGGCTTCCTCGGACAAAGGGGAATACCGGCTCTTTACCGCTACCGTGCCGGTGGATCGGGACATCTTCCGCAAGATTGTGGTGCGTGAAAGCCGGATTCCGCGTATCGATCCGGCTGATTTTTCAGTGACCGGATGGACCGAGAGGATGTACTACGAGGTCTGCACGGATCCCGCGATTTATGCCGCCCTGGAGAGACGGAAGGGCGCGAGCGGGAAATAGTCCCGCCGTTCCAGGCTCCCCATGGTCGTCCGGCCTTAGGTGCGGCGGATCGCACTTCTTCGATCAGAAATTTGTTCCCACGCGCGGCGGGCGGAACGGGATTTGGAACGTCGCCTCCACGTCGACCGGGGCGCCGTTTTTCATGGCGGGCTGGAATTGCCATTGCGCCACCGCCTGGCTGGCGAACTGGTCGAGGCGGTCGTCCACCCCGCGCAACACGCGCACGTTACCCACCGTGCCATCGGCATGGATGATCGCGTAGAGGATCACGGTGCCCGCGACGTTCTCGCGCATCAACTGCAAAGGATAGGCGGGATCGACTTTCCGCGTGGCGGCGGGCTGGGAGAGATCTGCCGTCGGCGCGCTTAAGTCATGACTGCTTGAGTCGCGGTCGAGTTCAGCGAAGCGGATCACCCAACTGCCTCCGGCGGAATTCAGGTTCGGCATGTTGAGCGTGAGCGAATAGAACTTGCGGTTGCCGAACACAGCGCGCTCGGCTTCGGAAAGCTTGGCAGCGCTTTCCGGTTGCATGGTACGCGATGGCGCGCTGGTCACACGTGGAGGGCGTACGCTGGCCATGAGGTTCGGATTCACCGAGTTCCTCGATGCTTTGCTGGGATCGCCCGCCACAGGCGAGGTTTTCGCCGCGGTGTTTCCCACGTAGAGTCCCGCCGGAACGTCACCGGTTCCTTTCCAGATTGATCCACTTCCATTCTCTTTGCCGCCGCTGTTGGCGCCGGTTCCGTTTGTCGTGCCACTAGAAACGGTGCCGGGTGAACCAGACGCTCCGGGATGGCCCTCGGGTGCGGCTGCGAACGCGCCCGGCCGGTTGCCAGCTGGAGGATCAGGCGGCGCGCCCACCGCAGGGTGCAGGTTCAGCGCAATGACACGGCCGCGCGCTCCGAAGGACTCTCCCGAAGATCCTGTCGCGGAAACCGATGGAGGTGGAGCTACCACGCTTGGGTTGCCACGAACACCAGCGGCGGAACGGGGTCCGTAAAAGGCGCGTTGTTCGGCGACGGGAAGTTGTGGAGCAGGCGCAATCACCGAACTGCGGCCGATGTTCAGACCGCCCAGCGGACGATTGGATGCGGCATCGATACTCGGCGGCGGCGCAACAACCGCCGGCTCTGGCGCCTGAAAGGCCGCGTTCGAAGCGCGCAGGTCGGGCGGAGGAGCTACCACTGAGTTTTGCAGCGTGGGCGAATTCCGGCGATGGGTGAGATGTGCCGCGTCGGGCGGCGGAGTTACGACGGCATTCTCCAGTTGTGGAGCGATCCGGGTAATGTCGGCGGCGGGTGTCAGGGGAACGGGAGGAATTGCAAGCCGCGGCCTCTGCATCTTGTCTGACCAGGCGACGATGTTCGGTAGAGCAACGTCGTGCTTCAGCTTGACGTTCGGAGGAGTGACGATGGTCTGCGAACGGTTGTCGGCTTCGGGAGGAAGAGAAATGATGGGCTGTCGGGAAAGCTCTGGATCAGCCTTTTTCGGCTGCTTCGCGGGCACGCTGCGGGTATCGAGCGGGGGCAGATATTCCGAGGCTTGGTAATAGATCACTTGGGCATGGTCGAAAGTTGGCCTCGCTACCACTTGAGGCTGGAGCGCGAAGAACCGGGTGAATCCAATCAGCAACACGAATGCAATGACGTGAAAAACGCCGGATTGCAGAAATCGGTTCCAGGGAAGCGGGCGCTTCACGAATACGTCGGGCCAGAATGCTGCAGGGGTGGAGCGAAGTTCGAGCGGGGGAAGTCGCCGTGGAAAAGCCAGATCGCGCAGGTTGCCGAAGAAGACGCGCGGCCAGGAAGGCAGTTCCACGAGAAGGCGCAGAACGGGCGCGGGCTGCGGGATTTCGCCGGGAAGCCAGTCTGCGGTCATCTTATCTATAGTAGATGCGGGGAGACGCGTTGGGATAGCCGGGAGGACATTCGCCCTGGCGCACTCAGGTTCAATCCGGGACACGGCACGCCGGTTCGCCATTCCGCGCAAGTCCCTCACCGGAAGGACCGTTTATAATCTTGTGTTTCGGCATTCTGCCGCAATCCTGACGGTAAGGACACACTTTGCTCGATTTCTTAGGAGATCTACGACGGACTCATATGTGCGGGACGCTGCGCGCCTCGGACTCCGGCAAGAAAGCTGTGCTCATGGGATGGGTGAACCGGCGGCGCGACCTGGGCAATCTGATTTTTATTGATTTGCGCGACCGCACCGGTGTGACCCAGGTTGTGCTCAACCGAGAGTTGGACGCAGCGGCGCACGACAAGGCGAACACCGTGCGCAACGAGTACGTCATCGCCGTGATCGGCACGGTGAAGGGGCGCGACTCGGACACGGTGAACAAGAACATTCCTACCGGCGAAGTGGAGTTGGTTGCCTCTGAGATCCGCATTCTGAACGAGTCGAAGCTGCCGCCCTTCTTGCCGTCGGACACGGCGCTCACCAACGAAGAGACGCGGCTGAAGTATCGCTATATCGACCTGCGGCGCGACGTGATGCAGTTCAACATCGAAACGCGGCACAAGGTGGCGAAAGCGATCCGCGATTATCTTTCGGGGCAGGGATTTTTCGAGATTGAAACACCCTTCATGACGCGGTCTACGCCGGAAGGGGCGCGCGATTATCTGGTGCCCAGCCGCGTACAGCCGGGGACGTTTTATGCGCTGCCACAGTCGCCGCAGCTGTTTAAACAGATCCTGATGATTTCGGGATTCGACAAATATTTTCAGATTGTGCGCTGCTTCCGCGATGAAGACCTGCGCGCCGACCGGCAACCCGAGTTCACCCAGATCGATCTGGAGATGTCGTATCCGCAGGCGGAGCGCGTGTGGGAAGTGGTCGAGGGATTTCTAACGGCGGCATTCCAGGCTGCGGGCAGCGCGATCAAGACGCCGTTTCCGCGCATGGACTATGACGAGGCCATCCGCCTGTATGGGATCGACAAGCCGGATTTGCGCCTGCCGGCGTTTACCGACGTGCGGGAATGCTTCACGGCGGAGAATCTGCAGGAGTTGGCGATCAATGCGAATCTGCCGGTGATCGCCATCCGCACACCCAAGGTCGGCGAACTCTCGCGCAAGGAGCGCGACGACATCAAGCCGATGTTCCACGCCAAGGGCGGAGCGAAACTTTTCGAAGACTTCAAGCGCATCGGCAACAAGTTCCCCGAGGCGGCAGCAGCGATTGCCAAGAAGACTGGCATGGAGGACGGCGATCTGATCGTGCTGGTGGCGGGGTCGGTGCAGGCTGGGCCGCAGACGGCGATGCCCACACACCGCAAGGTTACGCCGGCGGAGTTGGCGATTTATGCGTCGGCGGGCCTGTTGCGGCTGGCGCTCGCGCAGAAGTATGCCGAGCGGCATGGCATTTTCAAGAAAAGCGGCGACCCGGCGAAAGATTTTCGCTTTATATGGGTCACGAATTT
>OBLW0100004000.1_pt1 | contig 11342 bp, 16 predicted proteins | sample 1520161 | NCBI WGS metagenome assembly OBLW01 (sample SAMEA3539309, study PRJEB22396) | soil metagenome | biome: tundra; feature: field; material: soil | place: USA | collected 2010-05 | depth 0.15 m
AAAACTGTAAAGGATGTCCCGGGACAGTCTGTAAACCATGTCTTGGGACTGGACAGTAGGCGCGAGGGGTGGGGCAACTCCATGTCCCCGTTTGTCTGCGCATGAAAGCGGTCTGCGCAATCCTTTGTCCATGGATTGTTAGTGTAGCGCAGTGGGTAAACTGAAACATCTATATGCCAATGGATGAGCGATTAAGACGATGCATCAAGTCCGCTGCCTGTTCTCTCGGCGAGCTGCGCAAGTTTCTTCTAACAATGGCCCTGGGAATTTCGCTATGCGATGTGATCTTCTGCGCCCCGACCGCACATGCCGCGAATTACAGGGTCCAGCAGTGGCAGGCTGTCGAAATCGCACTCACAAGTTCTGTAACGTATGCGGACCCCTTTCAAGATGTCGATGTCACCGCGATCTTCACAAGGCCGGGTGGCAAGACGATAACCCGCCCAGCCTTCTGGGACGGGGGACTCACTTGGAAAGTCCGGTTCGCGCCACCCCAAATCGGCTTGTGGAAGATGACCACCAGCGCCACAGACGCCAAGAACGGCGGGCTGCATCATGTCACAAGAACCGTACAATGCGACCCATATTCCGGCAATCTCGCTATTTATAATCACGGCTTTTTGAAGGTCAGCAAAAACGGCCGGTATTTGACCTACGCCGATGAAACCCCGTTTTTCTACCTGGGCGATACCCACTGGATTCTGTCTCATGAGAGATTCGATACGTCTAACGCGTCCGGTGTGATTTCGCAATTCAAATATACGGTCGACAAACGCGTCAGCCAGGGATTTACGGTTTTCCAATCGGAGCCTGGTTGGCAGGCGCGCAGCGCGCAAATCCGGATCACGGACGAAGCCACTGCCGATGAAGAAGCTGACGCAGACTTTAAGCACGGCTTTACAAGCGCCGACCTGGCCGGTTTCGCAAATCTCGACCGGAAGTTCAAGTACATTGCGGACCCGGGCCTGGTACATGCCAATGCCGAGATTTGTTGGGTGGGGGATCCTGCCGGATTTCCGATTTTCACTGAGGCGTTCATGACGCGGCTCGCAAAATATTGGGTCGCTCGTTTCGGAGCATATCCAGTTATCTGGACGATTGCTCAGGAGATCGATAAGAACAACTACGGGGCGTATGACGCCACAACGATCAAGAAGTGGTGTCTGGCGTCAAGCGTATCTTCCCCTTAACGACAGCCAAAATTTCCGATAGTTGTTGGAACTTCTTTCTCTCCTCTCCTTGGTGTCAGCCGTTGTTTACACAATATTATTGACGCCTGATAATTCAAAAACATCAGCGATTAGAAGAAGGGCTGGCTGCAATCGGCTCTTAACCGACAGGTTGTAGGTTCGGTTGAGTTCACTTCTTCTTCGGGCTGTTTTGAGTCTTTTTGGTTTCGATCCGTTCTCGAAATGGTCTTAGCTCTAGAAGCTCTTCTACGACATATGCGCCAGTCGTGCCGTCTGAGAACTTCACGATTAGGCCGTCATCACCATCGCGCTCGGCGGTCAATATATGTAGTGAATCGTGCATCAAAGCTTTTTACTCTCTTTCGGTCCGCAAATCTGTTTCGTTTTGCACAAATCGCTCGAAGCGGATCGACAGTAGCGGGGTCTCAGAGCATTACTTAAATGCAAAATGCACTACCAGAATCATGCAGCGCACAAAGGCTTTGCTATGATCGGTATGCGACATATTCCATGCGTATGGCAGAACAGTGCTTCAAGAAGAAGGATTCAAACCCGCCCGTTTGCGGCGTGCACAATGTGCCGCTCGTGCGGAAGCAGCTTTCCAATGAAATGATTGCGGCGGGGTACAAAGGCTTCACGATCCTTGTCTGCCCCATAAGCGGCGCGGTGCTCAATGAGGACACGGCTGCTCATCCCTAAGAGACAACCGGACAATCAACAAACCCGCTACCGCAATCTGCAATCGATTAACTTAGCGGCGGGTTATGTAAGCCACTTACGAAAATCACGTAACGCCATTCCCACCAATGAGTTATGTACCACTCGGACAACCGGGCGTAGCCTAAACCTGTCTTTGGAGGATTGGGCGCTTGATATTGGAGAAAATTGACCACGCGGACATCGTGAGTGAGATAAAGAAGGCGGCAAGGGGGGCAGAAGACCAATATTGATCCCGCGCTACTGCTCGCCCTGATCGCGAATGAGTACCTGGATTCCCGCGAATCGAGCAGCGCGCCGATTCCAAACCCATCGGGGCTTTTTCTCGTCCAGAAGGCCCCGCAATCGAATTAGGATGCCGGTGGGCCCACCGCTGAAAAGCCGAGCGGCACCCCTAGCGGCTGTTTTGGGGTCCAAATTCAATCAGCACGACCGGCGTGCAAGGGTTGGAGAACTCTCCTGATGGCAGAAGAAGGAAGCACGGAACAGATCAAGAAAGACCTCGCCGACCTTGAGCTGCTGAAGCCGCGGCTCGAACGCGAAGTGCTCGAAGATGGGGTCGCGCATCCCCGCCCAGGACCGAACACCTACCGGATCGCCGCATACGATGAGTGGGTGCGGGAAATTCAAATGCTGAAAGATGTCCTCAGCGAACGTAAGGAATGATGGCCAAAGCGTGACCAAGGGGCTGAATCGGTCGCTCGTCATATCTCTGGCGGGCGAATCAGCTCGCCTTCCGCCAAATCATCAAGGCTTACGTTTGTGTCTCATATTTCTTGGCCAGCCAGATGAACCCTCGGTACACTCTGTTCGAGCCTTTCAGGCCTGTTCGAGGAAAGTCCAAGAAGATGTAAGTCTCTCCCGGAATGTTGTGACCATACCCCCGGAGCGACGCTTCCAGCCTTTGCTTTGCATACCCGATTGAAAAGTCAATGTCCGGGTCTCCATCACAGCCGCCGCGCTCGAAGTCAGAAGAAAAGACCAGGACCTTTTCCTGTCAAACGAAAGCCTCTCGATTCGGAGAGGCTTTCGTGCTTCCATCGCATTTGTCCTCGGTCGGTTCTTTTCGTGTGAACACATAGTCTCTTCGGATCGACGGTGACCACTTGCTTAATGAGCCGGCATTGCTGAGTCCCGTCTTTGAGTCCCTACCCGAGTTAGTCATTGGGCCACTTGTAAATCGATCTTTTGGATGAATTGTCAGGAATTGAGCAATCAGGCTCAGACGCCGCGAAGCTCCGAGAGGAAACTGGCAGTACAGTTCGGCGGAACTTCGGAACCGCAGATCTTTCCGGCGGAACTTGTGCGGCCCGCACAAAGACAACGACAGGACACCGGCACTGTCTTCCTGCCTTTCACTTGAGTGCGTTACTCGCCCCCTTGAGCAAAGCAGTTCCAATCAACAGCGTCGCTGGCGGCCGGACGATGCTCGCATCCTGGAGGTGTGTGGTGACCCCTGTTCTTCCCGTCTCGCTGTTCGATTCGACTCGCAAACCAGTTCCCTGTTGCAGACCGCTCGCATCGCCGACTAAACCCCATCTAGACGATGTTTTGCTACAAGCCCAGGCTGGCGACTCCGAGGCTTTCACTCAGCTTTACTTGCAGCATAAGAAACGGGTCTTCTCGATTTGCATGGGCATGGTGCACGATTTCTCTCTGGCCGAAGACCTCATGCAGGAAACTTTTGTTCGATTGCACCGCAAGATTGCAACTTTTCGTGGGGAATCTCTTTTCACAACCTGGCTGCATCGAATGACCGTCAATATCGTGCTAATGCACTTGCGCAAGCGAGCGCTGCCTGTCGTGTCACTCGACCACATGATGATCAACATCTCCGATGAACAATTCCGACCCGGTTTCGGTTCTAGTGATCCGAGGCAAATCGGAGCCATTGATCGTCTGGCCATTGATCGTGCCCTAACTACTCTGGCACCTGGCTATCGGAATATCTTCCTCCTTCACGATGTGCATGGTTTTGAACATCGCGAGATTGCCTCGATGGAAGGCTGCAGCCTGGGCAATTCGAAATCCCAGTTGTACATGGCGCGTCGCGCACTTCGGAATGCCCTTTCAGCACAAGCAGGAAGGGGACTGTCGGATGTGAGACGATCAAGCACTTGTCTATAAAGACGACCAGTTCCAGCAGTGAAGCAGGTGCGTTTTGTGAGGTCCATCGATCAAGGAGAGTTTGGGTATGGAGAAAAAGCGAGAACTGAGAGAGGCCATTGAAAATGGCGTTCAATTCGGTGCCTGTAGCGCGTGCAGCTGGGAGTATCGATGTCCGCCCCTCCTTCCTAATGACGAACGGTCCCAAAGCGCCCTGGATCAAGCGTTCGATCAGCATGTCTGCGCGAAGCATTCTTGTCCAGATAAGGAAAAGGCGCTGCTAAGATTGCCGCAGACCATTCCAACCGGGGACTGAGCATGGTGGGACATTGCTTTGGGGGAAAGGATTCAAATCGTCCTTGTACGCAGCGTGCACGTTGTTCGATGTCTTCGAGCGAGCGTCTCCGATCAACGCGTTCGTCCCCGCATCTCGGACATGTTTGGTCTGCGCTCATTGGCCAGGTGCACATCCGCCCCATTGCCTTGCTGATTCCACGTCGAGGTGTGCAAGAGTGAGCATCATTGCGTGGTCTCTCCATCGGAACTCGATGAGATTGGTTTTTCCGTTCGATCGGCAGAAAACGGGCTCTCGGCACTGGTTGAAATCGGAAGGAAGGTCCCAGATGTCGTCCTCTCCGATCTCAACATGCCGCGTATGTCCGGCTTCGAATTCCTCCAGCTCGTTCGACGACACTTTCCCTTGATTCACCTGATCGCCATGAGCGGAGCATTCGTCGGTGATGAGGTGCCTTCCGGAGTTGCCGCTGATGCCTTCTATCAGAAAGGTAGCGGTGTGCGCTGCTTGCTCAAGATCATCGAACGCTTCGCCCAGCCGCGACCGTTGCCCGTGCACCAGGGAACTACCTCGGTGCCGCTCTGGATCCTACGAAATGGCTACGACGCGTCCGGAGAGCCCTGCGTTTCGATCGATTGCCGGATTGCCCCCGGAACTTCCAACAACAAGTTGGCGGTTCCCTCCGCCTCATTCGAGAAGCGCATTGCGTGCATTGCCGGCATACGGTTTACTACGCAATCGTCGAGCCTGTCGATCTGACCCCAGCGTTGCCGTCTCAAAGAGTTCGTCGCGAGACTGAATCCGACCGTCAGCCTCAGTTGCACTCGTAATCCGAGATGTTCTGAATGGATGGTATTTCGTTAACTAGTCAGCCAACAGCGATCAATTCAAACGCTGTAGCAACAACTTCCGGCGAGCAGGTGGGAGAGATGATGCGGGTCATTACAGAGGTGTTCTCTATTGAGAGTGAGCAGCTCGTTCTTGGCGGCGCTACGAATAATTCAACGCCCGCCATAGTCAAAGACGCGATAACAGCCTACCGTGAATGGTTGCGGATGCACGAAGGAGAGAATCGCATTGCACTATTGGGGAAGCCGATCCAGGGCCGCAGACCCACACATAAAAAGGCACACTTGAAAGTCGTGTTTTCAATCGCTCTCATTGAGTCACGAACGCGCACCTGATCTCCTTCGGTATGTCACAGACTTTCCTTCCTCGATTTCGCTGTTGCGGATCGTGGCCAAACAGGATGTATGGTTCGCCGCCGTTTTGCAAGCGAAGAATGAGGATGACAGAATAGCCTCAGCATCTGGTAATGTCATGCGGCAAAGAATACAACAAGAGCATCGACCAGTTCCCTCGGGCGAGTGACTGGCCTTTGGTTTGGAGCCGGGAAGAAGATAGCTTCTGTTTGAGACGACGCAGGCTCAGAAACGCGGCAGCCACAGTCACTTCTCCAGCGCTTTTTCGATCCGCCCTACCTTTTTCTCAGCTATGCCGAGGTGGCGTTCGGCTTTGCCTTTAACCTCTAAGGCTGGATTGTTCGTAACTTTGCCTATTGTCTCTTTGACTGCGCCTTTTACTTCATGGATATTTGCGTTGATCTCGAGCTTCGTACTGGGCTTCATCTGTTTTCTCCATTTCGTCAGATAACACACTCTGCGGATCCCCAAGTGGGGTCTCCTTCTGGCTTCGATTATGTGTTCGTCTTCACAATTTCAGCAGCCGATCAAAGAAGGAACGATAGCGCTGCAAATCGTGAATGGCCATGATCAAGCCTCAGATAACTTAAAGCTGGTCAGAATTGATCGCGAGAGACGGAGCCGGACGCCGTTCCTCAAGTAGTGAGCAATCCTGAACAGCGTCACCGAAGCAAGTGAGCGAATCTGAGGGTGGCTCCTCGGGGCTCGAGTTGCCCGTTCTTCCTGACTCGGGCCTGGCGCCGATGAAAGGACGAATATGAAAACGACGAAGTTACTCGTTATCTTGCTGACCCTGTTTGTAATTGGAACGGTGGTTGGCTGCACTAGATTCTCAGCAAGGTCACCGGATGTCGCGGCTAGCATTCGTAAAGCGCTCGATCAAGCGGGCCTCAAGAATGTCTCTGTCAGTCAAGATCGTGACAAGGGCGTCGTGACTCTCGGCGGACAAGTCGCCAGTGACGACCAGAAGACACAAGCTGATTCCCTGGCAAAGTCCATCGCGGGCGCTCAGGTTGTCGCGGACCAAATTGCCGTGCTTCCCGTGGGTGATGAAATAGAAGCGACGGCTATAAACTCTGATTTGGACCAAGCCATCGAGAAGAATCTGGACGCCGCGCTGATCCAGAACAAGCTGCACCATGACGTGAAATACACCGTGAAGAACGGCGTAGTCACACTGACCGGAGAAGTGAATTCGCAAGATAGGCGTGCACTTGCTGAGAAGGTAGCGACCGGGGTGCCGAAGGTGCAGCAAGTTGTGAACAATCTCCAGGTCAAGAATCAGAAAGCCACTTCAGGGCAGTAGGACCTGTGGATGTGATTATTGCCTGGGACGGATGGCGGCCGCCCAGGCAGTCTTCGATAGCCACAAGCCACCGAGAGGATGCAACTGCCGCAGGCGTTTACTCCCGTGCTTATCAGCCACCGTTCGCCGATCACAGCAAGAAGCACATCGCATTGACTGATCTTCTCCTCGATCACGGTCTCAAAATTGTCGCCAACCATGATCGTGTCGAGGTCCATGTATGTGTTCTCTATACCGAAGTGGGTACTGAGGATATCGAACAGCCTTCCCGCATACCCGCTGCTATCTTCACGTCGATAGCTGATGAACACTCCAGACATATCAGATCCCCAGCGCCGAGCGTATCCGTGCTACCGTTCCGCCGCCTCTGCAGCCACTTTCACTATCGTAGGTACTTCAGAAAGAGTCAACAATTGTTGCGAACTCGGAAATTATCATTTGAGCAACAGGCGGCGGTGGATATTGCCGGAAGAGTTACTGAAGAGTAGGCCACTTCTTCCGGAACCCAGAGCAGCGCATTTCATTCCAGGACGATGAGGGCGTAGGCCCTGTGGTTTTCCAATGACCGGACGACGATCTCGTGAGTCGGGCTCTTGAGCACACTCAAATTCTTAATTCCGCGCCTGATCCATCGCATTATCCTTCTCCTCAGCGCCTACAACTCGGGCGCGATTCTCAAAGTGGGAGAAGAATGATGAGAGTGCGCGTCGATCGTAGGTGTCTCATTTCCCTGATTCTGGGGCTGCACCTTTTTTTCTGTACGGATTTGAGCGCGTCCGCAGCGGTTGGCTGCGCAGACCCGGACTCTCAGACGACAGACAAACAGACGGCCGCTGCAGAAGTTCCCGGTGACCGCTGGATGGAGATTGATCTTTACTGGTTTGATCAGGCCGACATAGCCAGATCAGTTAGCTGCTTTTGGGACCGCTACGCACCGCTATACAGGAACATTCGAGGGGACCGTGGGCTGATCCTCAACGTCGGCTGGACGGTTGGCTACATCATGGAATGGACGGGCGAGCCGGAACAGCAGATCAGCCTGCCAGCCGGTACCGGACAGCAACCTTGGGTGAAGGAATCAGCGCCGCTTGCGGGGAGCACCGAACAGCGCAAGCTCGCTTGGAAACAGCGTTTCGCCACTCCCACAATCGTGACGCGGACGGGGTACGGAAAATGGACCTATGCGGATCTGCGCCTTCTCACCGACGCCTTGCGTTCCGAGGCCGCCAAGCGAGGAATTCCTGGCTTCAAGGTTGGCAGCCTGGCTTATGCCTGGGACGATGCATACGGCGAAATCGCGCCTTGGGCAAAACGTCATCCGGAGGCCTTCAGCACTTGGCAATTTACGAGAGACGGACGGAAGCAGAGCGGAAGGTATTTCGATCTCACTGGCACGCTCCATCGCGATCCGTCGCGACTGGGAGGACTGCCCAATGGAATCACGGAAGGGATGACGGTCCCGGATGCATTTGCAGCGCAGTGGGGAAATCTCTCCAAGGCTGCAGGACTTGACGCCATTATGTTTCGTGATTCCTTCGGCATGCCAGTTCCCTATCAACGGGCCGGCCCGGATGGCCTCCTGGAGCCATCTCCTGAGGCCATCGAGGGGCGCACGAGGGCAACCTCAGCGCTCATCCGCGAAACCAAGACCGCCAATCCGAAAGCCATCGTCATGATGTACTCGAACGCGGCCAGCGCTTTTGGAGACTGGCGATGCAACGGTCTTGATCTCGAGCAGATTGCCAGGGAGGGATATTTGGACGTGTGGGTGGATCAAACCTGGGCTGGGGCCTGGAACGAAGTGGGCGTGCGCCACAACTCGTTCTGGAATGACCCAGCCCTTGGTTGGACCTACCAGCTTGCCTACACGCTCATGCATGCGGCCATCCTGGCGGACACACGCGTCAAGCACTATCCATTGGTCGAAACCTTCGATGCGTGGGAATCCTGGGATGTGTTGCACACCGTCCCCGAGCGCCTTCGCTGGGGCATCTGGGCCTATTCGCATGCATCGGTTAAGACGCCGAAGGGGATCAAGGTTCCCGATGGGTCATACATCTCCTGGGCTAACCAGGGGAAGCGTCTTCTCAGCAGCGAGGATGTCGCATTCCTGAATGCCAACATAAGTGAGGCTGTGATCGATGCGCAAAACATCACTGAGGTCTACGGTCCTACGCTTGTCTACGCGCGCAGCGCGGCGCGGTGGCAAGCCGAGCACGCCCATTCCGATCAGGATGCAAAGGAGTGGTTGGATGAGCAGGTTGGGTCGGTCATCAAATGGCCGATTCCTGTCTCCTCTGCAACGCGAATCGAGTGGCTACCGCACGTCTCTTCGGACATGTTTCTTATGGGCGGAGTCTCTCACCTGACAGCCGAGGAGAGCAGTGACATCCGGGCACTCGCACAACGCGGGATACCCGTTGCCCTGCTTGGCAGCCCTGCAGGCGGATTCGATCCTTCTTTGCGGGACCTGGTCGGATTGCAGAGCAACGATGTCAGATCTTCTCCGACATCGGTTCTCAATGGCGAGGTATCTAGCTTCGGGGCTTCCCTAGAGCGCGGGATACCGGAACATTTTCCGGTGCGTCAAGGCCTTACCAAAAACACGGCGACACCAGATTCAAAACCTATCTATTTCGTAGAAGACAGCCCGGTGTTGGTGCTAAACCAGAGCCGCGAACTACGTTTGATGACCTGGGACCCTCCGGAAATAGCTGTTGAGTGGGACACCAAGCTGCTCGATATCTGGTCTGGGAGCGCGGCCCCATATGTACTGGCAGCCTCCGCTGTGAACGCATTGCTTGCCAACTCAGGTGGCTTGCATGTGTCCGCCATTGATTCGAGTGAAACCGTAAATTTCACAGCCTGGCGAACTGGGGACGGCGAGGCTCACCTGATGTTCGGCAACCTGGAAGAGGGTCTGAGCGATGACGCGAACGCAAGCCGCAATGTAACGATTGAACTGCCGGCCAAATGGCGGAAACATCCCTGGAAATCCGTCTGGCCCGGAGTGAGATTCAACCACCAGGACAAAGCCATTCATATTGATTTGGGACAGGCTCGCTCGGCGCAACTTATCTCACCCCCAGACGATACAGATCGGTTCCAGCGCGTTCCGGTCGAATGAGTGTGTTGGCCTGTTGCGAATAGTTGAAGCCCGCCACAAGGTCACACTGGGACTCCTCTCGCTCGACATTTGGAGACTTGGTGCGGCGGAGGATTCAGCTTCGGACTTCTGCTTCGCGTGAAGCCGGTAAGAGGCGGCTCTATTGGGCCTCGCGCTGGAAGCGGTAAATTGGAATCGTCTATGCCGAAGGAAGGTAACGAATTGACCAAAGGCATTTTCGTGGGGCTATCAACTATTGACGTCGTTTATTACGTCAACGCATTTCCCAAGAGAAACTCGAAAGCAGTGGCGCAGAGCCAAAGCATTCATGCCGGTGGCCCCGCAACAAATGCGGCCATCACGTACTCATGTCTTGGTGGCGAATCTATTCTTGTCGCTGCTGTGGGACGCCACTCAATTGCAAGCTTGATAGTCGAGGAATTGGAGAAATACTCGGTCCGGCTCATCGATCTCAATCCTGATTTCGATGAATCTCCCGCAATATCCTCAGTTTCGGTTAACCGAGCAGGGGAGCGGAGCGTCGTCTCCGCTAACGCAACAAGGATTGATGCAACCCTCACGGAGGTGGACGAAGCTGCTCTTCGAGATGCCTCAATTGTTCTGATTGATGGTCACCAGATGAAAGTCTGTCGAGCGTGGGCGCGAGCAGCCCAGGAACGAGGAATCGCGGTCGTGCTGGATGGGGGGAGTTGGAAGGATGGGACTCATCAGCTTCTGCAGTACCTATCAGTCGCGCTCTGCTCCGCCGATTTCATGCCACCGAGTTGCTCGAGAGAAGATGATGTACTGGAATACTTGCGAGAGTCCGGGGTTCGGAACATCGCAATTTCCCATGGAGCAGGACCAATTAGATTTATATCCCCGATAGCTTCCGGAACCATACCAGTGCCTCAGGTGGAGGTCGCGGACTCGATGGGAGCCGGAGACATACTCCATGGAGCCTTCTGTTTCTATGCATCGATTGGTTATCCATTCGCAGACGCATTGAGAGATTCGGCACGGATCGCGGCAGAATCATGCCGGTTCCGTGGAACAAGGGAGTGGATACGCCACATCCCAATCGATTAACCGGAATGGGTCTCTCATTTCTGGTGACGCTGCAGCCTCATGAGTAACTAAGGCCGATCAGTGTGTGCGCCAAAAGGCACTCACCGACCAACAATTCCAGAGCGTGATCACACTAGACTTAAGTGCCCAAGGTCTCTGTGTTGAGACCTAGGATCGCCCCACCTTACTCCGTCGACTCAGCGTATGATTGCCGGCAAGATTCTCGAAGTGGAGATCGGCCGATGCAAGCAATCGTCTATCACCGTTACGGTTCTCCGGACGTACTCGAATTACAGGAAATCCCAAAACCCACTCCCGCTGAAGGCCAGGTCCTGATCCGGGTTCACGCCGC